>Ga0209542_10020710_pt1 | contig 10383 bp, 9 predicted proteins | sample RifCSPhighO2_01_FD_184028 | JGI IMG/M metagenome (GOLD analysis project Ga0209542, IMG submission 184028) | Soil microbial communities from Rifle, Colorado - Rifle CSP2_plank highO2_0.1 (SPAdes) (version 2) | ecosystem: Environmental > Terrestrial > Deep subsurface > Rock core/Sediment ...
TTATCCGGCAGTGGAACTGATTACCGGGCTGATATTTTTATTTTCTTGGGTTTGGATAGCGCCGCAAGCGGCAGCGGAGTGGACTTTGGTTTTACAGCTTTGGCTTTTAGCAGCCTTTTGCATCGCGGTTTTTATTATCGATTATGAGCATTTTTTAATTTTAGACTCAATCGTCTTTCCCTTTGCCGCGGTTTTTATTGCGATTAATTTTTTGCTGGATGTACTTAATAAGCATCCAGGTTTCAACACCAGCCTTTTTGGGTTTTTGGGTTTTTTGGCCGGTGTTTTGCCGTTTTTTTTGATATGGGTTTTTTCCAAAGGCAGATTAATGGGTTTTGGAGACGTTAAATTAATGCTGCCTTTAGGTTTAGTTTTAGGCTGGCCCGAGATTTTAGTTGGGCTGTTTCTTGCTGTGTTTTCAGGAAGTTTAGTTGGGATAATTCTCCTTTTTTTAGGGAGAAAAAGTTTAAAAAGCCCCTTGCCTTTTGGCTGTTTTTTGGCTATTGGAGCTTTTTTAGCCAAAATTTTTGGTTCAGGTTTAATTGTTTGGTATTTGTCTCTTTTAAGGATTTAGGGGTATAATAAAAGAGCCGATACAATTGACCTTTGACAATTAACAATTAACCAATTATCAGGTTCGGTTAATCGTTAATCGTTAATCGTTAATCGTTAATCGTTGTATTATACTGCAGGTTTTCGTTTGAAACAAAAATAAGCAAATGTCAGAGGTTCAACATCAAAGATTAAATATGGGGTTTACCGTAATTGAGCTAATTGTGGTTTTGGCCATTATGACCATGATTGTCGGATTGGTGATTATTGATTTTGCCGGTCAAAGGCCTGAGCGGGATTTGCGGATTGCCCAGAATGAACTGGTCACCAATATCCGTAAGGCGCAAAGCTATTCTTTGTTTTCCAGAAATGTTAACAGCGTCAAGCCGGCCCAGTATTATGTTTTAAAATTTTCTGTCACAACACCCGACCGGTATTTTATTCAAGCTATTACCGATTCGAGCTCTGCACCAGTACTTCATGATTTGGAAACTGTACTTCTGCCAAAAAATATTATTATGAGCGCCAGCAATTCTTTTGTAATCACCAGGCCGACGCCAATTATCCCTTCCCCTGACCCAGCAACTTGCGCGCTCTTGGCATTTAAATCGCCGTTTGCGAAAATTTACGCTAATAACGGCTGCAACACAACAACACCCGCTTTCCAAGCCGGGGATGATTATAAAAAGATTTTAGACCATATTAATAATGTAAACGGTTCGACAGTAAGCTCCGAAGCCAATTTATTAATTACTCTGGCTTTTAAAAACGGCGGGCAAACGAAAAAAGTTCTGGTTAAAGGCATTACTGGTTTAGTCTGCCCCACGATTGACGGGACGACTTGCAGTTTTTAAAATAATCTAATCAACGAATGCAGAAGAATATACTATTCAACAACGAACCAGCGAATCAAGAAGGACAGACTTTAATTGAAACTGTCATCGCCATTTTTATTTTAACCAGCGGCATTACCGCGGCTTTGGGCTTGGCAATTTTCGTCTTTGCCAGTTCAGACAAAGTAACCAAGCAAATGATTGCCGTAGGTTTGGCTCGGGAAGGGATTGAAGCGGTCAAAAACATGCGCGACACTAACTGGCTTAGGCAAACATCCATAGATACCGATTGCTATAACCCCAAAACTCTTGCTAATAATGCAAAATGCTATAAAAGCTGGATTGAAGAAACATTTTGTATAGACCCGGACAACAATAACGGCAAAGCCTGCAATGGCAGCGCTATTACCCAAAATTATTATTTGGGCCTCAATCCAGGCATTGCAGATTATTGGGTAATTAGTAAGCTGAAAGATTCTGATAATTATGGTCTGGATTTTGATACCAATATCAGCGGGCCGAATTTTAAGGGTTTTTACCCGCCGAGCAATTCAACCAATGGTTCCGCGGATTTTTTTAGGAAAATTGTCATTACAAAGGACGACGGGATTGCCCAATATGGCAGCGGTCCGAACAATCCTTTTAATAAAAATACCGGCCCCAGGCTAAAGGTTCAATCGCAAGTCTGGTGGACAGACAAAAAATGCCCTAAGGTTTTAAATTGGCCGGGAATAGGCAATTGTTCAGTGGAATTGCAGACTTATTTAACTAATTGGAAAGACTTTTAAATACATTGAATTTGCGAATGAGACGAATCTACAAATCAACAACGAATAAGAGATATAGGACTGGATTTCCCCCCACACCAAACTCAAAGAGTTATGGTGCGAGCTCCACTAAGGTGGAGCGGGGGTTTACATTAATTGAGGTCATTGTGGCTACGACGATTTTTGCGATTGTGGCAGCGTCTATGATGGCTTTATTCAACTATACCTTAAAAATTAACCGGCGGGCGGAAGCTTTAAGACAAGTTGCCCAAGGCGTAAGGAATTTTACCGAGTTTGTGGTTAAAAGTATTCGCGGCGGACAGGTTGATTATTCGGTGCAAAATGCGGGAGTACAAACGCCAGTGAGCCCTTGCCCTAAGCCAAATCCTTCTGCTGGCTCCCCCCACGACGGCAGTAATACCTATTTATCCAAAGAGAACCGAGTGGGGATTATAACCCCAGCAGGCGAACGCTGGTGCCTGTTTTTGGGTGATGCCGCGGGCAACTTCATTTCTTCTGGTTATGAGGGCGAGACTTTAGTCCTGCAAAAGGAAAGCGGCCTAAAAGAAATTTTAAATCCGCCGCATTTGAAAATTGAAAATTTAATGTTTTTAATCAGGCCTTTAGAAGACCCTTACTATACCGGCCCCGGAGGCTTAATTAAAACCCAGCCTTTTGTTACGATTATTATGAAAGCCGTGGTGTTATTGCCGACCGGCGAAACCCAGCGCATTTATTATCAAACTACGGTGTCTTCGGACAAATATGATGTACCCAATAATTAAAAGCGAAAAGCGAAAAGCGAAAAGCGGAAAGCAAGCGGGTGTAACTTTGCTTTTAGCGCTTTTGGTTTTGTCTGCGGTGATGGCTATTGCCTTCAGTTTAGCCGCAATCTTATTGGCGGAAGTAAGGGTGTCCGGCGACCTATTAAGAACAGAACCGGCTATTTACGGAGCTAACGCGGTTACGGAGGAGGCTTTATTTGCTGTAAGAAGGGGTTATCCGCGCTGTTTTATCCAGCCCTGCACGAACCAGTTTTATTATTCAACCCAGCTTGGGGAGGTGAAAATGAACAATCCGCAACCTACGGAGAATTTATTTAACGATCCGATTTTGCAGGATCAGGTATTAGCGACATCAGACAGCATCACAAACACCAAAAACCGCTACGCTTTATATGACCCCAGCGATATTAACCTGCCGGGCAACTTTGTTCAGCTTAAGGTTACGTATAAAGATACGGGTCAAGGCGGCCAGATTCATGTGTATGTCTGCGAATTTAAAGCGCCCAAGGATTTCTTGTCCACCGATCCGCCTATTGACTGCAACACGCCGCACGATGTAAATGGTTATATGATATATAATGACATGGGGCCTTTTACCCAAGACCAGGGGTTATTCCAAGGTGAGACCACAGCCACCATGACGCTTGATCCGACCAAACAACAGGAACTGATTATCTATTCTTCCGGTGCGGCAGCAGACCGGTATGTGCAAATTGAAGCTTTTGGTCCAGATGGTCCGGATGCTGATTCTAACCCAGACCCCAAAGGACTGCCTTTTTTTGGCGAAACGGTAGTTGATATTAATGCTGAACATGGCGGAGTTACTCGTTCATTGAGGGTGACAATTCCGAATACGGCATCTGGCGGCTCTGTCCTGACAGATACGGTTTGGGTAGAAGACAGCCTACCCGGTGGAGCAATTCCTGGTTCAGATGGGGGAGACAGTTGGAATTGGGTTAGTGCGAGCCCCTTACCGTATAGCGGTTCATTAGCCAGCCAGTCGAACTTAACTGCGGGAGAGCATCAACATTACTTTGATGGCGCTACCAGTAAATTATTGCCTAATACAGGCGATAAAATGATTGCATATGTCTATTTGGATCCGACTAATCCACCCACAGAAATCATGCTTCAATGGAATAGCGATTCTCTAGGCTGGAACCATCGGGCTTATTGGGGAGCTAATAATATTGCTTGGGGAACGGATGGTACGCAAAGCCGCAGATTTATGGGTGCTTTGCCAGCCACGGGGACGTGGGTGCGCCTTGAGGTGCCGGCAAGTCAAGTAGGCTTGGAAAGCCAATCTGTAAATGGCATGGCTTTTACTTTATATGATGGTAAAGCCACTTGGGATTATGGCGGAAAAAGCCCATAGTTGTTTTAAACAATTCAAAATGTATTTAAGTAGCTTGCGAGTATAGACAAGCTATTTTATGATATAAAATCTTCAATTAAAATTTTCTATACATATTTATGGAGCCGCGAAAAAAAATTGTTGTGGGATTAGTTCAATCTAAAATTTCCACCGATCTATCTGTAAACTTAAAAAAAGCGGCTCAAATGGTCGGCCAATCGGCAAAAAAGGGCGCGCAAATTATTTGCCTGCCCGAACTTTTTCGCACGCCCTATTTTCCTCAAAGCCAGGGATTACCCAGGGATAAGTTCGCTGAAACCATTCCGGGGGAAACCACAAATGTAATGAGCAATTTGGCCAAAAAGCTGGGTGTTGTTATTATTGTACCGCTTTACGAGAAGGCAAAAAGCGGTAAATATTACAACACCGCCGTAGTTTTTAATGTTGACGGAAAGAGTTTAGGCAAGTACGACAAAATCCATATCCCTCAAGATCCTGGCTTTTACGAAAAAGAATATTTTGAGCATGGCAAAAAAGGCTACAAAATTTTTAATACCAAGTTTTGCAAATTTGCCGTGCTTATTTGCTATGACCAATGGTTTCCTGAAGCCGCCCGGGCAGTCCGTCTTGCCGGCGCGGAAATAATTTTTTACCCCACAGCCGTAGCCGACATTATTGGCTACAAGCATCCAAATGACTGGCACGACGCCTGGGAGACCATTCAACGTTCCCACGCCATTGCCAACAGCGTAGTAGTGGCTGTAGTTAATAGAGTTGGTGTGGAGGGTAGGAGCCGGTTTTGGGGGCAATCTTTTATAACCGACGGCTGGGGTAAAATATTGAAGAAAGCTTCAAGGGAAAAGGAAGAAGTGATTGTGCAAAAAGTTGATTTGGAATACAATAAATTTTTGTCCGATGGCTGGGGATTTTTAAGAAACCGAAGGCCGGATACTTATAAAAATTTAGTCTCCAACAAATTGGTCAAAAAATCCAAAAAGCTTGCCCGTGTGGCGCACTATAAAGACGAAATAAAAGCCTTGGGTCAGAGCTAATCTTTTAAATCTAGTCAATCATGATCAATACTGTCAATTATATTATGCCTGCGGAGTGGGAGCCTCACTCCGCTGTTTGGCTTGCCTGGCCGCATGACAAAATAGCCTTTCCGGGCAGAGTAGAAAAAGTCGAAAACGATGTTGTCAAAATTATTTCGGCTATCTATGAAAGTGAGTTGGTTGAGTTGCTGGTTTTAAATGAGAACATACAAGAAAAAGCATCGGTTAAGCTCAAGGCCGCCGGGGTGGATTTAAAACAAATAAGTTTTAGGATCATTGAATATTTAGGCGGATGGATGCGAGACTGCGGCGGATTATGGGTAAAAAACAAAGATGGCAAACTGGCTTTGGTGGATTTTATGTCCAATACATGGGGAAATAAATTCCCGGATTTAGAAATAGACAAAAAAATTCCCGAGAAAGTTGCCGAGTGGCTAAATGTACTGATTGAAAAACCGCAAATAATAATTGAGGGCGGGTCAATTGAAGTTAACGGCCGGGGCATGTGTCTTACCACCGAACAATGCCTCTTAAACGAGAACCGCAATCTTGGGAAAACAAAAAAAGACATTGAACAATACCTAGGCGACTACTTGGGTATAAAAAAAACCGTCTGGTTGTTTGAAGGTTTGGTTAATGACCACACCGACGGGCATATAGACGAACTTGCAAGGTTTGTGGGTCCCAATAAAATAGTCTGCGCCTATGAGGACAATGAAGCAGACGAAAATCATGCGATTTTAAAAAATAATTACGAAACCCTGCAAAGCGCCACAAATTTGGAAGGCAAGCCTTTTGAAATTGTTAAACTGCCTATGCCGCATATGTATTTTAAAGACCAACCGGCAGGAAACGAGGCTAACAGTAAGGCCCCGGTTTCTTATGCTAATTTTTACATTGGCAACACAGTTGTTTTGGTTTCCCTATTTAATGACCCTAATGATGCTAAAGCCATGGAAATAATCCAATCCTGTTTTCCCGCGCGAAAGGCGGTTGGAATTGATTGTTCAGATATTATCTATGGCGGCGGGGCTATTCATTGTATGACACAGCAGCAACCTGCGGTTGCTAACAATTGACAATTAACGATTGACAATTAACTATAGAAAAAATAAAGGGCAGCCGCCGGGATTGAACCGACGGACTGCCCTACTGTTGCCTTGTGACTGCCGCTAACCGTAGCGGCAGAGATACGAGGCCGCTCCCTTGGCCTCGATGACGATCGACACGCCGGGATTGATCGTTATCGTTTTTCCCGTGGTTATGGTCGCGCCGGATATCCTCAGGTATCCGGTTAATATGGTAATCGTTTCTGGCCGGGTGGCCTCGCCGAAGTCCCACACCCCAGGCTCCACGACCCCGATCGTGTAATCCTGGTTTCCGTCTTGGAAACCCAAGGATTGCACAGCACCGTCAAAGTACACATTGTGCTTGATCATTGCCCTCTCCTTTCGAATTGTCGACAGATCAGAATATCAGAGAGAGAGAGAGTTGTCAAAGCGCTGAACTGACGCTGAATAACTGCAGCCGCTGATATAAACGCTGAAAAAACTTTGACGGAGAGGGCGAATTTGTATAGAATTAACAAAGAAATAGATCCTGAATCCCACCTACGCTGAAGCTTCGGCGGGCAAGCAAGTTCAGGATGACAATAAAGAAGGTATAAGAAATGCAAAAAAGCTCCGCCAAAGGCGGATCCGCCTCTGGCGGAAAATTAAATAAACTTTCCCCGGGCCTTAGGAAATTAATTGAAGCCGACAACAGGAAATCCGTAGGCGCTTTGAGCGAGCTTGTAAAAAAAGCTTCCGCGCCGGTTTCCGCGTTCGCGCAAAAGACTTTAAACAACATCAACGCGGGCGCTACTATGCGCGCCGCGTTGTGGCTTAAAGATCATTTGGCAAAAGGGGGTAAGATTGTAGTCACATTGGCAGGCGCGCTGTCATCGTTCCAAGTTGGAGTGATGCTCGCAGAGCTAATTAGAAAAAATAAAGTTCATCTTATATCTGCAACCGGCGCTAACCACGAAGAGTCTTTCTACCGCTATGTGGCGCATTCCCACTATGCTTATATTCCCCGCTATACCGAACTTACCCCCAAACAGGAAGCAGAATTAAGGGATGCTGGTTTGCGTAGAATCACTGACACCTTTTTGCCGGAAGATGAGAGCGTGCGCATTATGGAGCCGCATTTGCTTAAGATGTGGCAAACGGCAGAAAAAAAAGGCCAAAGATATTTTCCGCATGAATATTTCCGGCGTTTATTTAAAGAAAAGCTAATTAAACCAGACCCTAAAGCCAACCCTCTTGACTGTTGGGCTTTTGCGGCTTTTCAAAAAAATATCCCCATAGTGGTTCCGGGCTTTGAAGATTCCACCATGGGCAATATTTTTGCCAGCTATATTTATAATGGACAGTATAAGAAAAAAGGCGACACTGTAATCAGCGGAAAAATAATGAAGTCAGGTTTGGAATATTTCCATTTGCTTTATGACTGGTATATGGAAACCTCCAAAAAACATCCCATAGCCTTTTTACAGCTCGGGGGCGGTATTGCCGCGGATTTTCCGATTTGCGTAGTGCCTTCTCTGAAACACGACTTGCGTTTGCCAAAAATACGCGACTGGGCAGGGTTTATTGAAATTGGCTCTTCTCCTATGTCTTACGGCTCCTATTCCGGCGCCGGGGGTAAAGAAAAAATTACCTGGGATAAATTGGCCATAAATAGTTATTACCAAATCATCCAAAGCGACGTAACTGTAGTTTTTCCCTGGATCGCGGCAGTATTGCTTGGCCTATGATCGCTGATTAGTCGCTGACCCGTTCGATCCATTCGGCTATACTCAGGGTCATCTCGAGTGAAGTCGAGAGGTGATGAGTACGCTGAAAAATATCGCTGAAAATAATAAACCACCTTGATTGAGGTGGTTTTTCAGCGTCTAAATCAGCGTTTCATTTTCAGCGTAAATTCAACGGTTTGTGGGTATTTGGATTTTTTGTCCGGGTTTTAAGGTAAAAGGGCTTTTAAGGTTGTTTAAATTAGCCAAAGTAACCCAGGAAACATTGTATTTTTGGCTTAAATTAAAGAGAGTGTCGCCTTTTTGAACCTCGTATTCAATAAGTGTGGGCTTGGTATCTTTAACGTCCAGAGTCCCCAAAACTTCCCCTTCCCCAGGGGATTTACGGGATTTCCCGGAAATTAGAGTTATGGCGTTGATAGTAAGGCCTAAAGCCAAAAGCAAACAAATAATGCCGCTGATTTTAAGGATTCTGTTTTTTGAGTGATTCCTGCCGACGCTTAAACTTAAACGGGGAGAAAGTTCAAAGTTTTTTTTGCGGAAAAACATTCTTTGTATCTATAAATGAGCGTTTTGTTAATTTAATTCTACAATAGATGCATGTTAAAAGCAATTGTGGATAAACCCCGCACCGATTCCCATTAAAATATCAATATTACATTGATGTCCATTGATTCAAAGAGCAGTTTATTCAACAAGATTATTTTAGGGAATTGGTGGGGTAAACCCCAAAATAAGATTAATCAGATAAATCAGAAGCATCGGAAAACCGGCGCTGCTAATGGATAATAATTCCATAAAATAGTATAATTATGATGCATGAACCCCGTTAGAAATAGCGGGAAATTATAGGAAAATAAGCGGAATTTTACGTATCGGAAAATTTTAATTTAAATAGAATAATCATTAAATTTCTAACGGGGTGAATAAGGCCGAAATTAAGAAAAGAATAGAGAAATTGACCGCCCAAATCGAGGACCTGCGATATCGGTATCATGTTTTGGACGATCCCGAAGTTAGCGACGAAGTTTACGATTCTTTAACCAGAGAGCTTAAAGAGCTGGAAGAGAAATATCCGGAATTTAAGGATCCAAATTCACCCACCAACCGGGTGGCTGGCAAGCCTTTGGATAAGTTTGTGAAAGTCAGGCACTTAGACGATGCAAAACAGCCTTCTAAAATGGGCTCTTTGAACGATGCTTTTGCCGAAAAAGAAGTTTTAGCCTGGGATGAAAGAATCGCCAAACTTATAGGCCATAAGCCTAAAGGTTATTACTGCGATGTTAAATTTGATGGCTTGGCAATTGAATTAGTTTATGAAAAAGGCAAGTTTGTTCAGGGCTCAACCAGGGGAGACGGGGAAATCGGTGAAAATGTTACGCAAAATGTCAGAACTATCCAGTCTATTCCTATTAACCTTCGGGGCCGCGATTATCCTGAAAGGTTAGTAGTAAGGGGTGAAGCGGTAATTTATAAAAAGGAACTGGAAAGGATTAATAAACTGCAAAAACAAAAAGAGGAAAAGATTTTTGCAAACCCCAGGAACGCGGCCGCGGGAACCATTAGACAGCTTGATTCCAAGGTGACGGCAGGCAGGCGATTGATATTTTTTGCTTATGGAGTAGCCAGTGAAAATTTTGACAGGTATGATACTCATGGCAATGTAATGCGGCTCTTGAACCAGTGTGGTTTTAAAGTTAGTCCCATTAATGGAATAGTAAACACAATAGAAGAGGCTATTAAATTTTACCAGGACTTGGCAAAAAAACGAAATGCTTTGTTGTTTGAAATCGACGGCACAGTTATCCGTTTGAATGATAATAGAGAAAATAATCAGGTTGGATACGTGGGCAAAGCGCCCAGAGGGAGTTTGGCTTTTAAATTTACGGCGAAAAAAGCCACCACAGTCATCGAAGACATTAAAGTCCAGGTAGGCAGACAGGGGAATTTGACGCCCGTGGCAATTTTGCGCCCTGTACAAGTCGGTGGTGTGGTGGTGTCGCGGGCTACTTTGCATAACCAAGATGAAATTAAACGTTTGGGAGTTAAGATTGGTGATACAGTTGTAGTGCAAAGGGCAGGCGATGTGATTCCCAAAATTGTGGAAGCCTTGCCGAAAATGCGAATTGGGAAAGAGCGGGAATTTCATATGCCGCAAAAGTGTCCGGTGTGTTCATCAAAAGTTTCAAAACAATTAATATCGTCGGATGGCAAAAAAGGTGTTGCCTTAGTGTGTGCCAACCGCC
>Ga0209542_10020711_pt1 | contig 10383 bp, 10 predicted proteins | sample RifCSPhighO2_01_FD_184028 | JGI IMG/M metagenome (GOLD analysis project Ga0209542, IMG submission 184028) | Soil microbial communities from Rifle, Colorado - Rifle CSP2_plank highO2_0.1 (SPAdes) (version 2) | ecosystem: Environmental > Terrestrial > Deep subsurface > Rock core/Sediment ...
GGAAAACAAGAGCAAAGAGAAGTGACATTCCTTGAGCCGGAAGAATTGGCCCGACTATTAAATGCGCCTGCCACCCTTCGATCCGAAAATCTTCAAAAGGGTAAAAACAGCAACGATCTGGCTTACCTCAGAGACTCTGCGCTTTTGAGCACACTCTTTTCAACCGGCATGCGCGTATCGGAACTGTGCTCACTGGATAGAGACAAGATAGATATAAACAGGGGAGAGGTGACTGTGAGGGGCAAGGGAGGCAAATTGCGTCTCGTGTTTTTGTCGAACGATACCAAAGACAGTCTCAAGCAATATCTGGACAAAAGACCGGATGTTGACGAAGCGTTGTTCGTACGGATTTCAAAAAGCCGATCTTCGTCTAAAAACTCAGACCTCCGTCTTACTCCGCGAAGTGTCCAAAGAATAGTAGAGAAACACGCCGTTAAAGCCGGAATTGCCGGAAAGAATGTATCTCCACACACTCTGCGCCATTCCTATGCCACCGACCTTCTCCGCAACGGCGCCGACATTCGTTCGGTCCAAGCAATGCTCGGCCATGCCTCGGTTACAACTACCCAGATCTATACCCATGTCACTGATAAGCAACTGCGGGAGGTGCATGAGAGATTTCATAATAAAACAAAAAAGTGAACCCACAATTGGTTCACTTGTTACTTTTCCAGTTTAATAAGACAGGCAAATGTGTCCGGTGTTTCTTGAATAATTTTGCCTCCCGATTGGTCCGGTTTAAGGTCTTGGAGTGGCAAGTATTTATACGCTACTCCGCAGACGTTACAAAAATACTCTGTTTCCACCCAACGATTCAAATATCCTTGCTCAAACAATCCATATATTTTCTCAAATATCCTTCCAGTTTTACAAACTTTACAGACAATATCTGTGCATCTGGACTTGACTTTGGTTGCTTCTACACCTCGTCTGCGAAACCCAAACATTACTTAACCCCATTGTTATCAAGGCACTGATTCATTGTATCAATAAATTTAAGCGGGTCAACATTAACCCCGTTAACCTTAACGGCAAGGTGGAGATGTGGACCTCTGGCCGAACCGGTGCCGCCGGAAAGAGCAATGGTCTCGCCGTTTTTGACGACTTGCCCATCGCGAACGTTGATTTTGGAAAGGTGCAAATAGTAAGAGAGAATCCCTGAACCATGGTCAATTATCACCATATTGCCCTCAAGCAGAAAGTTGCGGTCAGCGAGGATAACCACACCCGAATTAATCGCGTGAACCGGGGTTCCAACAGCCGCCTTGAGGTCAGTCCCGCGGTGAACGCCAATGCCGTCAAGAAATATTCTTTTCAAATAAAACTCGTCTGTGACAACAACGGTATCTAAAGGATTAACAAACCGCCCGTCGGCATAGTTCTCATATCGATTTACGAGTGTGTATGCTCGGTTAACTCTTGTTCTGTCTTTATGCCACCGAACCATGTCAACGACCCCCATACTTCTATTCAATTTCACTTCAGGGAAACTCCTGCCCAAGACCTCTACCTCCTCATAGTCCCAACTTAACCGCACGCCGCGTCCGTACTCAACAAGGGTCATAATGTATTTGCCCGGTTTGAGCTCCAGTTCTATTCCGATAAATACTTCGCCATACTTGTTGGGCAGATAATATTTTCCAAAAACAGATATTGCCGGGTTGAAGACCGTCGGCGTTTGCCACTGCGGAGCAATGCGAACCGCTAGAACGTCGCCTTGCCGAACTTCGGAATTTGCGACTTCAAAGCTTTTGGCTTGAGCTAAAGCCGCGAAAGCCGATGAAAGAATAAAAATACCAGCCAGAGTCAGCTTCTTTTTCAAGGGACTTCTCAATAATTAGAACTTAGGATTTAGGATATAGGATATGGCAAAAAGAACAAGATGTACTTCTACTGACAAAATTATCATATGATAATTTTGTCAGTAGGTTTTACTTATAGTTGGGGTGGTATTCCTTTTTGCCACGCGCTTCCCAGCGAGCCAAAGCAAAGAATAAACTCGATAGACGGTTGAGGTAGGGGAGGATATCGGGATTTATTACCGGCTTGCTTGCCCCGCCTGCCCGGCCAGGAAGCCGGACCGAGGGACTTCTTTTGCCTTTCACAACCGCAAGAACAGATCTTTCAACTGAACGAGAAAAAGCTCTCAAGTAATCCAGCCACGCCGATACGGGAGTTGTTCCAGATACAACGAATTTTCTGACCGGTTTCAACTGTTTCTCTATCCTGTCAATTATGTCTTCGGCATTTTTTGTTTTTTTAGAACTAAAGTGGGGCGGGCCTTCGCCGCGCCGTAGCGGGCTTCGTCCCCGCGAAGGCGGGGTTCTTTTTTCTTTAAGCATCGCATAAGCAACATTGGCCTGGATTATGAAAAGGTTTTCTTGGATTTGGTGAAGGCTATTTTTTAAAAACGGTGGTATTTCCAGACTTTTAACAACGCCAATTAAACTGTTCAACTGATCAAGCTCGCCAAGAGCAACAACAAAAGGATTAAGCTTGTAAACTTCTTTCTTGCCTACATAACTATAACCTTTATCGCCTTTTTTAGTATAAAAAATTCCCATTAATCGGGATTTTAACTAGTTAACCTTGTAATAGCAAGCGGTAGTCGTTATAAAAAGTCCCTCCACGAGAATTCATCGGCTGTCATTTTAGCGGCATTTTCCTCTAAAATTTTCAGGGCCTTTTTCCCGTCAATATGCCCTACTCCCCATTTCTTGCCAGTTGCCGGATCGACAATGGAAAACCCTTTTACGGGAAAATGCTCCCCTGTTTCCTGTCCGTCCTTCCAACGAAGACTAACCACATAGTGATTATTTTCTATCTTGGATCCCAAAACTCCAAACTTTTTTTCATTTAAATTTTCTAATTTTTCCATATAAAATAGCGATTATCCTTTTAACTTTTATGTTAACATTTTCCTGTTATTTATCCAAACATGACAATTTTCCGCCTACACTCTTCGAGCTTCGGCGGACAAGTAAGTTTTTGCATCGCTCTTCCGAAGCTTTCTTGACCTTCGAAGTTTTAACGAAGGAGGTAGCGAAAGAGAGGCGGCAAATTATTTGAAAATGAAAACCGCTAACGGAACTTTTCCAGTAGCGATTTGTGGTAAGGCTCAAAAAACAACTGCTTATGTTTTCTTTCCCACAACGACCTCGCCGAGAAGTCCCAACATAGACATTGCCGCGACATCAACGATTTGAAAACCAGCTTCCTCCAGCGATCTTCGGACGAATATCGGACGACAGTCAACATACTGGGGAATCCTCTTGTGCAACCACTCGTAGATTTTGGTCATTAAGCCAGCCTTTTCCTTAGAAAGCTCCACAACGCAAATGCGTCCTCCTTTTCGAAGAACTCGCTTGCACGCCGCCAAGACAACAGGTATTTCGGGCGTATCGAAAAGTTCGAGGGTAAAGCTCATAAAGATCGCGCTAAAGGTGTCCGATTCAAAGGGAAGTTCGGTAGCATCGCCACGTCTTAGCCCCACTCTCTCTGATAGCCCTGCTTCACTAATCCTCTGCTTGGTGATATTGAGCATACCCTCCGATATATCAATTCCATAAACCTTGCCTGAATTACCGACTAATTGCGCCAAAGCCAGCATACAGTGGCCAGTACCAAAACCAATTTCAAGAACTTTCTCTCCTTCAGCGACATTTAACTTCTGCAGGGCGAGTTCTCGAGGTTTCTTCTCAAAGAACCCAGCAATCACATCATACCAGCGGCTCAACTTATTGTAAGCGGCTCGTGCTTGCTCTTTCGGTCTTGTGACTCTTAATATTTCGTTTTTCTTTGCCATGTGTGTTGCCTCCTAAAGGAAGTTGTTAAAGAACCATCTCATTAGTAACTTACATTAACGTATGTATATTATTACATCAATAGTTTAGAAAATCATGTATAATTTTATTGAAAAAAATTTCTTCCCCCCAAAATTAAAATATGGTTCGATCGGGACAAGTTTTTCTTTGGCGGCAAAAAAGTTATGTAGTAAAGCCAATATAGGCAAGCCAAAGTCCGACAAGAAGGGAAACGGCAAGAATTGCTGTATACCAACTGTTCCAACCGCCCCTGTCTACATTGTGTGAAAATTGTTTTGCGACATTGGGTACAAATATACGCATTATCGCTTTAAGAATAGTCAGCCAGCCCAAAAGCGTGATTACCCCGCGCCAGCTTAATTCCCAAACATTGTGGCTTACAACAACAAGGAGACCGAGGATTAAAATGATGGCGCCGGAGAAGAATACAAAAGTACGGTTATGATAAAATTCCTCAACGAGGAGTGCATTAATCTCACGACGGTGCCGGAACACCGCAAGACTAATAAACACGAGGTAGAGTCCTATAATTTTTGCGAGAAATAATGATAATTCCATGGTTTTTATTAAAAGCGAATTATGATCAAAAAAATTTCTTCCCCCAAAACTCTTTGACTTTTCCTACGTGGTGCTCGGGGCCGGAGTCGAACCGGCACGACCTTGCGGTCAACGGATTTTAAGTCCGTAATGTCTACCAATTCCATCACCCGAGCAATAAACTTTTAAAACCACTGAGGTGGCAGCCGGGATCGAACCGGCTCATAGCTGTTTTGCAGACAGCTGTGTTCCCACTTCACCATGCCACCGCGCCTTATAAGACTCTCTCTACTTTCTTTTCTCCGTACACTTCCAATATATCACCGACAGACACTTCAGCGAATGGTTGCTTGTCCGCCGAAGCATCAGCGGAGGAGGAATTAGAAATAATGTCAAGACGCATGCCCGCCTCAAGGCCCTCTTTGACTTCAGCCATGTCCTCCTTGTTATGCTGAAGTTGGCCAAGCTTGCTTTTTCCAATAATTTGTCCGTTACGAATAATGTCAATTACGGCCCCCCTCGTAACTTTGCCGGACAAAACTTTGCCGCCTACGATTTGGCTCTTGGAGTCTTTCTTGAACAAAGCCAAGACTTTGATCTTGCCCAGTAAAGTTCTTTGAATTTCTGGAGCAAGCAGGCCGGCCATATTTTTTCTTATCGCTTCTATTAACTCATATATGACATCAAACGTCTGGACTTTAATATTTTCCTTCTCGGTTAACCTTGTAACCGACGGCTCGATATTAACTCTAAAACCGATGACGTCCGACTTGGTGGCAATCGCAGTTTTAATGTCGTTTTCGGTTATATCGCCGATATCGTAACCGACCACGCTACATCTAACTTCGTCAGACTTAACCGCTTTCAACGAAACTTCAATTGCCTCAAGAGAGCTTTTAACATCAGCTTTTAAGATAAGGTTGTACGATTTTTTTTCTAAATCAGTCGGCTCGCTCATAAAAGAGAAGAGGGGAGTGAAATCTAAGCCGCCGCTTTCGTCGGCAATTTTATCTGCTTCTGGTTTTGAATATGCGGCCGTGAAAGACGCCCCCGTATCCGGCACCTCTGTCCAACCCGTAAGCGTAACCGGTTGCGACGGCTTTGCTTCATTAACCGGGCCTCCAAGAAAGTCCTCCATTGATTTAACCTTACCCACGATTCTTCCGACTACTATCCAATCGCCCACCGACAGAATACCGTTCTGGACGATTGCCGTTACAACATAGCCTCTCCTTTTGTCGAGATGCGACTCTATTATCACGCCTCCAGCCGGCCGGGAAATATCTTCTTTAAGATCCTCCAACTCGGCCACAAGTAATATCATATCTAATAGCTCAGAAATATTCTTTCCAGTTTTAGCTGATATTTCAACCACGGGAACATTGCCGCCCCAGTCCTCAACCAGAACATCCTCTCCGGCAAGGTCTTGTTTCACTTTTTGGACGTTTGCGCCCTCTTTATCTATCTTGTTGATCGCCACGACAAAAGGCATACTTCCGGCTTTGATTATTTTTATTGCTTCTTTTGTTTGCGGCTTGACGCTTTCATCGGCGGCCACAACAAGTACCGCCATATCAGCAACTTTAGCCCCTCGCGATCTTATGGCCGTAAAGGCCTAATGCCCCGGAGTATCCAAAAAAGTTATTTTTTGGGACATTTCGACATTTCTAAATTTCGATATATCAATTTGGTAAGCTCCCACGCGCTGGGTAATGCCTCCTGATTCTTTTTCCATTACGTTTGTTTTTCGTATAGTATCCAGCAACCTTGTTTTCCCGTGATCAACGTGACCTAAAACAACCACCACCGGCGGCCTGGAGCTTTTATTTTGGTTATCGTTGTTTGTAGGCATAACTATATTTTTAAGGTCATCAGATTATACTATTTTACCCCTTATTTTTCAACATAACAAAAGGCCCTTTGATGGGCCGTGGCTGGATAGAGTCTTAAGGTCTGATAAATTATTCCTCTTTTCCATTTGTCTGAATATAAATTTGGTTGTCTTTTGAGGCTACCCTGAAATAATCGGATTTTTTCCAACAAGACGTTATGGGCATCTTTACGAGGTCTTCAATAGTCCTTCTCAGAAATCTGGCGCCGTAGGTCAAGCTGTAACCGAGCCTAGAAAGAACATCCCTAACGGAAACATCTATTTTTAAACACTTACTATCTTTGGCCATTCTCACTTTAATTTCCTCGAGCATTTTATCGGCAATTAACTTAGTCTCTTCCTCGCTAAGCGGATCAAAAACCACAATATCGTCTATACGATTCAAAAATTCAGGCGATAACATTTTTCCTGCCTCTTTTTTGACTTCTGCTCTTATTTGAGCAAGATTCGCGTCTCCGAATCTGAATCCGAACGGATTAGTCAGTTTCTTGAAGTGCTGAGATCCAAGATTAGAAGTCATAATCACTATTGAGTCGCTCAGATAAACCTTCTTGCCACGGCCGTCGCTTATCCAGCCCTCATCGAAAGCCTGCAAAAAAGTATTCAGCACATCGGATGAAGCCTTCTCAACTTCGTCCAGAAGAAGCACTGTATAAGGGTTGTCCCTGAGCTGGTTAGTAAGGACTCCCCCTCGTTCTGAACCCACTATGCCGAGAGGAGCCCCAATCAACTTATCTACTGAAACCGAACCGGTTTGGTACTCGGACATATCAATTCTGACCATTTTATTTTCGTCACCGAACAAAAATTCGGCAAGCGCTTTGGCTAGTTCTGTTTTACCGACACCGGTCGGCCCCAGAAAAAGAAGCACTCCATCCGGTCTGTTGAAGTTCTCCTTCAACGGGCCCTTATTCAAGCGCAGACGCCTGGCAACAGCCTTAATCGCCTCCTTTTGACCGATCACTCTTGAAGCCAATCTTGCTTCAATGGACTCCAGTCTGAGCCCGACATCTCTGGTTACCATGTCCTCCGGAATCTCGGCAATGCTAGAGATCACCTTTGTGACATCGGACGCGCCCACTACCTCTTCTTTAGCAATTTCAGCTTTTACCGCCGCCGTATCAATCCAACCGATAACTTTATCAGGAAGTCTCAAGTGCCTGGCATAACGAGGCGACAGGTCAATAGCGATGTTAATAGCTTCGTCGGTGATTTTAACGGAGTAGTTCCTTTCCATCCGAGGACGAAGTTTAAACAGCATAGCTCTAGTTTCTTCAATGTCGGGTTCTTTAATATGAACGGTTCGAAACCGCCTCTCAAAAGCCGCGTCTTCTTTAATATATTCTTTATATTCCCCTAGCGTTGTAGCCGCAATCATTCTGATTTCACCTCTGGCTAAAACTGATTTAAGGGCTTGCGCGGCATCAGAAGGAGCTCCGAGAGCCTTTCCTGCGCCGATCAGTGTGTGGGCCTCATCTACGAACAATATGAAGTTGGGATTGTCCTTTACTTCACTTATAACCCTTTCCATTCTATCTTCAAACATCCCCCTGAGAGAAGTGCCGGCGACCATAGAGTTCATTTGAATACTGACGATCTGGCAGTTCTTCAGGTGGGCAGGAAGACTTTCGCGTTCAAATTCTATTTTCCGAGCAAGACCTTCGACTATGGCAGTTTTCCCAACGCCCGGTTCGCCGATTAACATCGCGGAGTTAGGTCGTTCTCGGTGACAAAGCACCTCTATCACCTGGACAAGCTCTCTGTCTCTTCCGTACAGATGAGAGAGTCTGTCTTGAACAGCCAGAAGGTTTAGGTTAACTCCAAAGGTCTTTAGATTTGATGGCAGTTTGTAATGATCGGCAATTGTCTCATTCGTGAATCTTTGATCATATAAAAGTCTCATCAAGTTTGAGCGGAATAATTCTTGATCAAGGACTAACTCTTTCATAACTTCGGAAACAACTCCCTTTTTTTCTTCGAATATTGCGAAAAGAAGGTCGTCTATGCCTATCTCTGTCTTGTTGTTTACTGAAGCGTAGACTTTTGCCTTATTTAGCGAGGTCAAGGCCCCGGGAGATATATGAGATTTTTGAAGCCATCCGCCGGACGGCTGTTTTTTGTTTTTTTCAAGATACTGCTTGGCACGATCTCGTATATCGACCGGATTTAAGTTAATGTCATCTAGCACATGGAAAAACCAGCCCCACTCGTTTGTGGCCATCGAAACAAGAATATGGCTGTTTGTCAGGACAGAATTGCTCCGTCCTGCTTGAAGTATTGCTTCAGAAACGACTTTTCTTGCGTTAGAAGCAAACTCTTCCAAGGGAAACGGCAACTGGGAGAGGTAATCGTTTTTCACAGTTTTGTCCGTTTTTAAGGATCTTCAGTGCCAGAGAATATATCACAACAACAGAATAAATGAAGGGGCACTTGCCCCTTCATTTCCTAATTGGCGGTGTTTGTTAGACAAAGTTCGAAACTATTTCGAGCAAAATCCAAATGATTAAAACTACTAATGCGGACTCGGCAAGGCGAAACAATTTGTCTGGGGGAATGGATTCGCCCTGCCTCGGCTGATTTCCAGCCCGCAGGAAGGGTCTGGGGAGGAATGCGAGCGGGTTTCGGACTGAGGGTTTTCGGAAATTCGGCGACTATAAAATTGAAAACGACATAGTAAAATTAGCAAAAATAAATGACAAGTAATTACTTTCTAGGTAAATATTTACTAAAAAAGCCCTTACTACGCTTTGAATAAATATCCTTCATTGCAGCGAAGATTCTTTGAGTTTCGTCTTTAAGGCCAGGAATACCTTTTTCCTTTTCATCTTTAGTGTTTTCTTCAACTAATCTATACAATAAGTCATTAGTTAGTTTAACATCAGATTTTTTCTCAATTTGGTTTGAGTCCAAGGTTTGGATTAAGCCAGCTTCATCTAGAACTTTATCTAAAACAATATTTGAATTTTTAGATTCGTCGTCAAATTCCTTAGTGGTTATTATAGGTACTTCACACGCCGCAGGTTCAAGCTTGTTTTTGTTATAGGGAACAAATGCATAATCCCCAATAGAATATAAATATCTTAGATTTCCTGGTGGTACATAAAAGCTTACAAAGTGGCCTTGCATATTCGCGGATTTTACATCTTTCTCAAATTTGTCTATTGAAAAAGCATCATGGAAACTAGTGCCTTGTACAACTAGTATTTTTGCTTCTGGAAATTGCTGAGCGCATTTTATTAAATCAGGAATCTGTTCAGAGTTAGACAAGCTCGTTACAATGATAGTCCCATGAAAATTTATTTGTTGTTCAACTGTTTCTCGTAATTTCGCCGCCGATTCTTTAGTAGGGAAAACTATATCTAAGGGCTTCATCTGTATCATAGAATATCCATCAATCTTAGATATATCAGGGTCAGTAATTTCAGGAAAATAGCTTTTATCCCCCGTGGCTCTTCTATTTTGTAGTTCCTTAAAATCAATAGCCCTGGTTGAAATGATCGCTCCTTGTTTTTCTGCTTTTTGCTGATCTTTTCTTTCTAGTTCATCAAAGAGCCGCAGTTTTGGAAAATACTTACGAAAAAATGATTTTAAGAAATTATACTTAATAGCTTCGCCCAAAGCCCCGCTATTGATATTGTCAAATTTTAATACACAATATTCGCCTTGGTTTATGCTTTCCGAAAAGTTCTCTAATTCCTCAGGAGTTTTGAACGAATTTATGGCATTATAGAAAAAATCTGGATTTATTCTCATTCGTTCGAGGGTTCCCAAGGTAGTTTCGTCCAGCTCAATATTTGTAATTCTATCGGTCTTGGTTTGTTCTTCATTAGCCTGAACTACCTCAGTGATATCCTGTATCTGTCCGGACTGAGCAGGATCCAGAGTTTCTTTGGACCGCACTGTTTCATGGACGACTCCTGCATCAGCTCTTGTTTTTTCTAAAATACCCCTACGCTCTCCTTTTGGAGCTTGCTTGATTGTTTTTGCAAGTTCATCTCTAAATTGTTGTGATTCAAAATCTTTCATAAAATTATTTCAAAAGTTCGTTAGCAAAAACACCAAGCGCATTAGCTAATTTTCGAATTGTCGCAATGGTAGGATTTTTCTTACCATTTTCAATGTTGCTGATAT
>Ga0209542_10020712_pt1 | contig 10382 bp, 9 predicted proteins | sample RifCSPhighO2_01_FD_184028 | JGI IMG/M metagenome (GOLD analysis project Ga0209542, IMG submission 184028) | Soil microbial communities from Rifle, Colorado - Rifle CSP2_plank highO2_0.1 (SPAdes) (version 2) | ecosystem: Environmental > Terrestrial > Deep subsurface > Rock core/Sediment ...
CTCGAAAAAAGAAAAGTGGGCTGGGGAACATCCAACCCAAAAACCGATGGAGTTGTTAAGGAGAGTCATTTTAAGCTGTACCAGTGCGGGGGATACTGTTTTGGATCCATTTCTTGGCTCTGGGACGACTTCAGTTGTTGCTAAAATGCTGGGAAGAAGTTCCATCGGTATAGAAAAAGAAAAAAAGTATCTTAATCTTATTCAAAAAAGATTGAATCCCCCTCAAAAATTGATAGATGAAGAAAACGAGATTAGGGTTATAACATGAACGAAAGTGCAATAGTAAATTTACCGATATCGCCGGAGATAGCTTCCGTCGTCTTTGAATAGATGATTTATTTCAATAACGTCTTTGATTCTGAATCCATCATTTTATTTATTCCTTTTCTTCTTTTTTGTTATCTTATCTTCAATCCCTAAATTACTCCCTGAGGGCAGATCCAAAAGTGTATCTTTCGCATTTTTTGGGCTGATAATGCTTTCACCAAGCTGTTTTTCAATATCCCTCCTCGTATTTCCTGCAACAGTCCCTCCCCTTATTGCTATCTTTTTGCTGTCGTCAAATCTATCCGGCTTTTCTTTTTTGGATAATTCTGTCGTTGTGGCTTCTGCGAGCATATTGAGGACAAGCTCGAGATTGGTCATGTTGTCTCTTAGACTATCTTTTTTTAAGCTCTTTAGCCGTTTGTATTCGGATACGGTCTTGCCAGACCAGGCTTTTGTAATCTCATTGGTTAGTATGGCAAAATCTGTCTCTTTCTCTATTCCTGCCTTATTCCATTCATCAGTCAATTCTTTTCTTACCTCTATTGTCTTCAGCCTTTGATTGATCCACTCTTTGGAATACCCTTTCTGCAAATATGTTTTCATGGCCCTGTCGAAAGCGAGTTCAGGGTCATACGTTTCATTTATTCTTTCATTGCCAACCATGGCGAGCCAAACCTTAAAAGGCTCTGCTTTAGGCGAAGGGATGGATTGAATGATCCTTAAAAGCAGCTCAGTATCGGCGCAGTCAGTTTCATATTTCTTGCCGTCAGAAGAGAATAATTTCAGTTGTACGATTTTCTCGTACAACTCAAAGCCTTCCCTATTTAGCTTAAGCTTGAGGTCTGACCAATATCTTCTCGGGATTGAGCTGCCCGTCAATATTTCGATGACGTCAATAATCGAAAAATACCATTTTTCTTCAGCTGAATTCCATTCAACCCTGACTTTTTTGTTTTCAAACAGTTTTATTGAATGGCTTTTATCCATATGATTTCACCCCAATAATCATTTTTGCTGAAACTTTTCTATTTCTTATCCTCGAATGGTTCATCTTCATCCACAATTCCCTGGTATTTGGCGCATAGCTGATTAAAACCCGCCTTGTCTTTTTTAAGTTTTGCGAGGTCAATAAGGAAATAGATTACGTCATGCATGGCGTAATCTTTTTCTTTAATGTTTTTTGCTTCTTTTTCAGCTAAGTTTACAAAAAATGTAAGATTTTTTCCTTCTAAGCCTGTAAATATTGCCCTATGAACTGATGCAAAGTAGTAATCTTCTTTTATTTTGAGGTATTCCAGATATTCTTTAAATATTTCCTTAATATTGCATTGTTTGATAAGGCAAAGAAAATAATGCGCAAGAAATTTTTCAAAGTTCAGTTTTCCTATAATATCTTCATAATCAAAATAATTGTATTTGGACTGAAGCAGCAAAAACATCAGCTTTTTGTAGCATACTCTTGCGGTCCGGTAATTTTGCTTTTTGAATTCTTCCTCAATCATGCGGAAATACGCTTTAATTAACTTTAAGCCTTCCTGGCCATATTTATAGTCATATTGGTATGCTCCGTTTTTTGCGTCCCTCGTAAATTTATCAATATCCTTTTCTAAATTTTCTTCGCTTAGCGTATACTGTTTTATTATTTTCATACTATCTCTCCCTGAAACGCTTCCTGCATAATTGAATGTTCGTTTACATAGGGCCCATTACTACCGATGGTTATATTTGCTTATAAATATTGGTATGCCTTCCCCCGAATAGGCCTCAAAAGCGGCACCATAACCAAACGCAGGGGTTTTCCCGCTTCGCTTACCATTTTCCACAACCTTCTTAAACCTCAGCAGCATCCGTTTCCGCATGGAGCTCCTGTTTTTGGGGACATCGGCGATGGTTCCGACCAAGACGAGAAACCACTCGGCCATCTTCCTCAGCCACCAGGGCGAGGGCGTCCTGCTGGACTGCGGGGAGGGCACGCAGCGGCAGCTCCGGATAGCGGGCATCCGGCCGACGAGGATAACCCGGATCTGCATCAGCCACTGGGACGGCGACCACATCTTCGGCCTGCCCGGGCTCTTGCAGACCCTCTCCAACAGCAAGGAGAAGATGCCCATCTCCATCTACGGCCCCAGAGGATTCCGGAAGGACATGGCCAGGATGATGGAGGCCTTCCCCTTTGACAACCAGCTGGACATCGAGATCAAGGAAGGGGAGGGAATCATGCTGGACGGCCGCCTCCATATCAGCAGCTTCAGCGTCGAGCACAAGATACCCACGGTGGGCTTCATCGTCATGGAGAAGGGCAAGCTCCGCATCAACGTGGCGCGGGCGGAAAAGGAGGGCATCACCGGCAGGGCGCTGGGCGAGCTGCAGGACGGGAAAGACATCGTCTGGAAAGGGAAGACTGTCCGCGCAGCAGACATCACCTATCCTGTCCCTCCCAAGAAAGTAGTCTATATTCCCGACACCCTCTTCTGCAAGGCCTGCATCGCGAACGCGAAGGATGCCGACCTCATCATCTGCGATTCCACCTATGCCGCGGACCTGGAGGAAAAAGCGGCAGCATACAAGCACATGACCGCTGCTCAGGCAGGCCAGGTCGCCAATCTCGCCAACGCCAAGAAGCTGATCCTCACCCATTTCAGCCAGCGGTACAAGAGCCCGAAGCAGCTGATCGATGATGCCCGGCTCCATTTCAGCAATGTGGCGGCAGCGCATGATTTCATGAAAGTGAAGGTCTGATGGGCAATCCCAAGGGGGCGAACGCGGAGAGAGAACTCATCCACCTGTTCTGGAAGGGCGGATGGGCAGCCACGAGAGTTGCGGGCAGCGGCAGCAGCAGCTATCCCAGCCCGGACATCGTCGCAGGCAATGCAGCCAGGAAAGTGGCCATCGAGTGCAAGGCCGTGAAAGGGAAGCAGAAATACCTGGCAAAGGAGCAAGTGGCCGCATTAGTCCAGTTCGCCTCCCGCTTCGGCGCAGAGCCCTGGATCGGCGTCCGCTTCAACAACGAGCCCTGGTATTTTGTGGCTGTGGATGACCTGGGGGATACCGGCAAGCACGCCTCAGTCACCCGGGATCTCGCCCGGAAGAAAGGGATTATCCTCGAGGAATTAATCGGCCCCCAAACAGTTGCTATTCCTTGATGGGAACAAATCAGTGAAAAAAGAAAGATTTATAAACTCGGATACCCGGAATGAGCAGGGTAACGCCCGAAAGAAGAGTTCTTTTCTGGGTGCCAAAGAGGGGTTGTATGAACGTGAACGAGAAGGTAGTAGACAGTGTAGTCTCCGAGGTGGCCGGAGCGGACGTGGTTCCCCTAGTCCGGGCCCTGAAAAACAAGAGCAATGTCTCGGAGTTCATCCTGGCAGACAAGATTGATAGGGAGATCAACGAGACCAGGAACATGCTCTACCGCCTCTTTGACGCGAACTTGGTCACCTTCATGCGGAAAAAAGACAAGAAGAAGGGGTGGTACATCTACTACTGGACATTCAACGCCCGGCGGGTGGCAGACCTGGTCTGGGACATCAAGAAAAAGAAGGCAGAGCGCTTGCGGGATCGCCTGAAGCGCGAGCAGGGCTCGGATTTCTTCGTATGCAAGAGCAGCTGCATCCGCCTCAGCTTCGACCAGGCAGTGGACTTCGAGTACAAATGCCCGGAGTGCGGCCAGCTCATGGAGCAGGAGAACAACCAGCAGAAGATCCAGGAGATCGCCCTGGAGATCGCCGGCCTGGAATCAGAGCTGAAAAAGAAGGCAAGATGATGTTCCTACCGCCGCCGGCGGAGCGCCCGGGAGATGGACGCCTCTTCACGCACGATCCGGCCAGCCATCCGCTCGATGTTCAGGTCCATGCGTGCAATCCTCCGCTCCAGCAGGACCAGTATCCGGAGAGAATAGACGATGGCCGCCAAGGTGCCGATGATGACCGCTAATGTCGCCCCTTCAAGACTCAATGGCATATGCTTCACCTCTTCCCCTCTCCCGCAGCAAGGGAAGTATAAAAAGCTTTCCCCTATTAAATTTCAATATTGAATATAAAAACATACCATTTCATTACTAAAGAATAACAAATAACAGAAAGGTTTAAATAGGGGGGCGTTATCCTGAGGAGATATGATTGTCCAGAAGGATTTTTTGAATAAGCTGAAGGATTTCGGATTGAACAGTTATGAGTCCAAGCTGTGGACTGCCCTGCTCTCGAGGGGGGTTTCCACTGCAGGCGAGCTCTCGGACATCGCCAATGTCCCGAGAAGCAGGAGCTATGATGTCCTCGAATCCCTGGAAAAGAAGGGGTTCATCATCATGAAGCTCGGCAAGCCGATCAAGTATATGGCGGTTTCCCCGCAGGAAGTGATCGAGCGGGTGAAGAAGCGGCTGCAGGAGGATGTAGGCATGCAGGTCACTATGCTGGATTCCCTCCATCAGACCGAGATACTCAACGATCTCAACATGCTGCACAAGCAGGGCATCGAGATGGTGGAGCCCAGCGATATCTCCGGCAGCTTCCGGGGAAGGGAATCCGTCTACAACCATATGGAGACTCTCATCAAGGGAGCCAAGAAATCCATCATGATCGTGACCACCGCGGATGGACTGGCAAGGAAGACTCTTGCGCTCAAGCGGGCGCTGGGAAAGGCGAAGCAGAACGGCGTGAGCATCAAGATCGCCGCACCCCTGGCAAAAGACAAGCCTGCGGCAGCGGAGTTGGGGAAGCTGGCCGAGATCAGGCATACGGACCATCAGGGAAGGTTTACCATCATCGACCAGAACGAGGTGGTCATCGCCCTGACAGACGACAAGGATGTGCACCAGAGCTACGACACGGCAGTCTGGTTCCGGTCTCCCTATTTTGCATCGTTGCTTACGCATTTCTTCAATAGGATCTGGAAAGACGAGATCAAGAAATAGATTAGATATGATTAAGGAATAGGATTAAGGGAATAAAGGATGATAGTAAGGAATATTCAATTTTGAGATGAACATAACGTCCTTCACTGTTCTATTTGTTCTATTATTCCCACCCCATCTCTTCTCATGGAAACAAGAACGTAAAAAAAAGAATACCTTCTTTTTTAATTATTTTCTATATAGAAATATATTAAATGAACAAACAACATCCAAACCCATTTTTCAGTTCCATAGGAAACCATGGGGTCACCCCTAGTGGAAAACATAAAACTATTTATACCACCGTTTCTTCTGGAAACTGCATGGAAAAAGAGCTGATGAGCTTCTTCGAGAAATTCATCCGTTCACCCTCCATCTTCCTGAACAAGACAACTTTGCTCAGCAATTACATCCCGCACTCCATCCCGCACCGCACCGACCAGGTCCAGCAGCTCGCCTCCATCCTCGCTCCCACGCTGAAACTGGAGCGTCCCTCCAACATCTTCGTCTACGGCAAGACTGGCACCGGGAAGACCGTCACGGTCAATTTCGTGGTGAAGCAGATCACCGACCTCAGCGTCCAGCGCTCCATCCCCATCAGGGTGTTCTACGTCAACTGCCGGCTGAAGAAGGTCGCGGACACCGAATACCGGCTCCTCACCCAGCTGATCCAGGAACTGGGAAAATCCGTCCCCATCACCGGCCTGCCGACGGACGAGGTGTATAAGATATTCTTCGATGCCGTCGAGGGCGAGAAGCAGTCGCTGATCATCATCCTGGACGAGATCGACCAGCTGATCAAGAAGGCAGGGGATAGCATCCTCTACAACCTCACCCGGATTAACACCGAGCTGAAGAACAGCCGGATATCCATGATCGGCATCTCCAACGACATCACCTTCATCAATGACATCGATCCGCGGATCAAGAGCTCGCTCTCCGAGGAAGAGGTGATATTCCCGCCGTACAACGCCCTCCAGCTGCAGCAGATACTCTCAGAGCGGGCTGCCCTGGCCTTCCGCAAGGAGGCGGTCGGCGAGGGGCTCATCGAGAAATGCGCCGCCTACGCTGCCCGCGAGCACGGCGACGCGCGCCGGGCCATCGATCTCCTCCGCATAGCCGCGGAGGTCGCCGAGCGCCAGGGGAAGTCCCGCATCGCCGTCGAGGACCTGGACCAGGCGGAGGAGAAGATGGAGCGTGACCGGGTGCTGGACATCGTCAAGGCCCAGCCCCGGCAGTCCCAGCTCACCCTCTATGCCCTCCTGCAGCTCTCCCGCCAGCGCAAGGACGCGATCTACACCGGGGACGTCTACCACCTCTACAAGCAGCTCTCCGCCTCGACTGACCTCCGCCCCCTCACCCAGCGCCGGATATCGGACATCATCAGCGAGCTGGACATGCTGGGCATCATCGCGGTCCGGGTCATCTCCAAGGGGAGGTATGGCAAGACCCGGGAGATCTCGGTCAGCATATCAGAAGAGATGCAGGCGAAGGTGCAGGCCCTGCTGCGCCAGGAGATGGATATACCATGAATGGCTATCCCATGATCCGGGAGAGGGATATTCCATGACCCAGGAGCTGGTTTCCCCGGACGAGGCCCAGAAGCAGGTGGTCCATTTCTTCCTCTCCCGGAACCTCCTCCTCTCCCCTGACTTCTTCCAGCGCGTGCCGCCGGAGTTCAGCCACGAGGCGTTCTCCGAGCAGCATGGGAAGCTGCTGCCCAATCTCATGGTGCTCACCGCGGACATCCGGCAGATGTTCCTGGAAAAGGGGCGCGTGGAGGTGCACTGGCCGGAGCTGGAGCGCTCCCGCGTGCTGCTCGAGAAGAAAAAAGACGAGAAGATCTACGCCAAGTTCCTGGAATTCATCTACTCCCAGGATGCCCATCCTCCCGCCTCCCCCTCGCCGGTCAGGGTGCTGATCTCCTACAACGACGCGGCGAAAAAGCGCACCGCGGAGGATTTCACGCGCTCCTTCACCAGCAGGTATCAGGCCATGGAGCGGCTCCTGAAGAACCGGCCGGAGCTCCAGCACCTCACCTCCATCAACCGCCTGCGGAACAAGCAGGACCGGGAGAGGGTGTCCTGCATCGGGATGGTGGCGGACCGGCAGCAGACCAAGAGCGGCAACCTCATGCTCACGATAGAGGACCAGACCGGCAGCATCCGCGCCATCATCAGCAGGAACCGGCCGGAGCTTTTCCGGGAGGCGCAGGACATCGTGCTGGACGAGGTGCTGGGCTTCACCGGCGTGCCGAATGATTCAGCCCTGCTCATTAACTCGGTGGTCTGGCCGGACATCCCCTACCGCGAGCTGAAGAAGTGCGATGATGACGTCTACGCCCTCTTCCTCTCCGACCTCCATGTCGGCTCCAAGCAGTTCCTTGCAGAGGAATTCCACAAGTTCCTCCGCTGGCTGAACGGCCAGGCGGGAAGCGACGAGCAGCGCGCCATCGCCGGGAAGATCGCGTACATCTTTGTCATCGGCGACCTGGTGGACGGGGTGGGCATCTACCCCGGCCAGGAAAAGGACCTGGCGATCCCGGACATCAGGCAGCAGTATGAGGCGTGCGCCGCGCTGCTCCGGGAGATCCCCTCCCATATCCCTCTGGTCATCTGCGCCGGGAACCATGACGCCGTACGGCTGTCCGAGCCGCAGCCCCCGCTCGACAATGAGTTCACCAAGCCCATCACCGCCCTGCCCAACGCAATCCTGGTCTCCAACCCCTCCTGGGTGGCCATCCACGCCTCCGAGGGATTCTCCGGCTTCGACGTGCTCCTCTACCACGGGTACAGCTTCGACCATTATGTCGCCCATGTGGACTCCATCAGGAACAGCGGCGGATACGGCCGGGCCGACCTGATCATGAAGTTCCTCCTCAAGCGGAGGCATCTCGCGCCGACCTACGCCTCGACATTGTTCATCCCCGATCCCGCGCAGGACCACCTGGTGATCAACCGGGTCCCGGACTTTTTTGTGACCGGCCATATCCACAAGTCAGCGGTCCTCACCCACAAGAACGTGACCATGATCTGCAGCAGCTGCTGGCAGGGCCTCACCAGCTACCAGGAGAAGGTCGGCCATGTCCCTGATCCCTGCCGGGTGCCGATCGTCAACCTCAAGACCAGGGAGGTCCGCATCCTGAAGTTCTAAGATGGACATCGAATCATATTTCCAGCACGTGGATGCCGAGGTGCGGCGCGCCTATGGGGTTGCGCAGTCTGCCCGGAAAAAGGGATACGACCCCCATACCGACGTCGAGATCCCCATCGCCCGCAACATGGCGGAGCGCGTGGTCGGCCTGATCAGCATCGTCGCCCCCCAGCTGATCAACAGCGGGGTCTCGGAGCGCATCATGCAGCTGGAGCAGCAGTACGGCTTCCTCGACTGGCGGATCAGCCTGATCATCGCGGAGGAGGTCACCCTCCAGAAATTCTGCACGTTCGCCACGCAGCTGGAGGCCATGGAGATCGGCATCCGCGTCGGCCTCGCCTATCATACCTTAGGGACGGTCTCCTCCCCCCTGGAGGGCTTCACCCAGATCAAGCTCAGGAAGAACCGGGAGGGGAAGGACTATTTCGCCGTCTATTTCTCCGGCCCGATCCGGAGCGCGGGAGGCACCGGCGCGAGCTTCACCGTCATCCTTGCGGATTACATCCGGAAGAAGATGGGCTTCGATCTCTATGACCCGACCGAATCAGAGGTGAAGCGCATGGCTGCGGAGCTGCGCGACTACCATGAGCGGGTCACCAATCTCCAGTATTTTCCCAGCGAGGCCGAGGTCGATTTCCTCGTCCGCCACCTCCCGGTCCAGATTGACGGCGATCCCTCGGAGAAGATCGAGGTCTCAAACTACAAGGACCTGCCCCGGATCGAGACCAACGCCATCCGCAACGGCCCCTGCCTTGTCCTCGGGGAGGGGATCGCCCAGAAGGCCCCCAAGCTCTGGAAGCAGCTCGGCAAATGGGGCGCGGAGTTCGGCCTGGAGCACTGGTCGTTCCTCAAGGATTTCATCGAGCTGCAGAAGGGCATCAAGGCAGGGCATGCCGCATCCTCCTCAGTCTCCACCGCGAAGATACGCCCGGATTTCACCTTTATCGCCGACCTGGTGGCAGGCAGGCCAGTGCTTACCCATCCCCTTGCCCCGGGCGGCTTCCGCCTCCGTTTCGGCAGGGGCAGGACATCCGGATACTCCTCTTGCAGCATCCACCCCGCCACCATGCATGCCCTGGAGTCCTATATCGCCATCGGCACCCAGCTGAAGGTCGAGCGCCCCGGGAAGGCGACCGCCCTCACCAGCTGCGACACCATTGAAGGGCCTATCGTCGAGTTGGACGACGGCACGGTCTGCATGCTCAGCGCAGAGGCAGAGGCGAAGCGCCTCTCCTCCCGCATCACTAAGATCCACTTCCTCGGCGACATCCTGGTGAACTATGGTGATTTCCTCAACCGCGCCCACGTCCTGGTCCCCCCGGGTTATTGCGAGGAATGGTATGCCCTGGAGCTGGAGAAAGCGACGGTAAACCTCTTCGGCTCCCTGGACGCAGCCAAGCTCGCCGAGCACACCGAGACCCCGGTGCAGGAGGTCGAGCAGCTGATATCATCCCCCCTGACCAGCCCGGTCACCGCGGCGACCGCCGTATCTCTCTCGAAAAAGCTCGGCATCCCGCTCCATCCGCGCTACACCTATCACTGGAACCTCCTCTCCCTAGACCAGTTCCGGCAGCTCGCTGCCTGGCTTGCCTCGGGGAAGGCAATCCCCAACTCCCACTCTCTCCCCAACTCCCACTCCCTGGAAAAAATCATCCTCCCCCTGCAGCCGGAAAAGGAGATGCTCAGCGCCATCGGCATCCCCCATCTCTCGATTGCTGGCGAGTTCGTGGTCATCGAGTCAGACCATGCCACCGCCCTGTTCCACACCCTGGCCCTGGACAATCCCTCCCTGGCAAAGCAGGCCGCGGGAAGCACGGTCCTCGAGGCACTGCAGACGCTCTCCCCCTTCCCGGTCCGCGACAAATCCGGCGTGTTCATCGGCGCGCGCATGGGCAGACCGGAGAAGGCCAAGATGCGGCAGCTCACCGGCAGCCCCCACACCCTGTTTCCCGTCGGCGAAGAGGGCGGCAGGATGCGCTCCCTCCAGTCGGCGGTGGAGAAGCAGGTGATCCGGGCGGAGTATCCCCTCTATTTCTGCCCCGCGTGCAGCGCCAGCACCATCTTCTCGGTCTGC
>Ga0209542_10020713_pt1 | contig 10382 bp, 9 predicted proteins | sample RifCSPhighO2_01_FD_184028 | JGI IMG/M metagenome (GOLD analysis project Ga0209542, IMG submission 184028) | Soil microbial communities from Rifle, Colorado - Rifle CSP2_plank highO2_0.1 (SPAdes) (version 2) | ecosystem: Environmental > Terrestrial > Deep subsurface > Rock core/Sediment ...
ATTTCTTCAGCATGCCAAAGAGCTCTTGCGCGGTCTTCTTCTCGAGCTTCTTTCGAAGCTTCAGGTTCGGAGGAACCTCCGGAAACGACGCGTTATTCACGAGTGCTTGGACGTAGAGCCCCGTCCCTCCCACGATGATCGGGAGTTTGCCTCTTTTAAAAATCTCCTCCATTTTCTCTCTTCCCATCCTCTGATACTCCGAGACTGTGTATTGCTTTTTTGGGCTCGCGATATCCAGTAGGTGGTGGGGGACACCTTTCATTTCCCTTTCAGTGATTTTTCCGGTCCCTATGTTAAGGCCTTTATACACCTGGCGCGAATCCGCTGAAATGATTTCACCTTCAAATCGCTTCGCTAATGTAACAGCAAGGGCGCTTTTCCCCACTGCCGTCGGTCCCACGATGACCAGCAGTTTCCAGTCTATCTTGTCACTTTTCATATAAGGTTTTTTAGCTTACCATGGGCGCATGAATATTCGAATTATAGAAAAACCCATCACTCGAGCGGAGGCGAAGGAAATTGCCAAAAAGTTTTATGTAGACATGGTCAAGGGTGTCGTTGATGTTAAGCGTCAGATTATCGCACTTGGCGGCGAGTGGCACATGGACGCAAATACTCGTCTCATTGCGCACGGTTCGAAGCAGCCCAATATTTGGGGATTCAACTTCTATCCTGACAGTAATCACATTGCATTTACCTCCCTCATCAACATCCGACCTGCCCAAAATAATCGCAGAATCGAAGTAGAGAATGAGGCATTACGCAAGCAGATGGAGGAGATTATACGAAAACTCATCATATGATTGCACGCACCCCTGCCTTTCTCATGGCGAATTTGGGGAGCGACATCTCTCAGCTTTTTTCACATCTCGAAAGAGGGGAGAGCGAACTTGCAGCATCTGCCGCAAGGAGGGCACGGGGCATCATGGCAGAGCTTCTCCGCCATAAGGAACTTCAGGGAAGGACTGGTGAAATCGAGGTACTGCAACACATCGTGAGCGACGCCCTCTTGGAGAAACCCCTCTTGCGGGTGACTAAAGGGGAACTTGATGCATACTTCATGCCGTTTTCGATGCGAGTGCTGGGGGAGGGCATCTAAACTTACCGTTTCAGTACCCGCGATTGGTTTTTCTGTTCGTGAAGACACTTCAGAAAGAGCTGAGTCGGGCTTCGACGCCCCGACGGAGGTACCCCGTACCTCCTCCCCGTCACTATACCGCTTCGCTCAATGTGCTGGGGGAGGGCATCGAACCCTCATGATGTTGCCATCGCAGGATTTTGAGTACTGTGCGTCTGCCAATTCCGCCACCCCAGCAACCACTCTACTCTACAATAAAAACAGCATTCCCCCAACCCACATTGCGTAAGTCACTCGCAATGTTAGAATAGTCCTACATAAAGGTATCACTATCACATTATCTCTCTCACTATGCCGCAATTCATCAACAACGCCATATTTTGGGTCGAGGTGGAGAAGATCAGGCCGAACCCCTTCCAACCTCGGCGCGAGTTCGATCAGGCCCGCCTTAGCGAGCTTGCCGAGTCTATTCGCATGTACGGCATCCTCCAGCCGCTCGTCGTCACGCGCAAAGAAATTCAAAAAGATGACGGCGGGCTCACGACCGAATATGAACTCATCTCGGGTGAGAGGCGCCTTCGCGCTTCTCGCCTCGCGGGCATCCTGCAAGTGCCGGTGCTTATCCGTCAAGGAGAGGAGAGCGACCGAGAGAAACTCGAGCTCGCTATCATCGAGAACCTGCAGCGCGAAGACCTAAACGCGGTGGATCGCGCGCGGGCGTTCCAGCGTCTTGTCGACGAATTCGGCTTCAAGCACGCGGATATCGGACGGAAAGTGGGGAAGAGCCGCGAATATGTCTCCAACACGCTTCGAATCCTCGACCTTTCGGAAGAAATTCTTTCCGCGCTTACCGCCGGCAAGATTAATGAGGGGCATACGCGGCCTCTCCTCATGCTCTCAGAGCGGCCGCAAGAGCAAAGTACCCTCTTTAAGGAGATCATGTACAAACGCATCACCGTTCGAGAGGCCGAAGGGGTGGCGCGGAGTATCGCGGTGGAGCGCGCTCGCAAGAAAGATTTCGGCGCCGATCCCGAACTTACCTTGCTTGAAGAGAAGCTTCGTGAGTCACTTGGCACCCGTGTCAGAATCGAGCGGCTGGAGAACGGCGGTAAGATTATGATTGATTTCTTCTCGAAGGACGATTTGCGTACCATTCTCGACCTCATGGAGTCGAACAAGACAAAGAGTCCGACCGATATGCTCGATCGCCATCACGCCAAGGCCGAAGCCGCCGCGGCTATAACTCCTTCTACGTTAGCGGCTTCGCCGGAGGATGCCGGCGCCCCCGAGGCAGAGTCGCTCGATGACCGCCCTTTGGAGGAAAAGATCGCAGGGGAGAACGAAGATATTTACTCCGTAAAGAATTTCAGCATCTAGCTAGCTCCTCTTTTCGCTCTTCGGTTCATCGGGCTCGAAAACCTATTTCAACTTAGACAGCGCGTTACGGATGTGCTTTTTCGCGATGCTCGTCTTTGCGACCGTGAGCCACTTCGATGTCACGCGGGCGTCTTTCCTTGTGAGGATTTCTACGATGTCGCCGTTCTGAAGTCTGGTGTCAATTGACACTAATTTTCCGTTCACCTTCGCGCCCACCAAGTGATCTCCAATGTCCGAATGAATCGCGTAGGCAAAATCCAGAGACGTAGAGTCAGTGGGAAGATCCACCACGTCTCCCTTCGGGGTGAAGATGAAAATGCGGTTTTTGAAGAAATCCTCACGAAGGTGCTCCCAGAATTCTTGCTCATCCATAGTTGAATCAAGGTCACCAAGCTGCCGCACCCAGGCAGGCACGCCGCTGCCCACATCCTCCACATGCAACAGCGCCTTTCCCTTTTCGGGCGCGCTCTTTCCCCGCCAGGAAATGAGCGAACCAAAAAATGTCTTTTTACTCCCGTGTTTTTGAGGTCTTTCCTGTTCCTTATAGTCCGCGTGCAGGGCCACACCATATTCAGACTCCCGATGCATTTCTTCCGTACGGATTTGAATCTCTACGACACCTCCGCTTCCGGTAAAGACGGTGGTATGGAGCGAGCGATACCCGTTTGGCTTAGGGAAGGCGATGTAGTCCTTGATCCGCCCGGGAAGCGGCCTCCAAATACCGTGAATGGCGCCGAGCGCCCGATAACAATCCTCAATATTCTTCACTACGACGCGAATCGCGAGAATGTCATAGATTTTCTCAAAATCCCACTCTCGGTTTCGCAGCTTCATGTAGAGGCTGTAGTGGCCCTTCAGGCGTTCCTCGGTGGAGATAATCGGCACGTGCTGGCGCGCGAAACCCTTCAGTACTGACTTGTGAAATTTATCGAGCTTTTTCAAAAGCTCGCTTTTCTTCGCATTCAGCAACTTTCTTACGCGCTCAAATTCCGCCGGATACGCGAAAGGGAAGGAGAGCTCCTCAAGTTCTCGGTTTACCTTTCGAATACCGAGGCGGTAAGCGATCGGGGCGTAGATCTCGAGTGTTTCCTTGGCGATGCGGAGCTGCTTTTGCTTCGGTACATGCTGCAGTGTGCGCATGTTGTGGAGCCGGTCACAAAGCTTGACTATAAGCACGCGTAAATCCTTCGAGCTCGCGATGAAGAGGCGCCGCATGCTCTCCGAATAGCGATCCACTCCGCTGTAGCGCAAATGTCCGAGCTTCGTCACGCCTTCGACAAGCATGAGCACGTCGCTCCCGAATTCCTTTTTAATCGTTTCGGGCTTTACGCTCACATCCTCAATCGAGTCGTGCAAAAGTCCCGCGGCGACCGCGGGAGCGTCGGCACCAAGCTCCGCGATGAGCTTCGCCGTTTCGTGGAGGTGCAAGAAGTACGGTTCCCCCGAGTAGCGTTTGTGACCCTTATGCGCCTCCTCCGCAAACGCGTATGCTTTTCCAACGAGGGCGATGTCGCCTACTTTTTGGCTTCTCATGAGATCAGTTATTTCATGGAGTGGCATGAGGTCATCCTACTAAAATTCCCTGAAAAAAGACACTTCTATCGACACGTACGGCAAACAAAAAGCTCGGACCGAAAGGTCGGTCCGAGTGTGAAGGCAAGTCGCTTCGGCTACGCTGCTTACCCTTAATCAGGAGTACTGGCTTCGGGGAAGTGGGTCTTGATCATCGACTCGATAACTCCATGGAGGTGTAGTGCGACATCCCCGGGGTGAATCGGACAAAACTCGGGATGTGCCTCCTTCATAACCGGCACGGCGCTCCCGTTTTTGAATTCATCCGGAGTGATAAGGATCACCGGGATTCCTTGCCGCTTAAGCAGCGTTCTGCGCGCGACGTCCTCATCGTCTGTTACGAGAAAGTTGGCATTCTTTAGTGCCACTCGCCAGTGGTTCCTCGTACAGCGCGCCACAAAGTCTGTGGTGCGGTGCCGGTCACCTTTGGAGCGTATTAGGATGTTAAATAAAGGAACAGTTGCATTCTTTGCATTCATCTTCGCCACCCTACCTCATTTTTCGACATCCCGCAAATCAACCTCACAAACCCGGCAGATTCTCTACATTTCGGACGACGCCTTGTGTGTATGTGGATGATAGCGGCGGCTTAAACTAACTCCATCCCTCGACAAAGTCCTTATCTACAGCGGTAGATGAGAACTATGCTCGGATAGGTAAACCCCACACCTTACCACAGGGCAGTAAACCCTGCGGCAAGCCCCCACACCAAACGGTTGCTTGGTGTGGGGGCAAGGAAGAACCGATCCCCGCGTACAAGCGTACGGCATTTAGGTGTGGGGACAAACTTAACGAAGTCGTAATTTAGCTTTTTTAAAAGCTAATTGGCATTTGGAGCCGGCTCCACGGGTGGACAGGTATCTGCCATTCTAATCGTGCCAGTGGTTGAGCCGCTTTGACCGGAGAGAGGTCCACCCGGTGCGCCGACAAAGTCAATGCGATAGGTAATATCAAAGAAGCTGTCCACGTTCCAATTTCCGTCAGGAAGTTGTGTCAAAGTAGTGTGGCCCGGGCTTGGCAAACCAAAGTAAGTGCCGGCCGTAATGCGAAGCAAATCAAAATCAGGGTCGCCCGGAGGGAGCTGTCCTTGTAATCTGAACATATCCGTGTCAAACGACTGTACAGGATTGCCAGTCGTCCGCGGGCCTACATGGGTCTCGAAGCTAGTTGGCAGATTCAAGACACGGCCGCTTCCTGTGAGCGTCATCGAGAGCATCTCGGTTTCGAAGATGTATGTTTCGCCTGTTGCCGGAGTACCTGTCCGCGTGACTACGGTAGCGGGGACGCTTTGAAGCATAGCGTCTGCCGTCTGCCCCGTTGTTCCGAGTGCTGATTGCACAATCGTCAGTTGCCCGCCAGTATTCTGAAAGGCTGTGTTTCCGTCGAATACCACCGCCGTACCTTGCTCGTCTGGATGCGTGCATGCGGTGGGAAGATGCGTCTTAACAGTTGGAACGCAGATTTCTTCCGTTCTGACCGCAAGTTGCGATGTAATGCCGAACTGGTCGTGAGTGATCGCCTTGCGATTTACCTGATTGTGCGGGATAGCCTCGTAGCACATCAGGTGATTGTCTCGGTCAATAATTTCACTCACCTTTCCGTTATGCGTCTTTTCCGTTGGATTACAAAGATAGAGCCCACGAATCACTTCAAACTGGCCGTTCTGGAATTGGTCCTTGACCAACACACCTTCGGCGGTTGTGTAAGGCTCGACGTCGTAGCAAAGATAATGATTGGCATTTTGCGGGATGGAAGGCACGACTGACGCGATGAGCTTACCTGCCGCAGTTGAGGGCATGGTGGACAGTAGCTTTTCAATGGGGATGCCGATCTTTTTCTTGCCGGTCGGGGTCAATAAATAACGAGGCTTCGTAACCTTGATGGTATTTTTCTCAAATTGGTTCTCGATTAAAACCGAGCGCGGTACGAAAGTAACTGGGCTTTTAAGTCGATAAGCCAGATAATGCAGGTCCGGTCTCTTAGGATTAAACACGAGACCTTCATGGAGTTTCTTGACGGGATTCAACAGGCGTTCAATCAAGACGAGCTCAAAGTCTGTGGGGCTTATAAACTGGTCGCGGAGGGAGACCTTAATCGGATTGATAGATTTATCAAGAAGATAACTCAAATAATGGTCGCAGTTTACGCCCTCATCCACGACCCCATTACCATTATCATCCTTGCCATCACAGATTTCCCCCGTCGGTGTGCCTTGCCCAAAGACGATACCGGTAGTACCAAAAAAGACTACCGGAAAAACCAAAAAGAAAGAGGCGAGCACGATTTTAGTCCCAACTATTTCATTTATTTTCTTCATAACTGATACCCCTGTTATCTATTTGCTAGTAATGTCCGCTTAAGAAACGGCGTTTAGATAGTCTTATCTCCCCTAAGTATATTCGGTTTGCAGGAAGAAACAAGAAGACGAATCTACGAAGCGTTTCTTAGTATTTTTGAAATTACTCTACTGAATGCAGCCCTATTATCATACTTGGGAGTATGATAGTAGAAGTCTCGAGAGGAAAACAGGTATTGCTCACGCGCTCTTTTTCTTCTTGAATCCTCGGGTCTTTTTCTCCTGCGCCAGAATCTCGAGTGCGCGGGGGAGCTCGATATGGTATACGTCGTCTGGCGGCTTTAGGGATCGGAAGTCGCCATCGTGCACAACGTACGGGCCAAAGCGCCCCATGTTCGCCACGATTTCCTTACCGGTTTCCGGATGCGTTCCAAGTACGCGGGGAAGGGAGAGGAATTTAAGCGCATCCTCTAGGGTGAGCTTCGAAATATCCACATTTCTAGGGACGCTCGCCCGCCGAAGCTTAGGCGCACCCTTTTTCTTTGTCCCCTTTTCCGCTTTACCGACCTGGACGTAGAAACCGAAACGTCCATTCAACAAATACACATCCTCTCCGGTTGGCGGGTAGGTTCCTATAGGTTCATCCGGTCTAATTTCAAGTCCCTCCGCGGTAAGCGCGCCACTGCAGTCCGGGAAACGCTCGCAGGAGAGGAACTTACCTCCGCGCCCGAGCTTCCACACCATCCCCGCCTTGCAAATCGGACATCTAAACTCTTTTGGCGCCTCGCCGAGCGTGGTCGCCTTGTCGAGCTTTTCCTTCGACTTCACGGCCTTACTAAAGGGTGTATAGAATTCTTTCAATGTCTTTTCGTACTCGCGTGTGCCAAGAGCGATATCATCAAGCTTGTCCTCCATTTCCGCCGTGAACGTATCGCTAATGTAAGAAGGGAAGTGCTCTTCCAAAAAGCCGCTCACCACCATGCCCGTATCGGTCGGTTTTAGTGATCGATTTTCGCGCGTCACGTATTCGCGATCAACGAGTGTCTCCATGATGGATGCGTACGTTGAGGGACGCCCGATACCTCGCTTTTCGAGCTCCTTGATAAGGCCCGCCTCGCTGTAGCGAGGCGGCGGCTCGGTCTGCCGCTCCTCTGCCTCCATCTCCACAAGCTTCAAGGTGTCCCCCTTAGAAACTTTAGGGAGTTCAATGTCTTCTCCGCGCGCGCTAGGATCAGCGAGGAGCCAGCCCTGATACGTAAGCCGAACGCCGTTCGCGGAAAAATCGGGAATATCGGGCGAGGGGCTCCCAGTTATCTTCGTGCGAAGCATCTGCGCGTCCGGCATTTGTGAGGCGACAGCGCGCTTCCAAATCAGTTCATAGAGTTTTTTCTGGTCAGGATTCATACCGCCTTCCTCCTTCGCAAGGTGCGTAGGGCGGATCGCTTCGTGCGCTTCCTGGGCGTTCTTCACCTTTCCGGCATACGAGCGGATGGATATGAACTCCTTTCCAAACTTTTTCTCAATCACTTGCGCGATTTGTCCTTTGGCCGATTCCGAGAGATTGGTCGAATCGGTGCGCATGTAGGTGATGAGTCCGGCCTCATAAAGCTTCTGCGCCACCCCCATCGTGCGGCCCGGCGAGAACCCCAAACGCGTTGAAGCCGTCTGTTGCAGTGTGGAGGTGATGAAGGGAGGCTTGGGCGAGCGCTTGACGCTAGTTTCGGCGACACTGTCGACGCTCCAATTTCCCTTCCTACCGACTTCGAGAATATGCTCAGCAATTTTCTTGTCCCGCGGCTCCTCATCGCAGGTCAGAAGTAGTCTTTCTCCTTTCTTCGTCTCGGTATCGGCGGTGATGACAAAAAAGGCCTCCGGCTTGAACGCGAGGATCTCCCGCTCGCGCTCTACGACGATGCGCAGGGCAGGGGACTGCACGCGTCCCGCTGAAAGGCCGTACCGAACTTTTTTCCAAATCAGGCCGGAAAGATCGTAGCCAACGAGGCGGTCGAGGACTCGCCGTGCCTCCTGCGCTCGACGCAAATTCTCATCAATATCTCGCAGGTGCGTCAGGGATTCCTCCACCGCCTCCTTGGTAATTTCGTGATAGACTGCGCGCTTTATCTGCGGATGCGCTTTCCCTAGCTTCTCCTTTAGGATTTGCGCCAAATGCCAAGCGATAGCTTCACCTTCTCGGTCGGGGTCGGTGGCAAGGATAATCTCGCTAGCCTTTTTTGCCGCGAGAGCAATCTCGGCTACGATGTCTTCCTTCTTCTTTACGATTTCATAATGCGGGATAAAGCCGCCGGCGATGTCGAGGGCATGCTTGTTACTTTTAGGAAGGTCGCGCACGTGTCCAACAGAGGCTTTGACGGTGTATTCACTCCCCAGATATTTTCCGATCGTTTTCGCTTTTGACGGCGATTCGACGATGAGCAGTTTGTGTGACATCGCATTAGTAATAGCATGAAAGCAAGCGCTGGTGCAAATAAGTACAGCTGTCAACAACATTTAAGGTACACTCAATACCTCTAAGTCCCGTCTTTTCCGGATGTCGTCGGCGCACCTTGCTGGCACATGCTATACTTGTCTCAAATCTGTGCATATGCACAGATTTGAGACAAGTATGAAAGCAGTAGAACTTGCGAAAGAATCGTATTTGGCGGCAAAGAAATTTTTCGAATCCGATACCGTTGCCGCGGAGGCGACCAAAACAGTGCTTGCGCTTGTAGCTCTTTCTCCGATAGTCGTTGTCGGGGCTATGGCTCCAAATGTATTTTTAACATTAAAGCCCCTCATGAAGAGGGGGAAATATACAGTGCGGCAGGTCGGGCGAGCACTAGATACGCTCGATAGAAGCAAATATTTGAGCATCAAACGCACAGCAGACGGGAGGACCCGCATCGTGATAACGAAAAAGGGGATGAGGCAGGCGCGTAAGCTTAATATTGAAACGGTCAAGCTGCCGACGGCAGTTCATTGGGATGGTAAGTGGCATCTCCTTTTCTACGATATTCCCGTAAGGCACAATGCGGCTCGAATGGCTCTTGTGCGAATGGCAGGAGAACTTGGCATGTGCCAGTTGCAGAAGAGCTTATGGGTGTATCCTTTCTCTTGCGAATCAGAGATGTTATTCATCGCTGATTTCTTTGGGGTAGCCGACCATGTCAATTTTGCCGTCGTCGATTCTCTTCTTGATGAAGATGCGCCGCTCAAGTTCTTCCGGTTGCAGCGAAATAAGAGCGCGTCTATGTAGCCGCATTGTTATTTAGCTGTAGATTCAAAATTAGGATATCTTACCGAAGCGCGAAGAGATTTTTTTCAACGAATTTGTGTATAAAAAACGCTGCACCAAAGCGGTGCAGCGAAACGCAGCAAATACTCGCCAACCCTACGCAATGGATTTTTCCCGCACTCTCCCCGCGATCTCGCCGAAGGTAAAAGCCGATACATCACGCCACCTTCGCCCAAGTCGTGAATGCTCGAACATACAGGCGTATGGCGAGAGGCGCTTAAATGGGAGATGTTCGCTGAAGGCCCAGCCTACAGTGCTCCAGCCGTGAGGAAGTTCGCCATCCTGTATCTGGAGGTCCTTCCAGAAGAGATCAGGGGAGAATTCGTCAGGGTCCATTCGATCAATGAGCTGCTGTGCTTCATCTACATGCATTCTGTCCATAAAGATAGAGGTGTCTGTGGTTTAATGACGGCGGAAACTTCTTCCACCCTAACCTACAAATCCACTTTTTTCAAGCCAAGTGGATTTCTCCCGCACTCTCCTTGATAAGACCCTTTAGCTCCATAAGCGAGAGAAGGGCATTCGCCTGGCCTACGGACATTTCAAGCGAATCAACGAGATCCTCGCGTGGCATGGGATTTTGCAAGAGCTCGATGATTTTCCTTTCCTCCGGCGCGCAGTCGTCATAGCGTTTAGCGTCTAGCGTTGAACGCTTAGTCATCTCAAAACCGAGGGCTTGAAGAATGTTCTCCGAGGAGGTGATTGGAGTCGCGCCAAGCCGCAGGAGCATGTGCGGACCAACCGATGAAGAGGAAAAGATAGAACCA
>Ga0209542_10020715_pt1 | contig 10381 bp, 9 predicted proteins | sample RifCSPhighO2_01_FD_184028 | JGI IMG/M metagenome (GOLD analysis project Ga0209542, IMG submission 184028) | Soil microbial communities from Rifle, Colorado - Rifle CSP2_plank highO2_0.1 (SPAdes) (version 2) | ecosystem: Environmental > Terrestrial > Deep subsurface > Rock core/Sediment ...
CAACAAAAGAGACAGACCGTTTTCGTTGACGGGACTATCACCTTCTATGGTATTGCTTTCCAGCAATTTCAACTAACAATCTGTTTTTTGACTCCTCTAGAAATCTACATTGTCACCTTACAACCCCCGCGACACTAACTTTGCCATCATTTCATTGTGCAAAGCACAATGGCAAAGTAAGTGTGCGGGTTTGGGCTTCTTCCTTTTCGCTCGCCGCTACTTAGGAAATAAATATTTTTCTCTTTTCCTCCTGGTACTGAGATGTTTCACTTCCCAGGGTCTGCATCCCAACTTAGAGTCGGGATAATCCAACATAACTCGGATTGGGTTTCCCCATTCGGAAATCTCCGGATCAAAGGTTGCTTAGCACCTCCCCGAAGCTTATCGCAGCAACGCCACGTCCTTCATCGCCATTTTGTGTCAAGGCATCCACCGTACGCCCTTAAATTTCCTGTTAAGAAATTTGAAAACCACACTTCGCCAGAGGCTTCGCGTGGCAAGCCACTCCCGCATAGTCTTACGACGTGGGAGCCACCTCCACCTTTCGGCGAAGTGTGTCCCGCATAGCTCATTTATGAGCGACGTGGGACTGCTTATCACACAAAGTCTCTGACATAAGTTTCCTTTTCCCGACCGCTCGGTACTTTGGAAACTTGTTCTATCTAAAGACACAAAAAGACCCTTCTCGAAGTGTCTTTGATAGCTTTCAATTTTCAATCTGCAATCTTACTGAAATAAAAAACCCCGCCGGAGGCGGGGCAAGTAGACAAAAGAATGGGCCTACGTGTACCGCCTTTTGTAAGTGTTTTTTGTGATATTCATACCGATAAAACAAGTATAGTCGAAACGAAAAAAGATGTCAACCGCCGCCCGGGCGGGGCAAGCTGTGGACATCTTTTTTCTCGAAAAAATTAAACTAACCCAATTAAACTAACCCTTAGATCCTTCGTCGTTCACCTTGGCAAGAAATCTAGCCGCTGTATCCTTTCCGCCCAAACCGAAAGCAAGACCCCCGGCAAGCGCGAGCATCCCAATGAGTCCGGTGAAAAGAACACCCATATACTCACGCGCAATGCCTAGCTCGCCCAAGGCGATGATTAAAGCAAATATCCAGACGGCGTACTTGGTAATCGTCCCAAGCATATTCGCCGAGGCTACGCTCATTGCTCGAGTGCTTGCCGCCACTAGCTTAGCCACCGCTTGAGAAACGACAGAGGCGATTATCAAGATGAAAGCGGCAACAATAACGTGCGGTAGATAGCCGATTACATCTTCAACCAAGAACATCCTGATGGAGTCCAGGCCCAACAGATCAAGCGAGGGCAAGAGAAACACCAAAACGATGAACCACTTGGCAACTTGTCCGATAAAGTGGCCGGTGTTCAGATTCATTCCTGCCTGCCTTAATAAATCATCGGCCTTGACCGAAGCCAAAAGCTTGTCAACCTTCAGCGCGCCTAAAACTTGCTCGAAAGCCCTGGCAACCAAAGATCCCAAAACCCAGCCAATGATAAAGAGGACAACGGCAAGTATCAGCTTGGGGGCAAATTGGACGGATCCGATCCACAGATCTTGAAGTGATCGTGAGAAAACATCGCCCCAGGTAACCCAAATATTATTCATAATTATTTATAATTGATAATTGATAAAACTTTTAAGTTTTCGACCCTATAAAGCTATTCTAGTATTATACCAAGTTCTGGGCTTTTTTTGGAGTTTGTGTGGATAACTCTTTAGTCTGAAAAATAACTTCGTGGGGAAAATCGAGGATGTCGCGGACAAGCTTATCGTACATATTTAAGCGGTAAATAAACTCTTTGGTATCAAAAGTGGCGTAGACAAGCTCCATCCCGATTTCCGCTTCGAGCTTTTTTACTTCTTCCTCAATTTTATTCCGCCGCATCTTGTCCCCAATCACCAGCAAATCCACCCTGCTGTCCTTATTTTTAATAAAAATGCCGGAGAGGATCAGAAGTTTCACCCTGCCGATCTTTCTGAAATTCTCGGCAATCGATTTTTTGTCCAGAGTGTCGGCATTGACCAAGAGCCCTTCGATCTCCGGCGCGTACTCGAAACCCGGGTCGAAAGACCAGGCCTGGCCTCGCTTCTTCACAAAACCGATTGAGGAGAGCATTTTGAGTTCGCGGCGGGCAAGATCGGGGTTAACCCGACTGCGCTTGGTCACGTCTTTTCCCTTAAAGGACTTATTCGGATTAAGGAGAAACAGCCGCATAATCTTGACTCGAGCGGGACTCCCCAATATTTTCCCCAGAATTTCCATAAACGATATAATACAATGGAAATCTATTTATTTCAACTCCACTTTTCCACCCGCCTCTTCGATTTTCTTTTTCAAGTCTTCCGCCTCGGCCTTCTTCATTCCCTCTTTTAAGGTTGAAGGCGCGCCGTCCACCAAGTCTTTGGCTTCCTTCAGACCAACCCCGAGCACTTCTTTAACTACTTTCATAACCGCGATCTTTCCTTCACCGGCCGAAGCCAGTGTTACTATGAAGGAATCTTTTTCCTCCTTCGCTTCGCTGGCTTGCCCGCCTCCGGCGGGGGCCGCGGCTACTGCTTGAGCGCTCACTCCGAATTTTTCTTCGATCGCTTTTACCACGTCGTTTAGTTCCAGAACTGTCGCTTTATCTAACCATTCTAACAATGTATCTTTATTCATAATTTTATACTTTTAACTTTATAAACTTTCTACTTGCCTTTGGCAACTTCACTAACCGCTATCGCCAGTCTCTGCATGGGAGACTGAAGAAGAAACGCGAGTCTCGAGAGCAACCCTTCGCGCGACGGAATGGTGGCAATTTCTCTCATTTTCTCCGCGCCTACGAATTTCCCTTCGAAAATTCCACCCAAGATTTTTAGAATCCCCTTACGCGCGGCGCCGAAATTATAAACTTCGCGAGCGCTTGATATCGGATCTTTGGAATATGCAATCGCGACTTCGCCCGGAAGTTCAGGCATTTCTCCTTCCGCTCGCCCTGCGAAGGCTCGCCGAAGCAGGGTCTTTCTTCCCACTTTATAATTTACTCCTTTTTCCCTTAACCCTCGGCGAAGAACGGTCTCATCCCCCACGTTTAGGCCGTGAAAATTTAGGAAAACCACTGATTTAGAATCTTTCGCTACTCCTTCAAATTCTTTAACTATTTCTTCTTTTTGAGATTTTTTTAATGCCATAAATAAAAAAACGGCTCTCGCCGCAAAATAAATTCGACCACTCTAGAGGACTTACCTGTGCGCCTCTCGTCTTTGCGGTATTTCTATCCTAGCACACTTCCCCGTTTTCGCAAGTGGTAAAAGTCTGGGTGCCCGTCTCCCCGCCATTGCTAAAGTAGCTCACTAGAAATACTCCCAGAAGCCCCAGAATTATCATTCCGGTAAACATAATCAGCGTTTTAAGAAAATGGCGGGTGAACATGATCTAATTATAACAAAAATCCCGCCGAAGCGGGATCTTTGTTAACCCCTTTCTCCCCTTGTCAGGGAAAGACCTCTCTTTATTAAGGAGAGGGGTAAAAGGGTGAGGTGAGGGTTATTGCATATTCGCTTTGGCTCGGCTCATTGGACCCAAAAGTCCGTCGGCCACCAGGCCGTTAGCCGCCTGCCAAGCTCTGGCTGCGGCCATGCTAAGCGGTCCGCAAACTCCGTCAACCACGAGTTGTGGATTTGCGCCATGGGCATTGAGATACATCTGCCAAGTTCGGCAGGCATCGTTCCTTGTTCCCTGTCGGACCAAGGTGCTGACAGCTGTGCCGAAACTAGAAAGAGTGCCTCCACTACCGCTTCCTCCCACTCCCGGAGTACCGGGGCTGGCTGGAGTAGCCGGAGTTGCGGGCGTAGCCGGAGTTCCGAGACATTGCTGACCCGTTACCGGACTAAACAAGTTACCCAAACCGCATCCAGGCGGAGTTACGCTTGAAGGACATGCCTGCCCAGTCGTTGAACTGAACAAGTTGCCGGGCGCGCATCCTGCAGGAGTTGCTGGAGTAGCCGGTGTTGCAGGAGTAGCGGGCGCAACAGAACCACCGCCCCCTCCGCCACCACCACCTCCTCCTCCTCCACTTGAATCAGGTGTACATTCACTCGTGGAAGCCGTGAGGGTGATAGTTTCTCCACCCGTGCCACCATAAATGGTAACGGTTTTAAGAAATGCGGCAGTACAGCTTTGAACCGCTTGCGAAGTGGTAACTCCGGAAACAACAAGGTCTCGACTGGCAGACGTGATAGTGAAAGTGTCCCCGTTTGGAACAATTACATCAATGCTTCCCGTACCCACAACTAAGCTGGTTGCTTCTGAACCGGAAAGAATCGTTAAGTTGACATCCGGTGAAGAAAGATCAACCGTCTGGTCCGCACTCCAAGTAAGAGCCTGGGCGTTTGCAAATGTTGCCAGACCGAAGACCGCCAATATTGCCAGAGCAAACAATCCTAATCTTAATTTATTTTTCATTTTGATTTCCCCGCTTCGCCCTGAATTTTCATTGAAGGGCTACGCAGGACAAGTAATTTTCAGACCTACAGAACCGACCGGTTAAGAATAATTTTCTGTAGAATTTTTAATTAAGGATTGTTTGTTAATCAACTGGCGCTCCTGAGTATAATTGAATATATCTAACTGCACCGTTAACAATAACCTTTATATAGCCATCAGCAGTGCTTGGTTCTGTTGCGGGGGCACTGTTCCAAACCAAAGGAATCGTGCTGGTCAAGGTCAGAACGGAATCATAGGTCTGGCTACCAGTCTGGGTTTCCGGCTTCTCAATTTTAATGGCCTGGAAATTGCCAGTAATAGCAGCAGCAGAAAATGCAGATCGGAATCGAAGACCGGTTACGTCGCCGGTAATTGTTCTCGCTCCGGCGTCATCAGTTACCAATTCAATTTGCGCTCCTCTTACATCTCCTCCAATATCCCCGGTTGTTCCTTTGAGATAAGCATCGATATGAGCCCCGATAATTGACCCAGTAGTCAACTCAAAACCATTATTAACCCGTGGAGATATTTCAACACCGGTAACTCCGCCGGTAGTCTTGGTTATCCCTACTCCCGGTTTTATTTGCGCACCGATAAAATCTCCAGTAGTGCTGGTACTATCTGTTCTGGAATTGAGCTTTATTGTATTTGTGAGAGTGCCATTAAGCGACATTGCCGCGGCAGTGCTTGTGATTGTCAAAGCTCCATCGCTTGTGACCGTCAAAGCGCCAAGTGTCAGAGCGGCCTCCGCTTGCACAGCTCCAACTCCTACGACCAGAGCCAGAGCAATCAAACCTAAACCTAAACCCTTAAATATTTTTTTCATAATTTATAATAAGTTAATAATAATCAAAAACGTTAAAAGCGCATTCGACACGCTTATATACTTGTAATTATACAATACAAATAAATACTACAACACAAAAACTGTGCATAACTTATAAATACAACCCCCTTAATCCCCCCTCCAGAGGCGGACAGGCCTTGTCAGGGGAAAACCTCACCCCTTTCCCCTCTCCATAAATTTTTATGGAGAGGGGTGGATGCGAAGCAGACGGGGAGAGGGGTTTGAAATTACTTTCCTTGCTCCGCTAAAGTTTGAGCTATGTTACTTTCCGGACTAAGCGGACCGTAAAAGACAAGGTTGTCCTTTACGAGATGCAAAACTTGAGGCGCCCAAAGGGCGTCCTTTATGGGGTTCAACTGAAAGTTATTCTTGGTTTCATCAGCGGGATCTTTTGTAACTTGCAATATATACCCATCTTTAAGCTGTAAATCAGGGAATATTGCCAGCTTGCCTATATATACTTCCCCGGTCGTAAAATACACTATAGAATAATCATCGTTCACTATCCCCAACTGTCTGCCAAACAGGCTAAGCCCAAGAACCACAATCAAAATCGCTACCACTACTAAAATTTTTACTTTATTGTGTGACATATAAGTATTATAAATCAAACAACAACAAAAAACCACTCCCGTCGGAGTGGTTTTAAGAATACCTTTTAAGGCGTATTAGCCAATCAACTAATGACTATGATTACTCACCGTCATTCAAGAAGATTTGAGGTGTCTTGAAGTCTACAAGATTAAAGGTGTAGCCCAAGTTGCCGTCTATCGCTGTAAGAGCATAAACTAGGTCAGCAAGTGCTACATCAAAGAATCCATCAACCATGTCAGTCGCACCATCGCGGATGTCCACGTTGATTGAGAAGCGTTCTGTATCATCCTCTGCCACTAAGAATGTAGTGTTAGCAGAAGCTGTAGCTCCACTTGGTGAAGTAAGCGTTGCTACTACAGTACCTGCACCAGTAACAGTAAGATCAGCCTCTCCTGATCCTCCAGCTTCAAGTGGGGCAGAAGCATCAATGTAGATATCTCCATCCCATGCAGTTACATCAAACGTAATAGTGAACAAACCCGTGTCACTTGGCTGAACTGTAACCTCACCAGCAGTTTTAACTGCTGTAGCGCTTACTAATTCAAGCGTAAAGCCCACATCGCGAATTTCAGACGCAGTGCTGTTAGCAGTACCGGTCTTGTCCGCATCCGCAAGGTTCTCGCCTGTTTCATCTTCGGCGTCGAAGGTTGCAAGGTCGGTTTCAGTTTCACCGAAAGCGGCCGCAATCGTGTCGGCAACATCAAGCGCACCGGAGAGAGCGACAAACTTACCTTTTACCACGAAGTTTACTGTATCGCCCGCGTCAATGACATAATCAAGGTCATCGAATAAGACAACTTGGGTATCTGCACCGCCGGCAGCTGCGCCGTCAACGGCCTCCGAACCAATTTCAACTCCATCCGCAAAGAGGCGGAGAGTGGTAACAACATCACCCGGCTCGTCAAAGTCGGTTCCAGCCGCCTCTGTCGAAGTAAGGGTAACCGGAAGATCATCAATGGTTACATCCGAGTCGCCTTCTATTTCAACATCGAAGGCAAGGATTGGAACATTGTCGGTAGTATTAGTTGCGTCAACATTGATAAGGTGCGCATCATTGACTAACTTGTTAGCAGTTCCAGATTCGGTAATTTTCAATTCAGTATCGGCTGACGTTGCGAACGACTCAAAAGAGAACGTCGTAGCGGCAACCGTCGGGTCTTCAGAAATTGAAGCCCCAGTAGCATCAACGAAACGAAGAGAAGTCATATCAACTGTCCAAGTGTCTGCAGCATCGTTAGTGTCCAGATTGCTTACACCAGAAATAGCTACGTACAAGATTTCCGTGTCCCCTGCATCAATGACCGCGCTTGAATCAAGCGAGACTGTCTTTGTCCAAGCATTGTTATCATTGAACTCGTCACCATCTTCCCGAGCAACTTCTGTACTGCCAAGCCAAATGGATACATCTTTAGCGTAGTTGTCAAAGTCGCTGGCTGCGGTGCCCTCGTCAAACACGAGCCGAAGCGCGGTCAGACGAATGTCCGAATCATTGCTATTCTCGATTTCAAGACCGACAACTTTTACATCATCCGCGTCTTCACCAACTTCTTCGTTGCTAAGACCAGAAGCCAAGTCATATGAATCAACAGAGCCTGCTCCACCGGTCAAAAGACCAGATGTTGAAGGTGTTGAACCACCAGAACATGAAGCTCCAGTCGTCGAGCTGAACAAGTATCCAGGCATACAACCTGCCGGAAGAGAAGTCCCACTTGAACATGAAGCGCCAGTAGTCGGGCTGAATCCAGCGGTTGAAGTACAACCGGCCGGAAGACCTGATACCGGAGCGCCAGTAAGACCTGCTAACACAGCGCCGGTCAAAGGACCAACAACGCCGTCAGCGGCAAGTCCGCGAGCTGCTTGGAATGCCATAACAGCCGCTTTGGTTTTTGCGCCGAAGTACGAGGACTCCAATCCTGGAGAACCCGCGCCAACGCTAGAAACCAAGTAACCGTTCGCGTTAAGAGTCTGTTGCAGACTCATAACTTGTGAACCGGTCGAACCCATCTTGAGAGTGCCAGTGTGCATATAAGCAGCACTAGCAGTCAGTGCGAAAGCAAACAAAGCTCCAGCAACTATGACCGCAACAATCGTAATCCCAAGAAGAGATTTTGATTTTAATACATTACTCATAATATTTTTTTACTAATTTTCTGCGCTACTAATTTTAGTTTCGACAAACTAAGAGCGCATTTTCTTATCATTACTTCCCCCGCATTAATTTTTAATAAATAATAATGAGCGGGCAAAAATAATGAACAGATATAAACTTACATCGTTCCGACGTAAAGCCGGAGCAATGACAATTGCTATTATAATACGCCCCTAAAATATGGGCAATATTACCTTTGTGGATAACTCCTATTGTATGTGACGAATATAAAGGGCCAAAACTTACAACCGGTAAATCGGGCTATTTTTTAACGAAATATCTGCTCCATCTTTTCGCCCCCGTTCGGTAAAGGACATTGTCCTTTACCATAGAAATAAGCTCCCTTTGGAGTGTCTTTTCGCTTATTGCTTGTCCTTTAGATTTTAGCGCCTCTTCAATGTCCTTGATGCTCATCCCTCCCGCTTTATCCTTTAAGATATTTTTTATATTTTCCCTTCTTTGGTTTTTATGCTCATTTGATTTGTCCGATATATTCTGAAGGGCATGAAGCAGAGTGCCCCCCCTCTGTACACCGATCCGAGTTTTTTGTCCTTTAGATGAAGCGGACAATAATTCTCTATCAGCACTATTTGCAAAAAGTTCAGATAGGACAACCGGACTTCGATGCATGCCTTTGATTGATCTCTCGAGCTCTAAAAACTCTTTTTTAAGAATGGTGAAGTTCATTTCCGAAATCAAGTTGATTGCCGAGGCGATATCCAAGAAGGACAAAATTTCAGTAATTTTGCCGGGCGCGTTGCCGAGAGTTCCATGAGTGTCCGATATGATTTCTACCCCCAATGTCCTTAATTTATTTCGCAGAGGCTCCTCCTTGTCCATTATGTCCGTGACCATGTAAAGCGCCATAATAAGCTTATTGGTTTTACCGGATGAAATGAAAGAGGGGCTGTCCTTTAAAGAAATGTCCGTCACAGAATCGGAGTCCTTAAGACTATTATTATCTCCAATCATTTGTCCATTATATATAGGACACCAGAGAATGCAACCCCCTCTCTCCACAACCCCTCTCCACAATTTTTATTATGGAGAGGGGCAAAAGGGGTGAAGTATATGCTAAAATACATAAACATGGCAAAAAATGCCACCGCCTTTGGCGGGGTCCCGCAGAAAGCGGGAGAAAATTATGAGAAAGAACAGAAAGAAAAACGGCAAAGAATATTCAAACGGATTGAAAAGTCAAACCAAGCATGGGATACTCTCGGTAATTTTTTTTGTTTTAGCAATATTTTTTTTAATGTCCGCGCTTAAAATTGCCGGAGTTGCCGGTGAATTTTTTTACGAAAAACTGCAATATCTCTTGGGGGTCGGCTACATTCTACTGCCCATCCTCTTCGCTCTGCTCGGAGTCTCTTATTTAAAATCCGGGGCTCCAAATATAGGGTGGATGCGTCTCGCGAGTTCGATAATTTTTTTACTCTCGAGTCTTGGCATCATTGATATTTTATCGAAGACGCACGCCGGTGGACTCTTGGGAGAAATCCTATCCACGCCCTTCGTTTCTCTTTTTGACGTTTACGCGAGCATTGTCTTTCTCTTAGCCCTGCTCACAATTTCAATTCTGGTTATCTTCGACGCTAGGATAAGTTTCGGAGCGGTCTTAAAAATCCGCGATTGGCTAAAAAAACGAAAAGAAAAAGCGCAGGAGTTCCCGGTAAAAATAGAAGAGTCGGAAGTATCGGTACGGGAAGAAGTGATGAAGGAACCCGTTGAAGAGACAGAAGAGAAAGAAGCGGAATCAAAAATATCAAAAACCGAGGAAGAAGAAATACCGATCCGGAAAAGGCGAAGCAGTTCCGCTTACACTCCCCCGCCTCTTTCCCTCTTAGAACCGGATCAGGGCAAACCGAATACGGGCGACATCAAAGCGAACGCGAACATCATCAAGCGAACTCTCGCGAACTTCGGCATCGAAGTGGAGATGGATGAAATTACCATCGGTCCAACCGTTACCCGCTACGCCTTGAAGCCGGCGGAGGGAATGAAACTCTCGCGGATTGTCGCCCTGCAGAATGATCTGGCGCTCGCCCTGGCCGCGCATCCTTTAAGGATCGAGGCGCCGATCCCGGGAAAGTCGCTGGTCGGTATTGAAATTCCCAATCGAATAAAGTCGATCGTTGGTCTAGCTACGCTTCTCGCCGATGATAAATTTCAGAATTCTTCAAAACCGCTCACTATTGCTCTGGGTCGCGAGATTTCCGGTCGGGCAGTCTTCGGGAATCTAGCCAAAATGCCTCATCTGCTGGTCGCGGGAACAACTGGAAGCGGAAAGTCGGTCACCATCCACTCA
>Ga0209542_10020716_pt1 | contig 10381 bp, 19 predicted proteins | sample RifCSPhighO2_01_FD_184028 | JGI IMG/M metagenome (GOLD analysis project Ga0209542, IMG submission 184028) | Soil microbial communities from Rifle, Colorado - Rifle CSP2_plank highO2_0.1 (SPAdes) (version 2) | ecosystem: Environmental > Terrestrial > Deep subsurface > Rock core/Sediment ...
ATAATCAGAAAATATATTCGTAATCAAGGTCGGTCTACCGACCAGTTAAAGTTGAGTGACTTTTAGAAGCCCCGCAGCTCTGCTGCGATTGGGAGCTTCACTAAAAGAAAAGCTAATTCCGTTGGATAAGAGCTGGATAATAAGAATGGGAGTTTTGGATTTAATTAATGAGTGTGATGATATTATTGACTTTTTAGATAGAGAAAAAGAACTTAATGAAGATCTTTTTGCTTTAAGGCAGGCAGTAAAGGATTGGTATAAGAAAAGCAGGGTTTATGTTGGAGAATCTGGAACTCTTTTAAGGTTTTTTAGATTTATATCTTGGAAATATGATCTTGATAAAGATTTTGTTACTAGAGGAACTTTGAAAAGAAGAAAAATAAATACAAATCCAGAAATAGTTAATTGGCCACTTGTTAAATTAATTGAACTTGATCATGGAACTAGCCAATGGGCGAGTGCTGCTGTTTTGACCGGAAGAGATGAAAAGGTAAAGAATCCTCCATTTAAATTAAAATTAACTTTCGAGGCTATTGATCATTGGAATAAAATGAGAGGGGATAGAAAAAAATGGGAAGCGAAATACGATGAAAATATATTAAGACAGGCAAATGCCTTTATCGATTTAGTGGAAGGAAAGAAGATTAATTTTAAAGCAATACAAGCAGAGGATTATTGTTTTGCAAGAGCATTTGGTTTTATTTCTAAGGAAGAGGGAGAGGAGAAATGGCCTTCTTTAAGAGGACACGAGAGTGATCGCATAGAAGAAATGGAAAAAGAAATGAAATATTTTGAAGATAACAAGGAAATAAAGTCTAAAGATCATAGGGTTGTGCAGGCAATGAGTATGCTTGCCAAAATCAAAGGTAAAAATGTAAAAATTGCTTATTCAGAATCGGTAAATAAAAGTTGGCCGCAGTTTTGGAGATTTTTAGATTTTTGTTCGAATAAACCGAAAAATATATAAATGTGTGTGGGTATGTGTGGGTATGGCAACAAAGAACATTTCAATAACTGAAGAAGCATATAATAGATTGGCTAGGCTTAAGAAGGCGAAAGATAGCTTTTCAGAGGTTATTAATCGAGAACTTGGGAAAAAAGATATAATGGAGTTTGCAGGTATTCTTTCTACCGAAGAGGCAGATGAACTAGAGAATAATATAAAAAAGATTAGAAATGTGAAGGAAAAATATTATGGTAAAAGGGTTGAAAGGTTGAAAAATTTACTTAAGTAATATGGTTTGTTTTGATACTTCTTTTGTGATAGATTTTTTAAGAGGAGATAAAAAAGCAGTTTCTATGGTTGAAAATTTTAAAGAAAAAGATGAATTTATGTCTCTTGCAGCTCCAAGCCTGATAGAGTTAATAAGTAGTGCTCAACTCGGTATAAAAAGAAACCAAGAAAAAGATAAGATTTCAAGATTTATATCTTCTATTACTGTTCTTTCATTAGATAAGGATAGTGCATTTTTGGCTGGTGAATTGGAAGGAGATTTAATTATGGCTGGCGAGCAAATCGGGAATAGTGATGTTATGATTGGAGCCATAGCTAAAAGTAATGGTGAAAGTTTAATCACAAGAAATGTTAAACATTTCTCTAAAATTCAACGATTGAAAGTAATTAGTTATTGATTATTCGCAAAGATTTTTTGTTTAATTTAATTATATATTCCTATTCTTCCATAATAAAGATGTAAATGATATCCAGATAAACCTTGCATTTTTATTCTGCTTAATGAGGCTGGCAGAGGAGGGTCTCTAACAGTTATTTTTCCTTCAATAGTTTTTTCTTTTAGATTGGAAATAGTTTTTATTCCAAATTCTTTTGCCAACACTTTTTCTAAACCTTCTTTTTTATTTATAGGTAATGGAATATCTTCATAAAATCCATCCGGCCAACTTATTTTACTTTTATAGAATTTATTTAGTTGTGCTTGAAATTTTTTCACTTCTTTCGGTATTTTTGAAGGGTCTATCTTTACAATATTTCTTTGACTAACATTAAAGGCTACTCTTATTTTGTCTTGGTCAATAAGGAAATAAACATCTTTTGGTTTATACCTATTTTTGAATATAAAAAAGTAAGCAAGCCAATTTTTCATGGGGTCTTCAAATTTAATAGGAAGAGGAATAACGCAAGGTATTTTCATTAATTTTTTAGGGAGCTTATCCTTATATATCTTTTATTTTTTGGATTTTTGTCCTTTATTTCCTTTAAAAAAATAGCCACAATATTTATGAGGCGCGAAGCGCCGAATGCGCCGCACGACGCCAAGGTTTTTTGCTGACAATTTTCTTTTTATGGTTGAAAAGGGCGCTTAAGGGTGATTAACCAAACTTTTGCTTTACCCTTCGCTTCGCTCGGGTTGCTATCCCCTAATATGCTTTGAGTTACCCCACTCCCTCCTCGCTTTTCACTTATTGATAGAATAGTATTATTGGTGAAAATCTCGTCCCTTGAAGCTGCAATTCTCAGCCTTGTTATCATCGCTTCGCTCCTCCAAATGATTTCTCGCTCCGCTTAACCGCAGAGTGCGAACCTGAGGGTATCGCACAATCGCTTGCTTAAACGAAATTGCCAAAGAATTATTTAGGTTAAATTTTATTTTTTTTAAAAACCCAACCAATTAAAATGCCAATTATAAAGAACAGAAAACCGTTCAAAAATGCTGAGATTATTATATTTGATAAATAATATTTTGCGTAAATACCAAATTGATCAGCAACTAGAGAAACTAAATAAGCTGAGGGAAACAGAGGAAATATCATTACTATTCCGCAAAGCATACCATTACATGTAAGCGCGTAGTAAAAGAATAAAATAAAAATAACCAACCAAATTGATAATATTACTGATCCTGTCTTTAACCAATTGGGCCAATCCCGACCTCTAATAAAAAGAAGAACAAAAACAACCAACCAAACTAGTAGTAAAATTAATCCATATTTTAATTGATAACGCAGCCCATTCAAACTAATAATAAAGAGGAATATAAAAATTGCCAACCAACTAAATAGCAAGGTTAAACCTGATTTCATCCAATTGGGCCATCTCCCATCATTCATATTAAAAATAAATTTTCTTTCTTTAAATACTTTGGCAATTACGCTTCGAAATCGGCTGAGAACAAAGCAAAAGTCTCTTGGCTCTGAACTCGCACCAAGAGGTTCTAAAGAACTCGGCTAATCTCTACTAAAAGGCATATTCCTTGATTTATCCTAAATCACTTTTTTCGTAAAAGACGGAATATGGCATAACTTTCACCATATACTAATAATTCAATAATGAGCGAAAGTTCTTTTAGCCTGAACGATTAAATGAACTTGAAATTTGGTCTTTGACTTTTCCGTCGGAAAATTTGAAATATCTTCTTCTCGCTACGTTTAAGCATATTTGAAAACTCTCCTTTGTCTAATCATACTTAAACGTAATTGACAGGATGCTATGATTTATGATTTGCATTCCCCCGACCACCCGCCCCTAGAGAGGAGAGGGCACTTTTAAGATATGAGAATTACTTTTTGGCAAGTTTCCAAACAGAATCAAAATATTCTTTGAAACTATTTGCAACTTCTTCAGATTGAATTAATATTCCTATAGGTTTTGAAGAACTCCAAATTGTAATTAATATTGCTTCATCAGTTATATCAATATTTCCTGGAACTGGAAAAGAAACATATCTTTGGTCTATCCCTTTTGGAGGTCTGCCTAGTTTTCTCCCAACATTACCTTCACTAATCACTCCGATCCACTCAATATTTTTTTCTTTTATGATAGAATTTATTTTTTTGAAATTATAATTGACCCTACCATAATAGAACTCGTACACTTTTTCATCATATAGTGGGTTGTGCATATAAAGAAATCTCAATAAGGAATTAGTTTTTGCTCGAGAGAGCAAGACATCATAAGCAGTCATTATTCCTTTTTCTCCTAGGAATATCTCAGATTCTTGTTTATTCTTTTCTGAAATCAAATTATTTAGTTTAGGCAAGAGATCATGAAGTATTTTCTCATTTTCTTCTATTTCTTCTTTCTTTCTCTCTAGATATTCTCTAAGTCGTGAGGGCTCAATTGCTTGAAAATACTTGGTTTTATCCTTTATTATGAAACTTACTAAACCCTTTTCTATTAGTCTTTGAAGAACTTCATAGATCTTTGAATATGCAACTCCAGATTTTTTTGTTATTGGTCCAACAGTTGATGATTCTAAATTGAGTAGAGAGCTATAAACTCTAGATTCTCCATCCGTCAAACCAAGTTTTTTTAATTCTTCTTCGTACATGTTATTTTTAAACTTATAACCTATTTAAGCCTTTGTATAATACACCCCTAACGGGGGATATAAGAGTTAAATATGAATCGTTCTTGCATCTTTTATGAAAAGTATATTGAGAAAACGTATTGCACCGATACTTGCGGTATTAGCAGGTCTATCAGCAAGTCCTCTTGTGGGAGAAAATCATGCAAAATTAGTTAGAAGTATAGAAGTTGGAAGATGCACGCCTCTTAATACGGATGGTTTCGGCGATTACTTTAGAGAAGATAAGGGAATGTATGTTCTCTCTGTAAATAGATACCTTTCAACTGCAGAACGTTTAGTAGATAATGATAAAGATGGTAATGCAGATTTTTATGAAATGTTAGCATATAGTGCAAGAGGCGCCGCATATCAAAAGAGGCAAGTTTCTGAAAAAGAACAAGATTATTTTCAAGGATCTTTAGATGATCATAAAAATTTATCAGTAAAAGCTAAATTAGAAAGGATTGGGGGAAGATAAAATGCCACCATGTGGATTTGATAAATGTAATAATGAAAGAAGAAATAAAGTAAATAAGATAGACAAGGATGGAGAGCCAATGTCTTCTGGCTTTATGGAATCTTTTCATTTTGGATTCTATATAATATTGGGTATCTTCATGCTTTACATATGTAGTGTAGGCGAGAAAGAAAGATCAAAAAGTGAAAGGCAATATAATGGCTGGTTTGATCAAAATTTTAGCCAATATCCTAATTACATACAAGATAATAAAATTTGGAGGGATAGCACCAATATTGGTGATAAACACTGGCGTAATGTGGGATCTCTTGAAAGGGGATATATGATCTTTCTGATGCTGATAAAAATGGAAGAATTACAACTCAAGAACTAAGAGAAAGTTATACTCTCTTGACACAGAAATATAGTACTCATGATTTGAAGATAGTTTTTGGTATAATGAGAGATTCTGGTAAAATAACCGACTAAACTTTAATAAAAATAGCCTTCTTTTTGTAAAAAGAAGCAAGAAATATGATGGCTTAGTATAAAATATAAACCATCAAAGAAAATTAATAGCTTCTTCAGGGTTTAGAATTTTTATCCCTTGGTATTCTTTGAGATTAAGAAGATGCTTGTCTTGGCTTACAATAAGATCTGCTTTTCCATCAACTGCAGCTTCAAGGAATTTATTGTCTTCTGGATCTTCTTTTATTATATCTATTTTTGTTGAAGGTTGAGTGATTATGGAATTATTAAGAATGAGGTTCTTCCATTCTTCAATCATGCTTTCTGGCATGAAAATCTTGAAATTCTTTAAAGTTTCAATTAATTCTCCCACTATCTCAAGCGAACTTACTAGCTTAACTTCTTTGTTTTTCCATTTATCTATCAGTTGAGAGCAAAAGTTACCTTCCCAAAATATTCCGGAGATGAATACATTAGTATCTAAAATAAGTCTCATTTTTTACGAGTATTTTTTACTGCTTGCTCAACATCTGCTTCTTTTAATTTGCTCTTTTTTGCAAATTCTCTGGTTTTTGCCAGCAATTTATCAAATCCTTTAAATGAAGGCATTTCTAGTTTTTTCAGAACAATTGTATTGTCTTCTCCGATTACAACAAACTTTTCTCCTTCATGTATATTCAGCTTGTCTCTTAAGCTTTGAGGAATTACTACTTGTCCGCGTGAGCTTATACTTGTTATTTCTATGTTTTCCATTTTGACCTCCTATAAGTTTATCTTATTGGTAAGATTATCTTATTTATAAACCTTTGCCTTTGGCTCTTTGAATTGCGTCTTCTTTTTACAAAAAGAAGCAAAAACACCAGAAGGGAGACAGTGCCCTCTCAGGTGTTCCCACCATCCCAAACCCTAAATAAGATAGCTCGTTAATCCCACTCAAATGCGATTTTTGGAACAAATTAGAAAACTCGAGAGCTTTCATAGCTATCTCGAGCCTTATCAGGTCTCTTAATCACGACTAAACGAAAAATTATTTACTTTATCCTAAAGTATTATTTTTGTAATAACCATAATTTTCTATAACTTTCAAATTTGTGCTAACAATTAATTATTGTTTGAAAGTTCGTTTAGATTGTAAGATTAACCGAAAGCAGAATTTAGCCTTCGGCTTTTTCTTCCTGCAAGAAAAACTTTCGAGCTTTGTTTCTCGCTTCGTTTAAGCGGCACTAAAAGACATTACGCCGTTCGGCGTTTAATCTTGCTTAAACAAAATCGCACTTAAGAAAAAATAGGAATTTATGGCTGGTTCAGATATCCTAACCCCCACCCAGACGGCGCGCCCACAATTTAATCTATTTACCTGTTTTTTCTTTCTTTTAGATAAGGTGCAATCACTATCCTCATCCATACACTGATAGCGGTCAATCCCAAGCCCGAGAGAAGACTATAGTTTCCTATTTGATTATTAGTAGAAACAAAACTATTCCGGTCTTGAATAATTTTTTTTCTTTCCATTTCAGTTATATCTTCATTAATAATAGCAAGAGCTTGTTCTAAAGAACTCTTAGTTTTTTCTAAAACCGGTTGCAATCTTTCCGTCAGGTATGGAGATCCATTAATGTCCAGAGATTTTAAATGATCTCTACTTTTTTTAGCTTCTTCATACGCCGCAACCTCTGGTGAATATGGATTTGTTAAATTTCTGACAATGCTGGTTCCCAAGCCTCCAGCTGCAATTGCCCCTCCTAATATTCCAGTAACTAACCATTTATTGCATCCCATAAAAAAATATCAAAACCATCATATTTAAACTTTTCTAGTTGTCACTACTAGTAAGTTATATTAAATCGTGCGCCGTCCCCCACCCTAATTGCTCACCAGCCATAAATTCTAATATAATATGCGATTACGCTTGAAACAACTCTTCAAGTAAATTCTACCTTGCGAGGCTCTTCTTTCGCACCTCGCACTTCCAAGGAAGTCGGTTAATCTCCCATAAGGGATAAATTCCTCATTTCATCCTGAAATACTTTCTTTAGTAGAAAGACGGAATTTAGTCTTAGTTTTTGCTTGTACTAAATGGCTTCAGAAAAATTTAATTAAATGCCTTTAGAGAAGAGGATGGTAGATGTTCGCTTGCATCTAATATCTCAATGCCTAGAACTATTCCATTTTCATCCATATCTATATTAACAGAGTCATTTAATGATATTGTCTCCGCTACTTCTCCATTTTCTATTTCTTTGAAATAGATATATGCTGCATCAGCTTCTTTGTCGAATTCAGTTCTCATCTTTACATCACGCTGATGACCTTTATATATTTATCTTTGGCAGCGTAGACAACTTTTACTCTTTTTTCAGAATATTTCTTGATTGCCTCTGTTTTCTTTCCTTTTTGGACAGTATAATTAGGCATTTCGATAGTATCTTGAACTTGCTTGAAAGTTATTCCTCTCTCAACCATTCTCTTTTTTGCATGATCTGTTAGTATGATTGTCACTTGCCTACTAAGATTGGTTGTATTATAAATTTTTCTTTGCTTTGTCTTCTAATGGCAAAAACCACCTTTATTATGAACGATTAGACGAAATCAAAATCTGCTGGTTATTTTAAGTAAAACAATAGCCAGTTATCATGCTCAATCTTTTTTCCTTCGTTGCCGTTTAAAGACGGGGGCTTAGTCGCTTACGCGACAGATAGTTTCGGCGAAGCCGAAAGAAATACTATTATCGCTTCGCGATTTTCCAGAAAGCATCGAAATATGCCTTAAATCCTGCGGTTATTTCTTTATTTTCTATTAATAATCCGATAGCATCCTTTGCTAAAAAGAAGATAAAAGATTTATCTTTATAGAATAAAATAATCATATTACTCATAAGATATTGAGGCAGGAATCTTATTTCTGATTTAGAAGGTATTGTTTTTACAAGAGTATTTCTCGCATCATTATTGACCAACATCTTTACTTTTATGCCTTTTTTTGCTCTTTGCCTATGAAAATTTTCAAAGAATTCTTTAATCCCTGGCAGGTTATCTCCGTAATTTACACCAATAACGTAGTATTCTTCTTCTTGCTTTAATTCTTCTAAGAGGGTTCTATAAAAATTCTTTATGGCATTAAGTCCTTCATAAAGACTAGTCTTATTTTCTTCAGTTTTGCTATAATTTTTGAGTAAGGGTATTGCTTTTTCGAGTTCTTTCTTTTGGCTTTCTAATTTTGCGGTTTTTTCCTGGAAAAAGTCCATTAATCTGGAGGGTTCCATTGCCCTAAAGCAAGTCTTGTTTTCTTTCAATAAAGTTCCTACAATTCCTTTTTTTTGAAGTCTGCCACAAATTTCGTATATCTTTGAGGAGGAAACTCCTGCTTGTTTGGCTAACTCTGTTTTCTTAGCTTCGCCTAGCTTCAACAAAGCAAGATATACTTTTATTTCTCCTTCTGAGAGCCCTATTTCTTTGAGTATCTGTTTATCCATAATATTACTATTCTTTCATCATTTAAAAGTTTTGCTATTATAAGCCCCCTAAGGGGGCACTAAGGATTATAAGACATCACTTTGCTACTCAATTGTGCTAAAAGCACTATGAGAACATGAAAATGACACAGAAAACACAATTTCCAAGAAGAACATATGGTCAAATCTACTTCGAAGTAGGAAGATTATCTCTGGAAGTGGAAGAAACAAGACTACCAAGTGGTTTTGATAAATATCTTGAAAGAATAAACAGTATTCAGAGGAAATATATCGGAGAATTCGATGGTATGGATGATGCAGAAAGACAAAATGCTTCTCTTTTGATAAACATGGTTTTGAGTCAGATGCATGGTAAACTTGATATATTCAGAGCAAAAGTAATGAGGGGAGAATTAAAACCAAGAAAATGATAAAGAAAATTAAGGAAAGGGAAAAAACATATGAATCTTTAGTTAGCGGAGCGCAAGCTCTGACACAAAGAGTGGCGACGCATGGAGTTAGTGCGAGTTTTGATAATCTTGTTGCTGAACATAATAGGCTATTGGGGGAATATATAGCAGGTTATAACTCTCTCAGTCGTGAGGAAAGAGAAGATGCGTCTCGGCTTTTATCTCAAACTAAGCAATACATACATGGGTCTTTGGATGTTCTTAGGATTAGAGAGATGCAAACAGCATCGGAAAAACTACTAAAAGAGAGAAAATAACTCTAAAAAAATTTCTTTTTCATAGAAGAAGCAAAAACGCGCCCCCGCCCCGAACAGAAACAATAACCGACAATTACACTCAGGAAAAGATTTCGCACAGATTTTGAAACTCTTGGCTCTTAATTCGCACCAAGAGGTTGCTATGCAACTCGCCTAATCTCTACTAAGCGGTAAATTCTTCATTATTTCTAATAATGTTCTCTTTGTAAGAACCAGAATTTACGAAAGTCTCGGAAGATTCTAATTGCCGAAAAATTATTAAGGTTGTATATCTTGCAGTTTGCGAGGCGATAAATGACATATATTCTTAAATTTGGAAAGAAGTTTGACAAAGAATTTGCAAAAATTGATAAATCTGTTTCTGAACAAATTGTCAAGAAGCTGGCGAGATTAGAGCAGAATCCTGAGAGTATCGGAAAGCCCTTGTTGTATACCAAACCAGCTTTATGGGAATTTAAGGTAGAATCATTTAGGGTTTTCTATATAGTTCAAGAAAACACCAAAGAGATATGGCTTTTATCTGTGAAACATAAGGATGAAACTGATGATTATATAAAAAGAGGATACCAGAAAGACATCAGTTTATTTTAACTTTGTGTTTTCTTTCAAACTCTTGCTTAGTTAAATACTCTCCGGCTTCTATATTTTTAGCTTCTTCTTGCAATTCCTTTATCAATTTTTTGTTCATTAACATTGCTAGATTTTCAATTACTTCTTTCATACCATTTACGTCATTTCTTAACTGTGCTATTTCTTCTGCTTGTTCCATTTTATAATTGTACTTGCCCATTGCCTAAGCAACAGCAAGCGTATATAATTAGAGTATAAGGTGATGCCTTTTATATTTTTCGGATTTGTCTCCTTTGCGTATAAATTAACTTTTCTTAATCTTTCTAAAGTAAGATAATCTTGCCCTGTTATGCAAGATTATTCTTGCCATAACTTGAACAAATTTGCTGTGTCCTCTAATCTTT
>Ga0209542_10020719_pt1 | contig 10380 bp, 5 predicted proteins | sample RifCSPhighO2_01_FD_184028 | JGI IMG/M metagenome (GOLD analysis project Ga0209542, IMG submission 184028) | Soil microbial communities from Rifle, Colorado - Rifle CSP2_plank highO2_0.1 (SPAdes) (version 2) | ecosystem: Environmental > Terrestrial > Deep subsurface > Rock core/Sediment ...
TGACGGGCAGTGAGTGCAAAATTCGAGAACGTATTCACCGCAGCATTCTGATCTGCGATTACTAGCAATTCCGGCTTCATGGAGGCAAGTTGCAGCCTCCAATCCGAACTGGGGACGCTTTTGATGGGATTAGCTCCGCCTCGCGGCTTGGCAACCCATTGTAACGTCCATTGTATCATGCGTGTAGCCCAGGGCATCAGAGGGCCACGCTGACTTGACGTCATCCCCACCTTCCTCTCCGTTACCGAAGCAGTCTCGCCTGACAAATATAACAGACGATAGGGGTTGCGCTCGTTAATCCACTTAAGGATACCATTCACATGACGAGCTGACGACAGCCGTGCAGCACCTGTCCAGAACCCTCGAAGGCTGCTCTATTTCTAGAGCATGCATCTGGATTTCAAGCCCTGGTGAGGTTCCTCGGTTAGAGTCGAATTGAACCGCATGATCCACTGCTTGTGCGAATTCCCGCCTATTCCTTTGAGTTTTAAGCTTGCGCTCGTACTTCCCAGGCGGCTGACTTAACGCGTTAGCTTCGCCACCGGAAGGGTCGATGCTCCCGATAGCTGGTCAGCATAGTTTAGGGCGTGGACTACAAGGGTATCTAATCCTTTTTGATCCCCACGCTTTCGCGATTGACCGTCAGCAGACTGCTAGCACGCTGCCTTCGCTTTTGGTGTTCCGTGCAATATCAATGGATTTCACCCCTACACCGCACGTTCCGCGTGCCTCTCAGTCGCTCAAGCTGTACCGTTTCCAATGCGGCCTCACCGTTAAGCAGTGAGATTTAACATCGGACTAATACAACCGGCTGCTCGCGCTTTACGCCCAGTAATTCCGGATAACGCTCGGGGTCCTCGTATTACCGCTGCTGCTGGCCTCGACAACTTATAAATGTGTTGTCTGGTATGTTGGACTATATCATCATCCTGCATATAAGCAGGAGCTCAACGTGTTATAGCAAGTAAAGACCTGCTATCCGATTCCGAGGAATCAAGTCTCTGAGGGGCTAAGTATAATTGGGTAATTTGTAAGAAAAACAGTTAAGAATATGGGGTTGAACCGTTCGGCAGAATGCGTCCCTGCCTTCTGATCCAACATAAATTCTCGGATACCGTTTTCCTCTGCACAAGTTATTGTATACAGCAGATTTGATTTTGAAATTCTCCCACAATACACGCTGAAGATTTTCAGAATCTTTTACTGTAAAACAATTACTTGCGAGATAAAAAGCGTAATGACTTCCGGGTCGATAATCTAAAGACCCGTCATCCATATACCATATTGCTAAACTTAACGGTGACTTTAGTAAATCTTTTATATTTGAAGGAATGACTTTTTTCCCTTCTTTGTAAAAAAGACTGTATATGTCCTGAAATTCTCTAAGATATCTCGTACTGAAGTAATATTGCTTATAATCCTCTCTGAATTTAACTTCAGAAAGACAATAATCTTTGAATTGGCCATAAAGCCATTCAACATATTCTTTAGCTTTCGATCGCTGTTTAATCTGCAATCGAATTCCGATAGTATCTTTCTTCTTTTCAAAACACCCGTCACCAAGAAGTAAACCAATGGTAATATCTTGGAGCTTTTTATCTATCTTCATACCTCTATTATACCAGCTTCCCTGCGGATTGTTTTCCACCGCGCCTCTATTAAAGAGGTCTTCAGCGGACGATGAAAAATGTTCCCGCATATAAGTTGAGTTTTCCTATCCTCCATTACTGGAGGAGCCTCGCGCCATCCCTAAATGGGATCACGAGGTTAGCAACCCCTTATTCGCCATGTACAATCAAAATTTTTCCATGGCAAAAGCAGTTTACAGGCCGAAGCCCTTCTTCCTGCACGCGGCGTCGCTCGATCAGGCTTTCGCCCATTGTCGAATGTTCTTGACTGCTGCCATCCGTAGATGTACGGTCCGTGTCTCAGTACCGTCGTTGGGGATCATGCTCTCACATCCCCTACCCGTCGTAGCCTTGGTGGGCCGTTACCCCGCCAACAAGCTGATAGGACCTAGGCCGCTCCGGAAGCGACTTGCGTCTTTAGAATCGCTTCACCATCGGATATTAGCTAATCTTTCGACTAGTTATCCCCGACTTCCGGGTACGTACCAAGGTGTTACTAACTCGTTCGCCACTGTACTCTGTATTGCTACAGAGCCCGTTTGACTTGCATGCCTTATCCACGCCGCCAGCGTTCATCCTGAGCCAGGATCAAACTCTCTTAAAGAATTCGAATAGCTCAATTACTTAAATTGAAACTCTATGAATATAGAATTCGCTGGTTGACTATATTAAATTGGGAAAGTTCTTTTGGCCAACGTTTTGCCTTCTGGCAATAACATAACCACGATTAGCCCCAGAGGAACCAATCGTGGTTATACAACCCGACTATGTTTTATTTATTAATCTCCTACTTCCATAGTATAGCTATTTTATTCCAAACCGAATTTAATGTCAAATCTTACTTAGAGTGCCGTTTTCTCCACTTTTCTATCTCCCCGTGATTGCCGGAAAGGAGTACTTTGGGAACCCTTAATTTCTTGCCGTTCAAGGTGATAACTTCCGGCCTTGTGTACTGGGGATACTCTTTCGCCTTTGATCCTTTGTCTGAAAAGCTCTCATACTTTACCGATTCTGGCTTGGCTATAACGCCGGGGACAAGACGTGACACCGCCTCAATAATAACCATCGCCGCCACCTCTCCGCCAAACAAAACATAATTGCCGATGGATATCTCTTCATCGGCGACATATTTTGCTACCCGTTCGTCCACCCCTTCATACCTACCGCAGACGAAAATAAGCCGGTCGTATTTTGACAATCGCCTCGCGTCTTTCTGTGTAAACGTCTTCCCCTTCGCGGATAATAATATTGTCCTAGTTTTAAGTTTAGAACTTTTAAACTTTTTAACTTTTAAACTTTCAACTGCTCTGAAAATTGGTTCAATTTTCAATAGCATCCCCGCTCCTCCGCCATAAGGCCTGTCGTCAACCGTCTTGTGTCTGTCCTTAGTCCATTTTCTTAAATTATAGAGGTTTATCTTGAGGAGTTTCTTCTTCTGCGCCCGCGCCAATAAACTTTCGTTTAGAAAGTTATTAAATAGATCGGGGAAAATTGTGATAATGTCGAATTTCATAAAAAGTGCCCCAATCGCTCAGTTTACGCACACGAACTGGTAAGCGTTGGGGCTAGCTGGGTCTTGCCCAGCCATTTAAATAAATTATAACCCCGTGCCCGCTTTTAGTCAAACCAAAAACCGGCTTTCGCCGGTTTTTGGTTTGACATTACATTCCTCCTAATTCTCCCATAACGTCTTCGACATTTTTGGTCTTGTTTTCGCCTCTGACATGAGTAGAACCTTCCGGCTCTTCTATCCTCAAGTTGACCCTGGCATTGTTTCGCATTCCTACGATACGAGCCAAAGTTCTGATGGCCTTAGCGGTAGAACCGCTTCTTCCGATAAGCAGCCCCATATCTTCCTGGGCGACTTTTACGGAAAGCAAGACACCGAGCTCATCAACAGTCCTCGCCACTTCAACCTTATCCGGGTTGTTAACGATTTCCTTGATGATCATTTCTACGAATTCTCTATCTCTATCTTCCGCCATGTTATAACTTGCTTGTCCTCCGCTTATTAAAATAAGCGGTACGGACCCTACGGGTTTACTCAATTTTTTCGTTAAAACTTCCGTTTCTCGCTCAACGTAGTTATACTACGCCTCGCTCGATACTCAGTTTTGCCTCAAACTTGAGCAAACACGCTGCGTTATAAATTATCTAAATTCTATAAATCTTCCGACCAGTCCTTCAATCAATTCAGGATAAACCCTGCTTGAGGACTCTTATGTTTATACTAGATATTGTAATCTAAACAACTATGTTTGTCAATCTGTCTTGGATGTATATGAATTTCCTGACCTCCTTGCCTTCAAGATAGTTCTTAATTTTTTCCCTGCTTAAAACCAACTTCTTTATATCGTCTTCTGCAAGCCCCTTCTTCACTTGAACCGTATCTCTAAGTTTTCCGTTGATCTGGATGGCAACGGTCACCGACTCCTGGCCCAGAAGCGTCTCGTCATAGTCCGGCCACGCTTCCAGATGAACCGAACTTTTGTTCCCCAGAACTTCCTGCCATAACTCTTCAGCAATATGAGGCGCGAACGGGGCAAGAAGTTTGAGAAATGTTTCGTATTGTTTCGCCGTGAGCCATTTGTCCTCTAGTTCGTTCAACAATTTCATCAGTCCGCTAACTCCGGTATTGAATTTCATATTCTTTATATCGTCCCCTATCTCCTTTACGTATTTGTTAATTACCCTCTCCGCTTCCTTGTTGGTTTCCTTCGGTTCTTCAAGTTTGTTTATGAAATTCCATACACGGTTTAAAAATCTGCCTGTGCCGCTGATGTTTTTGGGATTCCAGGCATAGTCCTGTTCGAATGGACCCAGGAACGCGAAATTCATCCGTACCGTATCGGCTCCGTATTTTGCAACTTCGGCATCCGGATCTACTACGTTCCCGCGCGATTTGGACATACGCTTGCCGTCAGGGCCCATTATGACACCATGATTACGCCGCGAAAGGAACGGCTCTGAAAAATCAACCACCCCAAGATTGTGTAATGCTTTGGTGATAAACCGCGCGTATAACAAATGCATTGTGTTGTGTTCCCGACCTCCTATATATAACGGTACCGGAAGCCACCTGCTCATTTTTCCCTTAGAAGCGAACTCCTTTTTATTCTTCGGGTCGGTATAGCGCAAGAAGTACCAGGACGAATCAACGAATGTATCCATCGTATCGGTCTCCCGTTCAGCCGGTCCGCCACAGTTAGGACATTTCGCCTTGACCCATTTCTCGGCTCGAGCCAAGGGCGACTTGCCGCCTTCAACGGGTAGAAAGTCGGCGAGCTTGGGAAGTTTCACTGGTAGCTCTGTTTCCGGCACCGGCTGATACCCGCACTTGGAACAATGAACCATCGGGATCGGCGCACCCCAGTATCTTTGGCGGGATAGTATCCAGTCGTGAAGACGATAGTTCGTTTCTGCTTTTCCAAGACCTTTTTCTTCAAGCAGTTTAATTATTTTTTGCGAATCCTCCAGCGGAGCATCGCTTATCGGCAGTTCAAATTTCTCGGCAAATTCTCTGTCGCGTTCATCGTGGGCAGGAACAGCCATTATCGCTCCCGTTCCATAATGCCCCAAGACATAGTCAGCAACCCAAACAGGGATCTTTTTGTTATTAGCGGGATTTATTGCGTACATCCCGGTATCTACTCCGGTTTTGTCTTTCGCTTCCTGTCTTTCAAGCTCCCTCTTGGATAAACTCCCCTTTAAATATTTAACAACCTCTCCACTCGCCTTCCATCCTTTATCGATCCATTTTTGAGACAATTCCGGAGATATGACCACAAACGTGGCGCCGTAGATCGTATCGGCTCTCGTGGTAAAAACCTCCACAAAATGTTTCTTATCTTCCTGTCCGGGAATATCAGTTAGGTAAAATTTAATTCTTGCTCCTTCCGAACGGCCTATCCAGTTAACTTGAGCCGCTTTAGTATCTTCGGGCCAATCTAGATTTTTGAGATCGTCTGCCAGTGCATCAGAAAAACTTGTGATCTTAAACATCCACTGCGTCAGCTTTCTCTGTTCGACCGGCGTGTCGCACCGTTCGCAGCAGCCGTTTACCACCTGCTCGTTGGCAAGCACGGTTTTGTCTTTCGGACACCAATTCACCATTGTCTCTCCTCGATAGGCCAGGCCTTTTTCGTAAAGTTTAAGAAATATCCACTGGGTCCATTTGTAATAGTCGGGGCTGCTGGTGTCCACGACGCGGGACCAGTCAAATGCCGCGCCGATGCTTTTTAACTGCTTGATCATATTCCGGATATTCTGCTTGGTCCAGGCATCTGGAGTACTGTTGTTTTTGATGGCCGCATTCTCTGCCGGCAAACCGAAAGCATCAAAACCGATCGGATACATAATATTGTAACCGTTCATCCGCAGATATCGGGCATAGATATCCGCTATCGAATACGTGAACCAGTGGCCCATATGCAAATTGCCCGAGGTATACGGAAATTCGGCAAGAAGCATAAAATTTTTCTTGTCTGACACAGAATCTTTTGCGCTATAAAGCTTCTTGGTTTCCCAATACCGTTGCCATTTATTCTCGATTTTTTGAGGGTTATACTTCGACATATTTAAATCTTTAAATATTTCAACTTTTAAATTTTTATTGTTTTCTCCAAAATTCTATTTCATCTTTTTCCGGATTATACAGTTCTTTCCATTCAGGGTGGTCGTCCAACAACATTTTGTTCATATCCGACATCCCTTTGCGATATTCTTTCTTATGCTGAAGTCCTTGAAACTTAGACATCTTTAAACTTTGAATAAAATTGGAAATAAGTTTAGAACATTCCTCAACTTTAAACTTTAAATCTTTAAATTTTTCTTCACTTAAATATCCGGCGTCTAATGCCACATATAATTGCGCGCGAACTTCACCGGCCGAACCCTTGGCAATATATAAGTAGTTTAAGAATTCTTGCTTTGTGCCGCGCTCAAAACCTTCAGCGATATTCGACATTACAGATACACTTGCTCTTTGAATCTGGTCACAGAAACCGTAATCTGCGGGTATGTTTAAATCTTTAAATTTTTGAATATTTAAATGCTTATAAATCTCTTTTGTGAGCAATCGTGACTTCTGCCAGCAAAGCAGTTCTTCAAATGTTCTTATGGTAGCCATAGGTTTAAATTTTTAAATATTTAAACATTTAAATCAAGGTGTCACCTTTGAATCTTTAAATTTTTGAATACTTTTATATGTTTAAATATTGATATTTTTAAATTTCAGGTATCGGCTCGTTTGAACTTTGAAACTCTGAAATATTTGAATTTTCTTCGGTTGGTGTTGGTGTAGCTTCCGGCTCCGGTGTAGGCTCCGGAGTTGCCTCTGGGGTAGATTCAGGTGTACTTTCTGGCGTAGTTTCGGGAGTAGCTTCCGGCGTGACTTCTGGTGTCGCTTCCGGCGTACTTTCGGGAGTAGGTTCGAGTGTTGCCGAAGGCGACGGAACTACTGAAGGAGCCGGAGCGGCAGCTGGCGTGCCGGAACAAGAGCCGGGAGTGGTCACGGTCTGGCCGTTTTCCACCCCGATGCAATACGGCTCTCCGGTGATGCGGTCATAGGTAGTAACTCCGTTTTGCGATTCAACAGTACCAAACACACCCGTGGTAGCTTTTACTATTTGGGCTTCAAGTTCGGTGAATACACCTTTCGCCACCCTGACCAACCCGTTCTCAAAGACAATCTCAAATGCATCCTTAAACTTCCTGACCACGTAAGCCATCAGATTATCGAGGGGTGAGGCAGGGGTGTCCTCAAAGCTTAGTGATCCGGAGGCAATGTTCTCTGTGTCTTCAATGAGCGTGGGCACCCAATAGGTCATGTTCAGGAACGTGATGACTTTATCCTTATTCTCCGACGATTCCATGGCTATACCTATGGATTGGCCGGGTTCTGTCTGCTTCATTGCCACTCCCGGGATGGTGGCGGACAGGGTTAGACGATCGCCTACATTAATAATTCCGTTCTCTTCGCTAACTTTGACCGGCACTCTACCGGCAAGGGCTACGGCCCTGTTATTCTGGGGATTGTAGTCCCAATCCTTCAATCTGATGCCCGGTTTGGTGGAGACCACGCCAAACACAGGATATGAAGAAGAGGCAGTGCTTTTCTCTATGTAGAACTTTGGGGTGCTAAGGGATACTAAATCTCCGGCGCTAATACTTTCATCGTTGACAAGATATTCCTCGGCGATGTCGGCGCCACCACTACTGCCCCAGGTGTAGCCAAGTATGTGAACTTGTTCAGCTGCTCCACTTGACATCGACACGTAAATCGCTTGAAATTCCGTCGCCGCGGTACCCATGGAGAATGGTAAGTTCGTTACGCTGTTGTAAGAAAAAAATCTGCCACCATTGTTGAGTGTGGTCGCGGTTGACGCACCGGAGTTCAAGGCATAGCCATTTGGAACACCGGCAATTGTTCCCCACGCAGTAGAAGAATCTCCGCTTGCCCCAAGTTCATACACAACTGGCACAGGCGGGATGGCGATTGAGACGTCGGTCAGTGTCCCAATCGTTGCCGAAATGGTTCCGAAGTTATTCGCTCCTACGACAACGTGATGATCAATTGCTGTAAAAGTATTGAAGTTACTCCCACCATCGTTATACACATACCCCACATGCGCCTTCTGGTCATAGCCGGTCGGCATTGTAACCGAGGTATCGTTCTCGGTGACGTAGACTTTGAAGGCGGCGTCCTCGGTTGTATCCGCCCATGTCCCAGCGTCGAGTCCTTGTAAGATACCGTTGGCATAGCCTGGGGAGTTATCGGAATGCCAGTTGATTGTGACCGTATCGCTCGCGGTATAGTCTCCCTGAAACACCAAGTGATACTGCGTCGCGGCTGTGAGGCTTACCGGGGTTCGGAACACAAACCTGACCCACTGCGCCGTCAATGCGATCAGACTCGCATCGAGCTTGTCGGATGTCGCCAGTGGGGTACCGCTGGGAGTTCCAGCACTGTCGGCTTCCAACGTGAGCCACACTCGCCCGGTGACGGCGTTGTCCCTATCCAAGAGCACGTCAACGAATTCAACGTAACCGGTGTTCGACTGTTGAAATCCTTGCGCTAACTTCGTGCGTGTTGGAACAGATGATCGACGCAGCCTAACACTGCTGTTATCTGTCGTCTCGTTTTCATCCAAGAAATAATCCTTAGCTCTATGAAGAAGAAGATTCTTTGTCCCATCGGATGATTTCCTAATAGCATATATCTCATACCACGTACTCGCCGCTTCAGCTCCGGTATCCAGACCTCCCGCTCCATTGGAAGCAGAAGCGATGTTTGCGGTAAGGTCGTCCCAAGATGTCACTCTGTTCCCGGTATCCATCACTATCTCATCAGCATGGTCCAGATAGACCTCAAATGACGACGAAGTCGCGCTAGGGTGAGTGCGGAGTGAGAGTCCCTTGAAGTCCTGTGACAGTCCCTCGGTCTTGGTAACCCAGGAAAGAGCGCCGGACCCGTCGGTCTGGAGGACCTGGCCGGAGGTTCCGTCAGCGGTGGGCAGGGTCCAGGACGCATTGGCTGATAAGGAAGTGGGGGCCTTCAAGGATACATAACTAGTTCCGTTGCCCGAGTTCTCAAGGAACCTCATCTCGGTGGCGTCTGCTCCCCCGCCCACCTCTATGACATTGGCCTTGGTGACTTTCAGTATGGAGCCGCCCGAGGAACTGGCCACCCTGAAGATGTCATTGTTGCCGGCGGTGCCGATGATATCCAGTTTGGTAGAGGGTCCCGTCGTCCCTATCCCCACATTGCCGCCTGAACCGATGAAGAGACGGGCCGTGTCGTCGGTGCGTAGCTCGAGCGTGCCTTTGTTGCCCGACCCCACAGCTTGGGTGCCGAAAGACAGGGATGAGCCGGAAGTAAAGGTGAGAAGGCCAAGGGTGTGGTCGGCCGTGGCTCCCGATGTTCCGGTGGTTGAGGTGATTCGGAAAGAACCCGGTCCGACATTAATGTCCTTCCAGCGCAGATTGGCGGAGCCCAGAGAATAGGTGTTGTCAGTGATGGGAGTGAAGTTGCCTGAGATGCTTGCTCCTGAATCAAATCTGGTTAGCCCGTCTACTTCAAGACGGCCGGTGATGAGGAGATCGTTGGAGCCGGAGAGGAAAGATGAGGTAGTTTCATTGGTTCCAAATCTTGAATAGGCGGCGCTTGCGAATCCACTAACCTGCAACGTGTTGCCTGTCAGCAGGTATGAAGCCGAGGCGGTGCCCTGGACCTCGAATGTTGTCTGGGGCGTGGTGGTCAAGATGCCCACTCGGTTGTTAGCGGCGTCGATTGAAAGGGTGTTGGTGTCAAAGGAGAGACCGTTCACTCCTCCCGAGAGAGTGAGGTTGGTGTCATTGGCCAAGGTCCAGGCATCAGCGTTAAAGGTGATTGTGTCTCCGGAGGCGTTGCCCAAGGTGGTGTTGCCGGTGATGCTTGTGTTGCCGTTGATGGTTAGCCCTGTGCCCACGATGGCCTGGGCATTGAAGCCCTTGGAAACCAGGAGACTGCCGGCAAAAGAGTTGGAGGCCGTCCCCGAGGAAACGAACTCCTTGGAGACGGCAAGGTCTCCGATAAAGGAGTGCGAGGCCAGGGTATCGGCGATGAACCTTCCCGAGATCTGAAGATTGGAAGAGATAGAGGCCTTGGAGTCAAAGAAGGCGTTCCCGTCCACTTCCAAACCTCCCGAGATAAGGAGGTCGTTGAATTGAGAAATATCTGAAGAGTATCCTGTGGTTGCTGTTCCGAGACGGG
>Ga0209542_10020720_pt1 | contig 10380 bp, 14 predicted proteins | sample RifCSPhighO2_01_FD_184028 | JGI IMG/M metagenome (GOLD analysis project Ga0209542, IMG submission 184028) | Soil microbial communities from Rifle, Colorado - Rifle CSP2_plank highO2_0.1 (SPAdes) (version 2) | ecosystem: Environmental > Terrestrial > Deep subsurface > Rock core/Sediment ...
GATTTGCTGATGCCGCCACGCTCCTGAAGAAGTATCTTTTTGTCTGGAGCGTAGAGGATGACTACGGAGACGTGTTTAGTTTTCATTGGCTGATGGATTGTTAATGAAACTTTATAAAGAGATGCGATTTTTTCGCTGTTGAGGGTGATCTTAATGGAAAACAATCATAACCACGAAGGGGAAGACATGTCAAAAACTCGAGTTTTTGAGCATGATCAGAATTCAGAGAATTCTGACATGACGACAGAAGAAGTGGCGCAATACGCAGATGACAAGGTTGATGCGCTAATTCAGCTGCTCATCAAGAAGAAAGTGATTACCGAGCAAGAATTGGAAACGGAATACAACTCATTGTTTGAGGAGTGATTTTTTTGTTTAATTATTTTAGCTGCATATATTCTTTCGGTGACCGATCTTGATGACGAGAATAATCAGCTGATTATCATCCATGTCGCAAATGATGCGATAATCGCCTACTCTGAGGCTATAACTTTGAATTGAAACAAGTCTTTTAAGATAGGCGTGGGGGCGAATTCTAATTCTATCAAGTGTATTTGTGATGCGAAATTGGAGGTCAGATGGAAGTTTGCTCAGTTGACTTTTCGCACTGTCCGATAGAATTATATTGTACAATTTAAAGACCCAGTTTCTTTTTTACTTCTTCGAGTGTATGGTATTTGCCTGCTTTTATTTCAGCGCGTGACTTTTCAATGTCTCGAAGAGCTTCCGCTCTTAGTTCTTCCGTATCTTCAATCAGATCCCAGATAACTTCCTCATAGCTTTCTTTATCGTGTATCTTGCGTTTCTTTAAAGTTTCTAAAAGTTCATTGCTGACTTGGATTGTTGTCGCCATAGTGAGAATATAAGTCACTATAGTATATAAGCTTTTCTTTAATGTAGTTAGCGACAATAGTTTCGCATAATTTGCCAAACCCTACTTCGCTTTTTGCGAAAAGCTTCGTCTGGCCATGCCGTGAATAACTGCGTTATTCCCGTCATTCACGGCACAGACGGTTTTGGCAAAATTATGCTTTAGTTATGCCGCAAACTAATGACACACAAACTTCCCGCGCTTCTGCAGGTATTGCTGATGATATTCTTCGGCTTTATAGAATGGTGCAGCGGGAACGATTTCGGTCGCGATTTTTGACTTGTGCTTTTGTTGTTCTGCTGCTTGGGATTTTTCGGCTATCTTTTTCTGTTCTTCATTATGATAGAATATTGCTGAACGGTATTGTGAGCCGTGGTCGGGGCCCTGACGATTGATTTGCGTCGGATCGTGAATGCCCCAGAATGTGTCGAGAAGCTGTTCGTAGGATATCTTTTTTGGATCGTATTCTACCTCCACGGCTTCTGCGTGGCCTGTCGTGTCACTGCATACTTGTTTGTAGGTTGCATTTTTCGTTGTGCCGCCGGTGTAGCCGACTTGCGTCTTTGTGACGCCTTTCAGGTTTTGGAACGATGCTTCGATGCCCCAGAAACAGCCTGCGGCGAATGTTGCTTTCATTGAAATATAGAAATAATTGCTTGTTAATAATGGTTTTGGATAAGTTTAAATTAGCTGGTGATTTGTTACAAGTGTGACGCAAATTACAAGCAAAGAATTTCTGCAGCAAAGTCTCGATTTAATAGAACATCTTCATAATAATATAATAAAAGAGAGCGGTGGAGAGAATGGAATAAGAGATGAAGGTGGTTTGTACAATTCCGTTTATCGGATTAACAATTTTCGATTGAAACACTTCGATAATCCGTCGGTTGTCGGTGCTTTTGTTTATATGGAGCTTGCACGGCGCCATCACTTTAATGATGGAAATAAGAGAACTGCACATGCATTTGCTAAAATGATGATTTATTTGATGGGATTTCATCTTCGCGTAGAATATAAAGATGCTACACAGTTTATTATGAAAATTGCGGAATATAAAAGTAAAGTTACATCCGAGGAAATTAATGATTGGATACAATCACAGCTCAATACTATAGATGAAAAAGATACAGGAACATATATAAATCAGATTATCCAAGAGATTACCTATGGCAGAAAAATTTAAGCTTACAGCACAGGAAAAGAAAGATTTGGAGCTCATGAAATTAGCAGCTGAAGCAGTCATTAAAGAAGATATTAAATTGTTGAAAGAATTGGCGAAGCATTAAGTTTATTTCTGAGACTATTACTCTCCCATCAGCATCTTCAGTTCATCCGGCGTCAGCTCGCGGTATTCTCCTGTTTTCAGTTTTCCGAGCGACAGCTGGCCGATGCGCACGCGCTTCAGTTCAAGCACGCGGTGGCCGACCTGCAGGAACATCAGACGGACTTGACGGCGCTTGCCTTCGCAAATGGTGATGGAGCATCGTGTCGTGGTGTCGCGTTCTTCGATGACGTGTACCTTTGCAGGCTGTGTCTTGTACATCTGTTCTTTGACTTCGATGGTGACGCCGCGTTCTAACTCATGGATGTCCGTTGGACTGACTTTTCCTCGGACGAGAACATGATATTCTTTTTCAATCTTTGATTTCGGATTGAGAAGCTTATGCGAGAAGTTTCCGTCGTTTGTGACGATCAATAATCCGCCCGTCTCGTAATCCAGACGCCCGACAGGAAATAATGTTTTCTTGAGGTTCGCTTCAACTTTAAACAGGTCCATCACAGTTCGCCGGTTGTCGGTGCCTGTTGTTGTAATCGTTTCAAGAGGCTTGTTGAGAATGTAATATTTCTTTGGGAAACTTTCTTTGATTTTTTCGATTGCTGCTAAGTCTTTTTCGGACTTGATTTCAATTGTTTCTTTGTTTGGGTTAACTTGAAAATTTGGATTCTTTGCCGGGGCGCCGTTCACAAAGACGTTGCCGCCGCGAATGAGATCGAGTGATTCTTTTACAGTGAAGCCGCGCTGGCGAAGAATCTGCGGGAGACGGTATTTTTTGGACATGATTAGGCTGAATAAATTTGAGTATATAAAAGGTGTCGTGGTGATGACTACAGCACGGGATTATATACTGTAAATTTCTTATTGAAAAAAGAAAGAAAAATGGCTGAAAAGCAAAGTTAACATCTACCCTTAGAAGATTTTGAGGTGTCGTAGTATATAATACTTACGGGCAATGCCGGGGTGGCTGAACCAGGCAAAAGCGCTTGGTTGACGACTCGAGATTAGCTCAGTAATTCAGCTTACGCACTCGACACACTGGACAACACACTGGACAGCTTATTCTTCAAATTTTAATCGTAAATTTCGCACTTGACAATTTTTTTCACGTCCCCGTGAGCTATATAAACAAAAAAATACAAGTTAGAGAACATGCAAAGAGATAAAATTATACCTCAATTAATTTTATTGTATAAAGAAGGAAAATCTCCAAATCAAATAAGTCAGATTTTGCAGAGAGATTATTCACATATAATTAGTAAAACAATGATTAGTTATTATCTCAAAAAAAATAATATTGCCTTAAGAAATCATAAAGAAGCTTCCCGAAGCCACATTGATGTTGATTTTCTGATTAAGAAATACAGAGAAGTAAAATTTGTTAGGAAACTATCAAAAGAACTAGGCATTAGCAGAAAAACGATAAATAAGATATTGAATGAAAATGGTCTTCAGGCTTTAGACAATGATACTGCAATTAGGTTAGATCATCTGAAGTATCCAAAGGCACCGTTTAATGGATCTGATAAGGAAAAGGCATACATATACGGCTTTGTAATTGGAGATGTGCATGCTTACAAGAAGTCAAAGTTTACATTAGCTTTGATAACACATTCTACACATAGAACTTTTGTTCATTTATTTACTCAATTATTTAGTCCATATGGTAATATTATGAATAAGTTTAGACTACACAGAAATGAGTGGCGATTATTAGCACACGTTGATTATGAAAGTTTTAAATTTCTTCTTGATAGAAAATATGATAATATACCATCGTGGATTACTCAGGAGAATTTTGAGTCGTTTCTTGCTGGGTTTGTCGATTCCGATGGAACTGTGATGATCAAAAGAGCAGGAAAATTTTTTCAATTAGTAATACGACTCTTTGGACAAGACAAGGATGTTCTCTTAGAAGTACAAAAACGACTCGATCAAGTGGGATTTAAATCGAACCTAACGCTTAATTTTAAGGCAGGTACAGAGAGAATGTGGAAGGATAAAATCATGCGTTACAACAAGGATTACTATGTTCTGGAAGTATCTGGAAAAAAGGCTGCAATTGAGTTATTGAGCAATATTCCATTGAGACACTCTGAGAAGATAGAAAGAAAAAAGCAAATGATTGAAATTTATGAACGAAATGCGAAAAGATGGGAAGAAATTAAAGAAGAAGTAATGCAACTACGACAACGATTAAAATCTGAAGCATTATCACGAACAACAGAGGATTTAAGTGGCCCTTTACATTGCCCAGAGGAACTATCCGCGCGACCGGCTTAGAAATTCCCGCTTTGTTTGCTGCGTCAATGACCTCATCAATATTTTTGTATGCGTCGCCCGCTTCCTCAGCCAATCCTGAAAATGAAGTTGTACGTACATAGATGCCGCGCTTCTCCATGTCTTTCTGCAAGGTTTCGCCGTTCCACTTTCTGCGTGCTTCGTTGCGTGACATGGTTCTGCCGCTGCCGTGTGCCGTACTGCCGAATGTTATTTCCTCAGCTTTCTTTGTGCCGGCAAGCAAATAAGAGCCGGTTTCCATGCTGCCGCCGATGATGACCGGCTGACCGTGCTTGCGATAGATGGATGAAACGGCAGGATTGTCTGGACCTAATGAACGGGTTGCGCCTTTTCGGTGGACGATTAACTCTTTCTTTTTGCCGTCGATGTCATATTTTTCCAGCTTTGCCGTGTTATGCGCAACGTCATACACTTGGTTCATTTCCATATCTTCAGGAGATTTCTTGAAAACTTCTGAGAAGACTTCGCGGATTCTGTGCAGAATAACTTGACGGTTTGCGAAACTCATATTTATTGCGCATTGCATTGCTTTGAAATAATCTTGCCCTTCGGGACTGTTGAATGGAGCGCATGCCAATTCCCTGTCGAGAATTTTAATGCCGTATTTGGGTTCCATGACGTTGAGAAAGCGTGTCATATTATCTGTTGCAACCTGATGGCCGAAGCCGCGAGAACCGCAGTGGAACATAACAACAATCTGATCAGCATGAATCCCCCATGCTTTTGCAATCGCCTTGTCGATAATGTTGTCTTCGGTGATATGCTGAATTTCTAAATAATGATTTCCGCTGCCTAATGTGCCAATCTGATTTAAACCGCGCTTGATCGCCTTGTCCGTTATTTTAGAGGAGTCTGCGCCTTTCATGCAGCCATTTTCTTCTGTGCGCTTTGCGTCTTCGTCCCAGCCATAGCCGTTTTCGACACACCAGTCAGCGCCCATTTCGACGGCTTCCTTGAATTTTTGTGGTGTTAACTTGACGAAGCCGGACGAGCCGACGCCTGCAGGAACGCGTTCGAATAATCGGTCGACTAACTTTCTTAGCTGAGGCTTGACGTCGCGAAGTGTGAGGTTAGTTGTCACTAGACGCATCCCGCAGTTTGATACTATAATGTTGTTTGCGATGAAGTTGTGGGTATTCGGAATGTTAAAATCGTAAACGTCATCATTATATTCTTTTTTAATAATCGATTTTAGATCGTCAAAGTAGCATCCAGATTTATCTAATTCTATTTTCTTTAGTTTAACAAAATCATCAAATGAGATAAAATTGAGAGTTATTCTTTGTCCTGCATTTTCGTAGTAATGACGTATAATAAATCTCTGATTTATGAACGGTGATTTGATGAGAGTTTTTATTTCTTTAACTTTAAGGCCTTGCTTTTTTAGTTCTTTAATTTTTAGCGCAGTTTCTTTTCTGATTTGGTTTATTAACTTCTTCTCTTTAATGTAGAGAATTGCGATATGTGAAAGCTGTTCTCTCTTTAGGTTATAGCTGAATCCAACAGTTGAGAATAATCGGAGCAGATTTTCTTCTTCTGCGGAAATCAGAAGTCTAATTGTATGAGTTGCGCCGTATTTATTTTTGAAATCGGAGAAGTCCACTAATTTGTGTGTCTTTACTCCGAACTCTTCAAGCATTGACATTATTTGAATGAAGAATGTGCGTCCGCTTTCAAGTAAATCACTATTTTTATTCATTTGAAATGTTGGACAATTAAATCCTGTTTTTGTGTGTGTTCGAGGTGATGATAATTCTGCTCCAAAAAGTGCTGACAAGAACAAACGCTTTATCCATAACGGACTATTCATTATCCAGTCTGGAACAAGCATCGGAACGGAAGTTTTAATTCCCATTGGATAACCGAGAGCAAAAAATAATTTTGCGAGAGATTTCGATGAAATATGAAGCTCATAATTCTGTGAGGTGAACTCTATAAGCCCATACTTTGTAGGCACAGAATGGTCTCGTTCTCTACCATATATCCGTGCTGAAAAGCCTAACTCTTCGAAGTCTCTTTGCATTTCTTTGAGATCATTCTCTTGACCATATGCACAGAGATATCCTTTTTTTCCTGAAAGATAGACAATCCCATCGCCGATAAGGTAGCCGAATATTTTTGCAATTAATGGGATTTTTGAATTATCTAAAGATAGTGGGAATAATTTTCGTTTCTTCAGCTCATCAAGTTCTTGCTTTGTGAATAAATTTTCATTATAAACTATTACTGTGTGGTTAGGTGCTTCGTAAGAAACACCAACAAATGGATAAACAGCGAGTTTATTTGATTTTGTGATTTGACCAGCAGGAATCATCCCATTTTCAGTTAAAAGTGGATGATCTTCCGTTGCTTCAACAGTATAACCAAGTTTAGTCTGAATTTGAATGATTGAACCACAATGTTTTTTCTTCATGAACATACCTACAGTTTTTGAAGAAAAAGAATTATGAGTGAAATCAAATGAAATTACTGACTGCAACGATTGTTGAGCCTTAACAGTGTATTCCGAATGATTAAGTTCGATATCTATAAAATCTGTTTCGAAACTTTCAATGGATTTTGTATAACCATGCTGAGTGAGAACATTCGTGCCTCTAACTAAGCAATTTATATCGAAACCGACGCCACCAGGCGAGATTACTCCACCTTCTTCAGGATCAAATGCTGCGACACCGCCGATTGGAAAACCGTAGCCCCACTTGTCTTGCCGTAGCCGTAACTACAAAGCAATATGACCATCGGGCATGCATAACGCATATTTCTGGATTCCAGGGAGGGTTGCAACATTTGTGACCTGATCGTACACACCAGCGTCCATTGCGTCGATAATACTTTTTGTTCCGATAATTCTCGCCGGAACATTCATTCCTTTTTTGAACGATGTTGGTATTTCCCAGATTGTGTCCGAAACTTGTTTCAGATCTTTGGGCGGACCAGCGTGCGTTTTTTCTTCCATTTAGTCTTATAACTGCGATGTATTTTTAAGTGTTGCGACAGTTTTATATGATAAGTGCTTATTTTTGATTAACATGAAACTCACCTCACAAGCACAGCGTGTCTTCAAGGGCATTATTTTTGATGTGTACCAGTGGAAGCAGAAGATGTTTGATGGTTCTCAAGGAATATTTGAGATGCTGAAACGGCCAGATACTGCCTTATACAAAAATCGAATGGAGAATTCACTTGTTTGTTGCGCGGAATTGTGTGAAGGTTGTGGAGCAGAAATTGGACGCAGGCGAACGGATAACTTCTGAGGCGCTGAGTTTTAAGGATTTTATCAAGTTTGTTGAGTCTGATGATTTTCACGGGCAGGAATTTCAACTTGACTTGTTGAAGATGCTCAGAAGGAAAAAATTGGATGAGTTGAAGGAGAAGTTGTTGGGTTAGGAAGCTAGGATGTCAAGGATTATCTTTTTTATTTCTTTCAGTTTACTTTCTTGGAGTGTTCCAACTTTATACAAAATAATAGATTTGTCAGCAGTAAAGATTTTATTTGGACGAATCATGCAGCTTTGTTTAAGTCCACCTCTTTTGAAGTCGCTTATTTTGAGAAGAATAGAATAATCATCAAACCGTGCTTCGCTTGTGATTTGACTGCATATAAAGTCATCGCCGTGCAATGTCGCTAATACAACGGCTGGCCTTTTTTTTGAAGAGCTAATAGCAGAACGCATTAAGAATTGAACTTTTGTGCGTTCTGCTATAATAGCAAATATCATTAAATAAGTTCAAAAACCAATGAGATTTGCTATAATATCGGAAAAAGGAAATGGCAGAACAACCACATCACCATTTACAGGTTTTTCCATGCTTCTTCATCCTCTTTACTCAGCCAGTCTTTTGCTAAAGATTTCTCACTTGCGAATGCTGCAAAATTTTTTTCATTAAATTGGTCAAGCGAACGTAACTCTATTCGATCTTCAAAAGCAAGAATAGCAATTTTTGTGCCTTCTTTAAAGCCTTCTTTTTCACGAATTCCTTTCGGAAGTGCTATTTGTCCTTTTTCAGTTATTTTTGCGGTTTTTATTTCGAGCAGAGACATGTTTAATCACAATCTTACTTGTAAGAAAGAGTAAATAAATGTTTCTATTGTTGTAGTTTTTCACCCGGCAGATACACCTGTTTGATTGAGTATTCAAAGCGGTGGAAGCGATTGCTGTGGATGATGTTCGGAAATCGTGTACGGATTTCATTGATGAGTTCTTTGAGTTCGATGGCATCTTTAACAACGACTTCAATCTCGAAATCTGGTCCGCCAATTGTGCGCATGCGATAGACGACTTTAGGATGCTGTTTTGCGAATTCATTCATTTCTTTGAGTTTGGATAAATCGTTGAGATAGAAATCGATTTTGTAGAATTCTAAACCTAACTTATCTGTGTTGATTAAGCTGTAGTAACCGATAATGATTTTCTTTTTTTCTAAATTTTTCAGACGATAAAGTGCGGCTTTTGGAGTTACGTTGATGCGTTTTGCTATTTCGGTGATGGGTGTTTGGGCGTTTTCGGTGACTGCTTTGAGAATTTCGTAGTCGGCTTCGTCGTAATCTACTTTTGATTGGCGCCCTATAATGAGTTCGCTGTACGTCGGTTTTTCGACTAGAAATTTCATCGGGTAATGGATCATCTCAACGCTTTCGTAGATTTCATATCTTAGAATGTACTTTTTGTATTTGGCGATAAAATCAAACCACTTCTTGGAGAATTCGGGAATGTCTTTAATCCAGACGTAAAAGCCCAAATCAATGTCGCCTTCGAAACGGATTGCCCACATGAATAAAGGGTCACTTTTGATGTGCTCGTGGATTTTCTTTTCGTCGTCTAAGTTAAGATTTTGCCATTTGATATAGACGCGCAATGCGTTATAGCCGAGTACGCGCCAATCGATGACGGCATGATAACTGAGCAGGATTGAAGCTTCTTCTAATTGTTTGATTCTGTAGCGGACGACTTGTTTTGATGCCCGGAGTTTTTTTGCAAGCGTTGAATAGGATTGACGTGCGTCCCAGTTGAGCTGGTAAATGATTCGTTTGTCGAGTTTGTCTAATGTTGTGTTCATAGCTCCTCAAATTTTTTTCTGATTTCTTCTATTTCTTGATTCTTAAGATTATTAGAATAAGTCGAGATTCTCAGGTTAAAGTCTTTTGCTGTTCTTATTCTTTCGGCGCATTTTTCTTTGGTGATTGGCTCTGTTCCGTTTATTGGAATATAATACTGATTATCTATCCTGTCCTTTTTGAATTCTGAAAATATCGAATACAGTTCAGGAAGATTAAATAATTCTTTAACCAATATGACTGCTCCAGAATGATTTTCACATTTTATTCCGCATTTGAAAAATAGAGATAAGATAGAATTGTAAATAGAGTAGTACGCTTCTGACACAGCATTCTCGTAAATTTCAGCGCGGTAGGCAAGTTCCGCAACTTTTATGCATTTGTCAGTCTTGATTAAGTATGATGCAGCTATTTCTTCGGAAGTCTCCACCAGCTTTAATGAACACTCTCCTTTTAATTTATTCAAGAAATTTGATTTTTTCATAGAATTCTTCGCCTCTTTTAATGATGATGTGATTTTTGATGATTTCCTTGATAAGCAAATCTTCAGTGTTGAATTTTCCGATTTTTACGCTTAATGAATCGTGGATAGTTTGCACTTCATCTTTAAGTTGTTGACTTGTTGTGCTGATGTAGATGTCGATATCGCTTTCTTTTGTTTCTGTGCCATTTGCATAGCTGCCGAATAATATAATCATTTCAGGACATAGCTTCATGATTTTCATGAGCATGGGTTCCAGATGAGGATGATTTCGGAGTAATTTTATTAATTTGTAATTTTCAGCGTTTAACAAAAGCGACCGGGATATTATATTTTTTTTGATGAAATAAACGTGATTCCGGCCTATCTCCTTGAAATCTACTGCGTTTATGCCC
>Ga0209542_10020721_pt1 | contig 10380 bp, 6 predicted proteins | sample RifCSPhighO2_01_FD_184028 | JGI IMG/M metagenome (GOLD analysis project Ga0209542, IMG submission 184028) | Soil microbial communities from Rifle, Colorado - Rifle CSP2_plank highO2_0.1 (SPAdes) (version 2) | ecosystem: Environmental > Terrestrial > Deep subsurface > Rock core/Sediment ...
GAAGAATCGGCTGCTGGCCGATCTGCGAGGTCGATGGCGTGAATCCGATCGCGATCGCTGCCTGTTTCGGCAGCGCGCCGTTCACGCCAACGCCCGCGTCGATGTCTCCCACTTTCCAGCTCATCGTGCTGTCATTCTGGTTGAACGTGATCTCTTCGCTCGATGGGCTGTAGATACCGACCCACCGCACATACGCGGGCAGTGTTGCCGTCACGACTCCGCCCTGTATCTTATTCGTCGTGTTCGTGACGCTGAACACGAGTGCGTACGTCGTCTCGGTATTCGACTTCGGCGGCATGGGTCCTGAGGAGCCGAACGGGTTCGAGTAGTAGAGGCCCTGGGCAATGAGCTGTAGGTCGCTGGCCAGACGGATGTTCTGGACCGCGGTCGATTGCAATGTTTCAGGAACGCCGGTCTCGGATACACGCCGTCCCGCCGCTTGGACGGAGAGCGAGAGCGAAGGATTGCGGATGTTCGCAAGCGCGTCGCTCGTCGGCATCTGGAATGAGAAATTGAGCGAACCCTTGGCACCAGAAGGAAGCGTCGCGAGTGCACCGCGCGTCGTCGTCTTGTCCCATAGGATGACCTTGTCCGTCGAACGATAGAACCCGTCGCTCGAATGCACGCTCGCGCCGTCGATCTCGATGCCGCCGAGCCGCGCGACGATAACCGCGTCGGTCACTTCGGTCGTGAGATTATTCTCCCAGGCGATGGCGACATTTACCGTCTCGCCCGGAGCCACGACGGCGCTGCCGCCCACGATATCCTTGTTGAGCGTCACCGCGAGGCCAAGGAACGGCTTGGAGACCGTGACGTGATGCGCGTAATCCGCAAGTATCGCACTCAGCACCGTCTCTTGCGCATCCTTGCGAGTCCCCGCTTTGAAACGGAATACTCGCTCATCCCCGCTTTCCCCGCTCATCACGCCGCGGATGGTGACGATCTTTTTCCCTCCCGGCGGGATATCGCCGAGGACCCAAAGATTTCCGTCCTTTCCTTTCTGCATTGCCGGATCCGAATACGAGAGCGTGAAGCCGAACGGCATGCTCACGTTGAGAAGGACGTCTTTGACGGCTGATTCCGCGTTTGACCCGACGCTTACTTTGAATTCGATCGGTTGCCCGGAGACCGTCTCGTTATTTCCTTCGATACTCAGCGAAAGCGGCGAAGAAGCGAATACGACTTGATAATTAGTGGTCGAGACGAAGATGGCGCTGGCATTCGCAAGACGATATTCGAGTTCTATCTTGATCGCCCCGCGTTCGCCTTCGATACCGGAGAAAACGGCAGAGACGGTTCCCTGCCGGCGCCCGCCCGGCTCGATGTTGCCTAGGGAAATTCGCTGGCTGGGGAGGTCGGTCGAGAGATCGACGGGAGAGCGGGTTCCCGAGGGATACGTGATGACCAGGTCAGCAAGCTCAAGCGCGGCACGGTTGCGGTTTACGACCGCGACCTGGAGTTCAGTGGGGGATCCACTCGCGACTTGCAGCGGTCCCGAAACCGAAATATCGATGTTTCCCGGGGAAACCTGTGTGGAACCGCCGCCAAGAAAGAAATAGTAGGCAAAAAATCCTGCCGCACCGATAAAAAAAGTCGTCCCGCCGATGATAGCCCACCGGATAAGAACACGTATCCAGCGGATGCTCTGGGGTGCGACTGTCGTGCGCTGCAAAAGCGGCTCTTCGCGCATCCATTCTTCTCCGACGGGAGGCGGCGTTATTTCAAGTTCACGCCGCGGCTTCTCTTTTATGAGCGGTTCAAGCTTGCGTGAATACATCGCCTCCCGCAGACGGTGTATTTTCTCTTCCTCCTCTTTCTCACGGAAGGGGTCCCTCTCAGGCATCGAGAAATGATACCACGCTACAATTGGGTCTCGGAGAGCGCTTTGTTGACGGATGAAAGGAGTTTCTTCTTAAGCGCCTCGGCTTCGCTCAGGTGCGTGGGCGCGAGCGCTGTCTGCGTGAAAAGCGCGGTGCCCAAGGCTTCATTCGAGAGGTAGCCGAGCGCATAAAGCATGCGCGCGACGGACACGAGCTCGATGACTGGATGTGATTCCTTCGGCTCCCGCATCAAGGCTTCCTGTGCCTCGGTAAGCATCTCGAAGAGAAATTGGTTCGCTTCTTCTCCCGCGGTCAAGCGTTCGAGTAATTGCGCAAGACGCGTGAATGTCGCGACTCCGCTTGTGTTCATTGCATCAATATGAAAACCAGCTGATGCTCCTGCGAGACGCCAGCCGCGATTCCCGCGCACCAGAGAAATGTTCACGCACGCGCCCGTCTGTAAAGAATATCGCATACGCGAACTTTCTCTGCGCACGGCAGATGCTCTGGCCCACACGAATCCGAACTCTCGCGTGAAGAGCGCGAAGATCCGATCTGCTTCTCCGCGTTCATAGCTGCGCAACACCAATGCATCGGTCTGGTATTTCTGGTACATATGGGAATAGGAGTTAGGAGTTAGGAGTTAGGTTAGATACAGAAAGCGAAACATCGTGTTCTCCTACGTGCTGCTTTGCAGTATCTACTGTGCCAAATGCGATTTCCGTATGAGTCGCAGCAGCAATCTCGGTCTTTTGTTTCTCGATAAGGTCTTGGGTTTCTTTCGCAGCATCGATAGTTAGCTTCACCGTATCGTGCGGGCTCAGCCCCCCTTCTTTGCGTGCGTTTTGGATCGCGCGAACAAGGTCACGTACAAACCCCTCTTCTTTAAGTTCCGGCGTCATATTCGTATCGAGCCGCACGTCTCCCGCAGGAAGTTTAGTGCTGAGCGTGACTTCTTTGACATTCACTTCCTCCCGAATCACGTCGCGTAGTTCTTTCGAAAGCGTCGTCGAGCCGATCTCGAGCTTCGTGAGCGGCTGGCGTACTTTGATGCTGGCCTTGTCACGCGCTTCGAGAGCTTTGGTGACAAAGCCCCTCACCTGCGCCATTTCTTCCAGGATCGTATGTTTCTTCGTGCCGAAAAGTCGCGAGAGAAATCCCTGTTGCCGCGTCTGCGGCCACGGCTGCAGATGCACGCTTCCGCCATCTTCTATCCCACGATAGATGCTCTCGGCCAGAAACGGCATGATGGGAGCGATGAGCTTTGCGAATGTGAGGAGCACTTCGCGTTGCGTGGCGAGCGCGAACTGCTTTTCGTGCCACTCGCTCTTCACGCGCTCGCGGCTCCGGCGCACGTACCACGTCGAATACTCGTCGACGAACACGCGTATCGCGCGCGCGGCACGCGGCGTGTCATACGCGTCCATCGCCGCTGTCATTTCAACGACAACCTCATCGAGCCGCGCGAGGATCCACTGGTCGAGTACGTGTTCACTCTTTCGTGCGTCGGCGCTGCCATCATATTCCTTCTGGTAGAGATCAAAGAACTTATAGCTGTTCCAGAGGATACCCACAACGCGGTTATGCGCATCGCGCACGTCTTCGTCGCGGAAGCGCAGATCCTCCGCTTGCATCACGGGAGAACCCATGAGATAGAGGCGCATGGCATCGGCACCGTACATCTCGATGAGATCCAAGGGGTCCGTGTAATTCCCTTTCGATTTTGATATCTTCTGTCCGTCTGCCGCAACGATAGTACCCGTCACCACCACATTCTTAAACGCAATCCGATCGAAAAGCACGACGCCCATGGCGTGCATGTAGTAGAACCAGGTCCTCGTCTGCGCGATATATTCGGCAATGAAGTCCCCAGGGGAGCGCTTCTCGAATTCCCCCTTGTTCTCGAACGGATAGTGATATTCCGCGAACGGCATCGAGCCCGATTCCACCCAACAATCGACGACCTCCTTGATGCGCTCGTATTCGTCCCCCGCTTCGTCGACGAGGATGATGGAATCCGTATACGGCCGGTGCAGGTCGAGTTCGTAATCGGTATTTACCGGAATGGGAACAAACGAAAGTTCTTCTATCTCGCCGTTCTTCGGATAATCCGTCTTATATGTCGCGACGATTTCTTCTTTGGGTGCTCCGCGCGCGGCGCCCGCAAGAAGCCACAACGGCGTCCCATGGGATACGATGAGTATATTCTTACCGCGATATTTCTCTTCCAACTCCCATAAGAAAGCGGCCATGCGCGCGCGCACTTCGGAATCATTCTCGCCACCTTTCGGGCCCTTTGTGAACCGTCCCACATTCTCTGGAAATTTCTCGTGCCATTCCTTAAATGTGATGCCGCTCATCTCGCCGAAATCATATTCATTGAGACGTTCGTCTATTACTATCTTCTCTCTCGGAATACCCATTTCCTCAGCTGCCGCCTCCGCAGATTCATGTGTACGCTTGAAAGACGACGCGAAAATGAGATCGAAAGAGATTCCTAATTTCTTTGCGGCTTCATGTACATGCTCTTTTCCTTTTTCCGTCAGGTGCACTTCGGCTTTTGGATCTCCATTTACTACCCCTTGCACGTTCGTGTCCGCCTCGCCGTGCCGCATCAAGAAGTATCTATTCCCGCTCTTTCTGACACGCTCCTTCAGTTCTCCAAGCGAGCCGACGACCATCACTTTATTTCCTCCTTTTTCCTTCCATATCGGCAAAGGCGAAGCCCAGAAGCGGTTACGCGAGATGGTCCAGTCCGGCGCACTCTCGACGATATTCTTGAAACGGCCGTGCTTCAAATGCTCTGGTACCCAATTTACCTTTTCGTTCTCCTCGAGCATCCGCGATTTCACTTTCTGTATATTGATGAACCACGACGGCACGGCATTGTAGATGAGCGGCGTCCCACAGCGATAGCAGTGCGGATACGAATGTGTGTGATTCTCGCGCGCAAAGAGAAGCCCGCGCTCCTGTAAATCACGCTTAATGTCCTTATTTGCGTCGCGCAGATACATGCCACGGATAAACTGCGGCACTTCATCGTTATATGTCCCGTTCGGATTGAGAAGCTGCACCATGGGCAGCCCTTCTTTTTGTCCGAGCGCGAAGTCGTCTTCGCCGTACATCGGAGCGATGTGCACGATACCAGTTCCTTCTTCCGTCGAAACGAAATCCGCCGCGACTACTGTGTATGATTTCTCTGACTTAAGATTCGGAACATCGAAAAGCGGTTTATATTCGATTCTAACAAGAGTTTCTCCTTTTATCGTCTTTAAATCTTTCGTTAACCAGTGGTCAATCTTTCCTCCTTTTTCCTTATTCCATAAATTATCCTTCCTTTCTGAGACAAAAATGTGAAATTCGGTGTGAGACTCTTGAGCGGGGAGGGTCTCACCTTCTTTGACGCTTTCGAATGCGTTCTTGATTACTTGCACTTCTCCGATTGTATATTCAAGATCATTTCCAACTGCGAGCGCCACATTCCCCGGCAAAGTCCACGGCGTCGTGGTCCACGCCAAGATGAATGTATTGTCTGTCGTCGTCCAATCACCGATTTTCTGACCAGGCTTCACTTTGAATTTCACCGTAATCGCTTCCTCCGTCACATCTTGATACGTGTTATCCATCGCGATTTCTGCCTTCGCCAAGGGAGTCTCGCAATGCGGACAGTACATGAGGACTTTCCGTCCTTCGTAGAGAAGCCCCTTCGTGTGCAATTCTTTGAGCGCCCACCACACGCTCCCGATGTACGTATTGTCCATCGTCTTGTAGGAATTCTTGAAATCTACCCAGCGCCCGATGCGCTCGATGTACTTTTCCCACTCGTCGACGAACTTCATCACCATCTCCCGCGCTTTCGCATTGAACTTGTCGATGCCGAGGGTTTCAATGTCCTTCTTGGTCTTGAGTCCGAGTTCCTTCTCAACAAGCGTCTCTATCGGAAGTCCATGTGTGTCCCATCCCCAGCGGCGACGTACCTTGTAGCCCCGCATGGTCTTGTAGCGCGGGATGACATCCTTGATTATCGATGAGAGGAGCGACCCGTGGTGCGGCAGTCCCGTTGCGAAGGGCGGGCCGTCATAGAAGACGAATTCCCCCTTCGGTGCATCCTTCTCAAGCGAGCGCTCGAAGGTCTTGTTCTCCTTCCAGAACTCTAGAACTTGCTCCTCACGTAGCGCCGTCTCAGACTTCCTCCCTTGCCCGCCAGAGCCTTGTGCGTCGGCGGGCTCGCGCTTGGCCATTTCGCCTTTGCCTGTAGGTACTTCCCTTTCTGCCATCCGCGTATCGTAACAGAGCAGAGCCTACTAAAAAAGCGCCGTAATTACGATACTTTCACGAAGATACACCTACCTGTAAATCCCTCCTCGAATTGATGGGGGGTGATGTACTTGTTTTTCCAGTTATATTCTTCCCGTACTGATGTATGGTGCACGTACAGTGCTTTAATTTCATTTTCTGTCTCTTCGTAGCCGACAACCAACGCAAGATGCCCGCCTGGTTTTTTCCAAAGAAAGATTCGCTCTTTGAGGGATTTCCTTGATTCAAACGCCCACTTTATCGATACAATAGGCAAAAAACCTTCTTTGATAGCTTGAACAAGATCGTCGATGCTTACATGTTCTTTACGCAACGCCTCGAAACCCATGTCTTTTGCGATCAAAACCAGCCCATCATGAGTCCAGCCGACATCGGCACTATAAGCACCGAATGCGATTCCTTTCTTGATAAATTCGACAATTGGTAGCGAAAGTGGTTTTCCATTCGCCATCTTTGCGGCATCAATCGCCATTTTAAGGCACAAAATTCCACACGATGACCGCTGCCAATGTTCGGCATCGTCATAGCTCTCGAATCCGAGATTCTTCCAATCAGTTAAATTCCATTTCTGCGAGTAGAAGGGAGCTTCTCGTATGGCAATCGTCATACGCGAGATGTCTTTAGCTTCTTCTCCTTTGTGTGTCGCTCGATGGCAAGCTGAATAAGTCTGTCGATGAGTTTCGGATACGGGATGCCGGATGCCTCCCACATCTTTGGATACATACTGATATTGGTGAAGCCTGGGATAGTGTTGATCTCGTTTACGAGCACGCGACCGTTCTTTGTGAGGAAGAAGTCGACGCGGGCCATTCCTTCGCAACAAAGCGCTTTGAATGCCCTGACTGCAAGGTCTTGAATCTTTTTTGTGGTACTCTTTGGCAAATCGGCAGGAATTTGCGGCGTCATCGCGTCAGGATCAAGATACTTCGCTTCGTACGAATAAAATTCACTCTTGATGACAAGTTCCCCGGGCAACGACGCGATCGGTTTCACATTGCCTAAGACCGAACATTCAATCTCTTTACCCTCAACAAATCCTTCCAGCAAAACTTTTGTGTCGAACTGAAATGCCTCGGCAAGCGCCTGTTTGAATTCTTTTTCGTTGCGAACTTTCGAAATGCCAATTGAAGAACCCATGTTCGCCGGTTTTACGAACATCGGCAATCCTAACTTCTTCTTCGCATCAGCGAAGCCGATCCCCTCGTATGAATGGACGACGACAAATTTCGCGATGGGAATGCCGGCGTCGCGCAGAAGCCGCTTCATCACATCCTTGTCCATCCCCACAGCCGAACCCAAGACTCCCGCCCCTACAAATGGTACATCTGCCAACTTCAAAAGGCCTTGTACTGTGCCATCTTCGCCGAACGGCCCGTGCAAAACGGGAAACACGACATCGATTTTCCCCTCTATCTCTCCCGAGTCGCGCGTCAGGATGCCGCCGCCTGCGAGCGCGAGCATTACGACTTCACGACTCTTTTCCGGGACCTTGGTCGGCTTGTTGCTCGCAAGAGCCAGATACCGTTCGGAAACCCGCGGAGCAAGCCACGCACCCGCCTTATTGATGCCTATCAGAACGACCTCGTACTTCTTCCTATCAAGCGCGTTAGCCACATTCCGGGCCGACTGGAGAGATACCTCGTGTTCCGCCGACTTTCCGCCAAAAAGTATCCCGACGCGTATTTTCCGCTTCATTTCTCGACTATATCAGAGCAAGGCAGGGTCTTCTAGAGATTCTGGACCCTACTAAATTCATTCGGCAATCGCCTTGGCAATAGCTTCTATATCGGGATACAGCGACTTGTATTTTTCATCAACGATCGAGACATTCTCTTGTATCGTCTGAGGCTTCCTGATCTCAGAAAAGAACGTGTTTCCGATCAAATCGACCAATCTCTCCTTCCGCCAATGCGATACATCGTGTTTCTCTATCAGAAGCTCGAGTGCTATATGCACTATTTCGTGAAGGACTACGCCAACAACCTCTCCGGCGGGACGCGGTTTTATATTCATTTTAATAGTGTCAGTCGATGCGTCGTAGCTCCCACCGACCCCGTATTGGGTAAGAACAATCTTATATTCTCTTTTGATAGGCAGGGGACTTTTTTCCAGTCTTTCTATAATTGGGGCATGACGGCCCCATGTCTCAAGCAATGATTGTGCAAATACTTCGTACTCCGAAGGAGTATATTCTACCGAGACGGCATTTTTAACTTCCTCCAACGTCGAATCTTTTTGCAAACCTTTCGGTAAAATAGGTGTATAGCCATTGCTAAGATACCATTCGAGTTTCTTCAACGTCAGAAATACGCGCTCCGTTTCGGATTCCAAGCTGTGCGAAATATCGAGTTTTATCATAGAAAGCTTTCTTTTAGCCAGATTTTTCCCGTTTACTTTTCTTTGCCCAGTAATCATCTTCAATAAGTCCGAGTTTGGCCAGGCGCGCATTGATAGCCCCGGATTTGCGGCCGAATTCTTTGACGATAGTTTTCATCGGAGTTTTCGACTCGAAGAGCTCAGTCAATCTTGTGTCATCTTCCTTGCTCCACGACCGACCGGCATTGGGGAATTTCTCGCGGATAGCAGCCAACTTTCCGGTACCGCCGACTGCCTTACCTCCGCTCACGAATTCTTTCTTCACAAGCGGTGCCGGCTCACGTGCACCGATCGCACGGAGGAAATTCTTTTCAAGCACTTCTTTCTCGTCGTCCGGGATCGTACTGATGCGTTTTTGCGCTGCGTCTGATTTCGCACGGAAAATAGCGTCCTGCCTTTGAATCGTCGGGTGAAGCATGAGCGCACGGTCGTTGAATCCTTCAAGGAAAAGTCCTTCGAGGGTACGCACACGTGAAAGTGCCACATACCCTTGCCCGAACTCGAACGCCTGCGAGAGATCGATGACCGCCGCATCAAGCGACATCCCCTGCGACTTATGCACCGTGATCGCCCATGCGAGGCGAAGCGGAATCTGTTTTACCTGCGCTAATATTTTCGGACCATCCGTGATACTCCATTCCCCCTGCCCCGCCTCAATGCGCAGTCCTGATTTTGTCTTCACTATCGGATTTCCATTTACTGCAAAACCGACAACTTCCCCCAAAGTGCCGTTCACGTACCCTTCGTCGAAATTGTTGCGCGTAAACATAACGATGGCCCCTTCTTTGAGCGTGAGGGTCTCGGGCGAAAGGCAATTCTGCTTTATGGCGTCGACGAGCGTCCGTGCGCCTCGCGTCGTCATGTGGAAGACATGCGATTTCCCCTCCACCTTCGCGAGCGATTCATCATTGATCTGATCCGCTTCGGCATTGTGCGTGTGGAGTCGTGTCGCGCCGACTTTCCGCTCTTGCTTCATGCGCGAGCGAAGTGAGGCGCGGTGCTCTTCCCTGACAACACCGCGCCTCACGGCGCCCAGAAGCTCGAGAAATTCTCCATCTTCCTGCCGATGCTGCTCGGAAAGGTAACAGACGACGGGATTTAAGGCTTTCCACGCATCACTTTCAAAGGCGAATTGCACCTCTTCGCCTCGGGAGACCGGCGGCAACTGGAAGAAATCCCCCACAACAATAACCTGAAGGCCGCCAAACGGCTCTTCGGGCATGAGCGTCCTGCGGCGCAGCGTGCGAAGTACCTTGTCCACGCTCTCGAGCGTCTGCGCGTCGAGCATTGAGATTTCGTCAATGATGAGCGCCTTCGCCTCGATAATCCGCAGCGCTGTCTTCTCGCGCGCTTGAATGTTTTCGACATCCCAATCCGTGAGGCGCTTCTTAATGCCAATGCCGCTCCAGCTGTGTATCGTCATGCCGCCCACATGCGTCGCCGCAATACCTGTCGAAGCTGTCACGGAGGGATTCACGCCGCGCTCGCGCAGCCACTCGATATACCGGTTAATGGTATGCGTCTTCCCACTTCCCGGCTCTCCCGTGAGAAACACATTCACGCCGAGCTTGAGTATAGAGAGGGCTTCCTCTTGTGTCATTACAGGAGTTTAACAGATGGGCAAAAGTTATGCCGACGCAGAAACGGGAATGCCCGTGCGAATCGTTTGGCTGATGTTTTTGCGAGGCATTTGCGAGGATACAAAAAGAAGCTCGAGACCGAGCGCCTGCCCTTTTTTATCCACATCAACAAGAACCATATCACTCACCTTGAGTGTTTTATGTACCTTTCCTTTTTTGACGCGGATATACATTGCATCCGCTTCCTTGTCGTAGGTGGCTCTCATAAGTAATACGCCGTGATTATA
>Ga0209542_10020723_pt1 | contig 10379 bp, 10 predicted proteins | sample RifCSPhighO2_01_FD_184028 | JGI IMG/M metagenome (GOLD analysis project Ga0209542, IMG submission 184028) | Soil microbial communities from Rifle, Colorado - Rifle CSP2_plank highO2_0.1 (SPAdes) (version 2) | ecosystem: Environmental > Terrestrial > Deep subsurface > Rock core/Sediment ...
GGGATTTATAAGCGGCGCGGGCATAAAAAAACGAGTTATCAGCCCCACGTTTGTATTAATTAAAATTTATAAACTCAAGAACTTAAAAACTTACAAACTAATCCATCATATAGATTGTTATCGGATTAAAAAAGCGAAAGAATTATTGAGTTTGGGATTAAAAGAAATTTTGAAAGATCCAAAAAATATCGTTTTAATCGAATGGCCGGAAATTATTAAAAAATACCTGCCTGCCGGCAAAGCAGGTTTGCCAAAAAATATAATTCAGATAAAATTTGAACACGGAGAAAAAATTAACGAAAGAATTATTGAATTAAAATGAAATTAACTTTTTACGGCGGGGCGAGAACGGTTACCGGCGCCAATTATTTATTAGAAGAAGATGGCGTGAAAATTCTTATTGATTGCGGGCTGTTTCAGGGCTCAAGTTTTTGTGAAAAAAATAACTGGGAACCTTTCCCTTATAATCCGAAATTCATTGATGCTGTTTTAATAACGCATGCCCATATTGACCACATCGGCCGCCTGCCCCAGCTTTATAAAAATGGTTTTCGCGGAAAAACTTTTTCCACTCCGCCGACCAAAGATTTTGCCGAACATCTTTTAATCGATTCTGAGGGCCTTTTAGCCAGAGAAGCCGAAGAAAAAAAACAACCGTTGCTTTATTCAATCAACGACATTAATGGGGCAATGGAAAAATGGGAAGCGGTTCAGTACCGCAAAAAATTTAAAGTTAAAAATTTTGAAATAGAATTTTTTGACGCCGGTCATATTTTGGGTTCAAGTTTTATCGCTGTTTCTTCGCTGAAAAGCGGTAAAAAAATCGTTTTTTCCGGCGACTTGGGCAATATAGCGGCGCCGTTGGTTAAAGACACCGAGTTTCTTCCGGAAACGGATTACGCGGTTATAGAGTCAACTTATGGCAATCGGATTCACGAGGATTTGGAAATCAGAAAAGACATTCTGGAAGATTTAATTGAAGAAACTATAAAAGTAGGCGGCGTGGTTTTAATACCGGCTTTTGCCATGGAACGGACCCAGGAGCTTTTATATGAACTCAATGAATTGGTGGAAAACGGCCGCATTCCGAAAGCGCCGATTTTTATTGACAGCCCATTAGCCATTAAATTGACCGATGTTTATCAAAAATATTCGCAAAATTCCGATTATTTTGACAAAGAATCGCTGGCTTTGATGAAAAAAGGAGACGAGATTTTTAATTTTCCAGGCCTTCGTTTTTCTTTGACCACTGAACAATCAAAGGAAATTAACGGCGTTAAGCCGCCCAAGGTGATTATTGCCGGTTCCGGAATGTCGCAAGGCGGAAGAATTCTGCATCACGAAGTTCGTTATTTGTCTGACCCCAAAAGCGCGATTTTATTCATCGGCTATCAGGCCAAAAGTTCTTTGGGCCGGCAAATTTTGGACGGCGCCAAAAAAGTTAAAATCTTGGGGCAGGAAACAGCGGTTAATTGTCGGGTTAAAAACATCAGCGGCTATTCGGCTCATGCCGATAAAATAAAACTTTTAAACTGGATAGAGCCGCAAAAAGATTCAATTAAAAAAGTTTTTGTCGTTCAGGGAGACGAAGACCAATCTTTGCCGTTGGTCAATGATATTCAAGATAATTTGGCAATAGAAGCAATAGCGCCTTTAATGGGGGAGGAATTCGTGTTATAAATAAGTAATTATGAATAACAACATTTGCCACACGACTTATAAATATAAAATTTGCGTTTCCGGAGCCGCTGAAACCGGACATTGCGGACCCGAAGCGTTTAATATCGCCGAAGAATTGGGAAAAGAAATCGTCCGGCACGACGCGGTTTTGGTTGACGGCGCGACAACCGGCTTTCCTTATTGGGCGGCCAAAGGCGCCAAAGAAGAAGGCGGCATTGTTGTCGGGCTTTCGCCGGCAGCCACAGAAAAAGAACACATCAATGTTTTCGGCTTGCCGACAGACCATCACGATTTGATTATCTACACCGGTTTTAATTATTCAGGCAGAAATCTTCTTTTAGTCAGGGCCGCTGACGCCGTTATTTTCGGTTGCGGCCGAATGGGCACTTTAAACGAATTCACCATTACTTTTGAAGATAAAAAGCCGATTGGCATTTTACAAGGAGAATGGGAAACCGACGAAATTTTCAAAACATTGGTTGAAAAATCGCATCGCGCCGAAGAAATGAAAGGAAAAATTGTTTACGCTTCAAATCCCAAAGAGCTTTTAGATAAGCTCGTGGAGGTGATTAAAAAAGAAAAAGAAAAAAATCATAATCATTAAAAGGTCGCGACAAAAAAAGAATATAGAATATAGCGAGTAGCGAGTAAAAAAATAATATGGCGAAACAAAAACCCATTGGTGTTGTCACCCATTATTACGACCATCTTGGCGTGGCGATTGCGAAATTTAATCGCGGCGTTAAAGTTGGCGAAACAATCCATTTTAAGGGCAGCCATACTGATTTTTCTCAAACCGTTGAATCAATGCAGTACGACCACAAAGATATTGAATCAGCTAAAAAGGGACAGGAAGTCGGGATTAAGACAAGCGAAAAAGTCAGAGAAGGCGATGAAGTTTATAGCGAGTGATGATATATAAAAATTTAATTCTTCCGGCAAGTTTGCTTTCCGGCACGATTGTCGGCGCCGGAATGTTTGCTTTGCCTTTTGTTTTCAACAAGGCCGGTCTGGGGCTTGGTTTTTTTTATTTGATTTTTTTCGGAATCGTTTCAATGCTGATTAATTTGATGTATGCCGATATTATTCTTCGCACCCAAGAAAACCACCGTTTTGTCGGTTATGCCAGAATTTATTTGGGCAAATTCGGTTTTTTATCCGGCTTTTTAATGACCGTTGTCGGGGCGATTTTTTCTCTGCTGATTTATTTGATTCTTTTCGTCAGTTTCATTAATTTATTCCCCGACAATTACGAAGTGCTGATTTTTTGGTTTTTGGGATCAATGGCGTTTTTTTTAAATATTAATAAAATAACTTATTTTGAATTTTTGACGGACATTGGAATGTGGCTGATTATTTCAGCCATCATAATTTACGGGTTCGCGGATTTTAAATTATCGGGTCCGCTTTTAATAAATCAGGATTATTTTTTTCTTCCCTATGGAGCTATTTTGTTTTCTTTGGCCGGCCGCGTCGCTGTTCCGGCGGTTCTCGGCTATTTTCGGAACAATAACAAATCGCCGGCTCTGGCCAAGCGACCGATTATTTTAGGGAGCTTAACGCCGATAATCGTTTACGCCGTGTTTGTTTTGGGGGTCTTGGGCTTGTCAGCCGGGAACGGCCCTTCGGAAGATTCAATTTCCGGCTTGGCGGGCAAATTACCTTCAGAAATTTTATACGCTTTGATAATTTTAGGAGCTATTTCTTTGTTGAGCACTTATATTGTCATAGGCCGAGACGTTAAAAAAAGCTTGGAACATGATTTGAATTTCGGACATTTGCTTTCCGCTTTGGCGATTTCCGCTTCTCCTCTTTTGCTTTATTTTTCCGGTCTCGACGGTTTTATAAAATTAATAAATTTTGTCGGCGGTATTTTTATCGGGATAGAGGCGATTTTTATTGTTTTAATGTGGCAAAAGGCCTCTAAAATAGAAGCCAAAGAAACAATTTTCAAAAAAATCAATCCTTTAATAATTTATTCTTTAATATTTGTATTTATCGGAGGAATTATTTATGCTTTGATATATTAGGGCATTGTCTAGAAGATTTTGCCATAAATCTCTAGAAAAGCTCATAAAATATAGCAAATTAAGCAATTATCAAATAAAATTTCTTCACTCAACTTACACTATGTTGACGATCGCACAAATAATGTAAGTAATATTAATATCAAACCGGACACAAACATTACAGAATAAATCATTTAGTTAGTATGGAAAAACGCAAACAATATGACGCAAAAATTATTTTAAGGCGCAGAGAAGAGCGAGAAATTCCCAAAGGCAAGGCCGGCATTGTTTTTTGTGGTCCGCCGCCTGGCGGATGCGGCGCGGTTTATTATAAAAAATCCTGGCATCATAATCTGCGCAATTACAAGAGTTTTAGCAAGGATTTGCCGGTTAGTTTTGTTTTTTGCCCGGCTTGCGAAATGATTAAAAACAATCAATTTGAAGGTCGGATTATCATTGAAAACATTCCCGTGAAAAATCTGGAGGAGTTAAGGCATTTAATCGAGGGTTTTTGCCATCGAGCTTATTTGCGCGACCCATTAGACAGGCTTATTAAAATTAAAAATCTGAAAGCCGATATTTTGGAAGTCACCACCACTGAAAATCAGCTGGCCGCTAAATTGGCCAAAAAAATCAAAGAAGTTTTTAAAAAGACAACCGAGAAAATTTCTTATTCCGCTTCGCCGGGCGATACGATTTATATTAAAATGAAGTTCAAATAAAAATCCCCATTAAGGGGGATTTTTATTTATTCAATAATTAAGAAATTAATTATTCTGTGTGCTCTCTTAATTTATTGATTAAGTGGCCGGCGTAATCTTTGCCGCCCAAACCAATAGCAATGCCGCCTCCCAAGGCAATCATCGCCACCAAGCCGGTGATAATCGTATTAAGCAACGCAGGAGCGATGCCTAATTGGATTAAAGCGGAAATAAGGCCGAATAAAATCGTTACCCACCAAGTCATCGTGCTCAAAAATTTTGAAGCATGGAGCCGCGCGCCGGTTACAGAGGCCTTGACGATTGATTTCAATAAATTAGCTACAACAACCGTAGCCACAAGAATCAGGACCGCAATAATGATGTTTGGGATGTAATAAAGAACATCGCGCAGGAATTGCGATAATCCTTCAAGTTTTAAGATATCGGTTGCCGCTAAAATGAAAACAATCACAAAAAACCAATAAACCAAAGCGCCGATAAATTTTCCAGAGCGAAGCTGGACTCCGGCCCGGTCAAAATATTGGTCCAAACCGGCTCGGCGGAGCAGATTGTCCAACTTGACGGTATTAACAATTCTTTCAACCAATGATTCCAAACCAGCCGCTACAATAAAACCGATTATTAAAACAACCAAAGCGCCGATAAGCGACGGAACGAAGTCAATAACGCCGACCCAGGTGTTAAACAGCGATACGCTAGTAGCTTCAATTAATTGTTGTGTCATTTTAAATTAAATATGATATGATTTATTATCGACCTTTACTTTATATTGCTTAACTATCTATATAATAATATATCAAAATTCAATTATAATCCAATATCGAATTGTGGATAACAAATGAAGCTTTTTTCACGCCTTATTTTTTATTTTTTTTCCAATGTTTTGGCGTTTCTGGCCGCGGTTTATTTTGTTGAGGGGTTTGAAATCGCGCCGAATTACATTGATTTTTTGACGGCGGCCGCGGTTTTTACTCTATTAAATGTTTTTATTAAGCCGATTCTCAAGCTTATTTTAAGTCCGATTATCATTATTACCTTGGGATTGGGCGTTATTTTGGTCAATGCCCTTACTTTATATCTTCTTGACTTTTTATCTGAAGGCGTTAATATAGAAGGATTAACGGCTCTTTTTTACGCAACCTTGATTATAGGCCTGATAAATATTGCCATAAGTTTTTCCGCGAAGAATCTCTATAAAGAATAAAATGTTTATTTCCATTGTTCAAATTATTATTTCCGTTATTGTCATTGTTTTAATTTTACTTCAAGAAAGGTCATCGGGCCTTTCTGGAATTTTGGGCGGCGGCGATTCAGGATCAGGGGCTTATCAAACCCGTCGGGGGCTGGAAAGAATAATTTTCGGCGCCACGATTGTTTTTGTCGTCGCCTTGGCGGCTTTGTCCTTGCTGAATCTTTTTATTTAATAGACCCAAGGTCTAATTTAATTTTTGAGTCCTTCATTTTTTTTAAAAATTATTAAATCATTTTCACGGCGCGAGCTCGTTGTTTTTACGGCGTCTTTTTTCTTATTTTTAATTTCACTTTCTTTTTTAGCAATAGATTTTATTGAAAGCAACACCAAAATTATTCCGATTGCCAGCGGCAAATATATTGAAGGCGCTGTCGGGCAGCCAAGTTTTATAAATCCGTTGATTGCCGCCAGCGGCGTTGACCTTGATTTAATCGCGTTGACTTTTAGCGACTTGAAAAACTTGGCGGAAAGTTATAAAGTTGATGAAAAAGGGACTGTTTGGCGGTATCGTCTCAAAGAAGGCGCTTTCTGGCACGACGGCCAGCCGATTTTCAGCGATGATATTATTTTTTCCGTTGAAGCCGTTCAAAATCCAGACGCTTATTCGCCGCTTTTTCAAAGTTGGCGAGGAGTTAAAGCAAGAAGAATCAGCGAACGCGAAGTTGAATTCGAGCTTTTAAGCCCTTATGTTTTTTTTAAAAATACCATTGAAGAATTCAGGCCGTTTCCAAAACATATTTTTAAAGACCTTCCAGCGGCCAATATCAGGCTTTCAGAATATAATCTTAAGCCAATTGGCAGCGGGCCTTATAAATTCAGCGCTTTTAAAAAACGGGATAATGGTTATATTGATTTTTACGCCCTTGAAAGGAATGAAAATTATTTCGGCGTTAAGCCGTATATCGCCAAATTCAATTTCGCTTTTTATCAAAATGAAGAATCGGTTATTGACGCTTTCAATAAAGGAACGATTAATGGCTTTAATTTGGCAAACTCCGATAATTTATCAAAAATCAATTTACCCCATCGGATCTTTTCGGCTAAATCATTGAAATATTACGCTATTTTCATTAATCAGCATTCACAAGCGGTTTTAAACGATAAAAATGTTAGATTTGCCCTAAATCAAGCAATTAATAAAGAAGAGCTTATTGAAAAAATTTTTCAGAATTACGCGCAGATAGCAGATGGGCCTTTAGTACCTGGAGTTGAAGGAGCCGCGCTTGGCTCGCGCGATTCGTCTGATCCGGATAAAATTTTGGAAGCTACTGGCTGGGTTTGGGGAAGCGAAAATATTCGGGAGAAAAAAACCGAAAAAGAAACGATTAAATTGGAATTTAATCTGACAATTCCGGAAATTCCATTTTTGATTGAAACAGCTGATTTTATTAAAAATTCCTGGGCAAAAATAGGCGTTAAGGCGAATATTTCAATTCATCCATTGCCTGCCGTTAATAATGAAATAATCAAAGCCCGGGATTATCAAACGATTATTTTCGGAAACATTATCGGCAAAAATTCCGATTTGTTTTCTTTCTGGCATTCTTCCGAAAGATTTTATCCGGGATTGAATTTGGCGCTTTATGAAAATTCCAGCGCCGACAAATTAATTGAATCAATCAGACAGAATTTCAACGATGAAAAACGACAGGAGGATTTGGCGAGTTTACAATCAATAATCGTCCAAGATTACCCGGCAATTTTTCTATTTTCACCGGACTATCTTTATGTCAGCAAAAAGAATCTTGGAGGATTTGAAGCGGATTTTATTTCATTGCCAGGCGACCGTTTTGAGAATATTGAAAAATGGTATGTAAAAACAGCGAGAGTGTTCAAATAATAATTGCCCTCGTGGCGGAACTGGCAGACGCGTGCGCTTCAGGGGCGTATGGCCGCAAGGTCGTAGAGGTTCAAATCCTCTCGGGGGCACAATTATTTATTAAATTATCATGATTAAAAAAACTTATTTGAAAAGAACAGAATTTAAAAAAGAGGATATTTACGTTTCCGGCGAAACGGTTAAATTTATCGCGTTAGGCGGATTGGAGGAAATCGGCCGCAATATGATGCTTTTTGAATATGGCGATGAAATTATCATTATTGACGCCGGGCTTCAATTCCCGGAAGAAACAACGCCGGGTATAGATTTTATTATTCCCAATGTTTCTTAATGTTTCTTATCTGGAAAAAAATAAAAAGAAAATCAAGGCCTTGATTATCACTCATGGCCATTATGACCATATCGGCGCGATTCCTTATATTATTGAAAAAATAGGCAATCCGACGATTTACGCGACTTCCATCACAAAGGAAATTATTGCCAGGCGCCAGGAAGAATTTCCCAACGCGCCAAAACTTGATTTTGAAATTATTAAGGCAGGAGAAAGCCGGCAGTTGTCAAAAAATTTTGCCATTCGATTTTTCGGCGTTACCCACAATATTCCCGAGGGCGTGGGGATGGTTTTAGAAACGCCAATCGGCAAAATCGTTCATCCCGGAGAATTCAAGTTTGATTATGACATTGACGGCAATCCGCGGGATTTGGATATTTGGGAAAATATAGGGAAGCAAAAAATCCACACTCTTTTGCTTGATTCCACCGGCGCCGAAGAACCCGGATTTTCGGTTTCAGAAAGGATTGTTGAGCGGGAGTTGGAAAAACTTTTTAAAAAAGCCGAAGGCCGAATTATTGTGGGCACTTTTGCTTCTCTTTTGGACAGAATCGCTGAAATTATTAAAATCGCGGATAGATTAGAGAAAAAAGTGGCTATCAGCGGCTCATCAATGAAAACCAACATTCAAATCGCGAGAAATCTCGGATATATGAAAGTTGAAAAAGACGCAATCGTGCCGCTTGAAGAAATCGGCAAATACCGCGACGATAAAATTCTAATTCTTTGCACCGGCGCCCAAGGCGAACCGAACGCTCAGATGATGAAAATCGCCAACGGCGAACATCGTTATATCCAAATTAAAAAAGGCGACACAGTGGTTCTTTCTTCTTCGGTTATTCCCGGCAATGAAAGAAGCGTTCAAATTTTAAAAGACGATTTATCTCGGCAAGGAGCTTTGATTTACCATTACAAAATGGTTGATATTCATTCAAGCGGCCATGCTCCGCAGGAAGAGCTTAAATCCGTAATGAAAATGGTAAAACCGAATTTTTTTATTCCCATTCACGGATATTATTTTATGCGCTGGCGAAACGCGAGTTTGGCCCAGGAAGCGTTAAAATTAAAACCCGAAGAAACGCCTATTGTTGATAATGGGCAAGTTTTATTATTGTCAAAAAATTCCGCGAAAATTTCGGAAGAGACGGTGCCGACTTATTACGTGATGGTTGACGGTTTGGGAGTGGGCGACGTCGGCGAAGTGGTTTTGCGCGACCGCCGGGTTTTGGCGCAGGAAGGGATGGTGGTGATTATCGCCACCATAGACCGCCGCACCGGTCAATTTTTGAAAAATCCGGATATCATTTCTCGCGGTTTCATTTATCTTAAAGAAAATAAAGAATTCGTTGAAGAATTACGGAAGAAAATAAAGCAGATAATCGCCAGAATTCCGCGAGCCCAGCAAATTGAATCGGATTATCTCAAATCTTTGATGCGCGATCAAGTCGGAGAATTTTTATATAGAAAAACAAAAAGAAGGCCAATGGTGCTTCCGGTAATTATTGAAGTATAGTAATTTTTCCGTATTCTCCGTCATAGCCGGGCTGGATTTTTAATTTTCCTTCCCTTACTTTTTTTATTCCTTCGGCAATGCGGCTATCCGTCGCTTGCTTCAATTCATCATCGCTTATCTCCATTAAAATTTTTATTTCATTGCCGAAAGTTTTAATCAGTTTTTCATAAGCGATTTTTACTTTTTTAGAAGCCGAGCCCACGCCAAAAGCTTCGGCAATAATAGTTTCCAGCGCCACCAAGTTATAGTAAGGCGTAAAATTATTATATTTATGGATATTATTTTTGATTTCTATTTTTAGATTTTTTCTGTCCGCCAGTTTGGCGATGCGGTTCATTACGCCGATGACCAACGGTTTTTTGCAGACAGGGCAAATGCCGTTATGTTTGGCTGTTTCATCTGGGTGGAAAACCACGCCGCAGTTTCTGTGTCCGTCATAATGGTATTTTCCTTCTTCGGGAAAAAATTCTATCGTTGCCACGAATCTCTTATCATTTGGATTTTCTTTTCTGTTTTTCGGCGCGCCGCTTTTTATCGTTTCCATAATTCCTTGATATGAAAGTTCGGTGTCAAAAATATTCGCTTCTCGGCCGATTTTTTGCAAAGAATGGGAATCGGAATTGGAAATTAAGGCGATATTGTCCAGTTTTGAAATTTGCCAATTCATCGCCGGGTCGCTGCTTAAACCGGTTTCAATCGCGAAAATATTTTTCGCGTATTTGCCGAAGCATTCTTTTATGGAATCAAAGCCGGACATTGAACCGAAAATGGAAAACCAAGGAGTCCAACAATGCGCCGGAATAATCGCGACTTCAGGGTTTATATTAAAAACAATTTCCGCCAGTTTTTCGCTGTCCAGTCCCAAAATCGGCCGACCGTCGGATTTTAAGTTGCCGATAAGCGAAAGTTGAGCGATAATTTTCTCCGCAGTTTCAATATCCGGAGCGAAAACTATATTATGAATTCTGTGGACTTTTCCGTTTTTTTTATAAATACTGGAAATTTCCACGCTCAATAAAAATTTGGTCTGGC
>Ga0209542_10020726_pt1 | contig 10377 bp, 13 predicted proteins | sample RifCSPhighO2_01_FD_184028 | JGI IMG/M metagenome (GOLD analysis project Ga0209542, IMG submission 184028) | Soil microbial communities from Rifle, Colorado - Rifle CSP2_plank highO2_0.1 (SPAdes) (version 2) | ecosystem: Environmental > Terrestrial > Deep subsurface > Rock core/Sediment ...
AAAATCCAGAGGCTCAAGGACTCGTCAAGCAAATCGACCAAGATGTTCAGCTTGGCCTACTCAAAATGCCGCCGTTCCCGGAAACAACGGCCGCTCCGGATGATATTGACATCTCTTTTTTCCTATAGTATTATTCACGATTATGAGTGAGCGGTTTAATGTTATTGGAAATCCAGAACAACTGAGTGGAATGAGAGAGTTGCAGATAGAAGGCCTCAGTTTTTGGGTAATGCAGCAAGTTACGCCTGAAGAACTTGAGCTGCATAGAGAAGCTGGTAGGCTCACAGGATATGAGGTTACTGAAATTGCAGAACCGGGTGAGCCTTATACGGGTAAGGGTGGTGGGGTAGTAAGAGAAGGATTTGTGGGCATATCTATAGGTAGGCCAGAAAGCCAAAGAGACCATCAGCTATATTGGGATAGATATCGTGAACTTAAAGCTGCACGAAAAGTTGACACAGCCTAAGTAATTCCGCTACAATACCCCTAGTTAGTACGCCAAGAAGCGCACAGAAACTCTAGTTATCGAACAACCTCTTTAAATTTCCCACAACTTAATGTCCCATTTCCGTGTTTAAATTATTATTTTCTGTTTGTTTATCCTGTCATTCTGGCCCGCTTCGCCGAAGCGATAGCGAGGCGAGCTTGTCCAGAATCCTTAATATTAAAGAAAGGAGAGTGAATTATATATATGGCAACTAAATTATTTGTTGGAAGCTTGGCTTGGGCCACTACTTCCGACGCTCTTAACACAGCTTTTGCAAAAGCTGGTAAAGTAGTCGAAGCAAACGTCGTTATGGACAAAATGTCCGGACGCTCACGTGGTTTCGGGTTTGTTGAAATGGGTAGCGAAGAAGAAGCTAAAAAAGCAATCGAAATGCTTAATGGCGCTGATATCGACGGCCGCAAGATCTTTGTGGCAGAAGCTAAACCTCAAGAAAACCGAGATAGAGAGTGATTTTGAACTAAAAATTACTTAATTTTTAATTCAAGGAGTCACATAGTCGCATTGAAAAGTGCGCAGAAACAAGAAAACAACATCATCACTGCCTGGTGTGTTGTTTTTTTGGTGAGGGTTACTCCCTAACTAGGAACAAGGTCGGTCCTTGTACAAGGTTGATCCTTGGTTAAGGACCGACCTTATTTTTGCTTGAGAATATCTTATACTAAAACCATGCGCGATCTTACCGCTGAACAAACTCCGACTTCTTTGCCTGTTGCTTCGAAAGTAAAGTTAAAAGGAACTGTAGGAAAGCGTCACGAATCCTGGCTTGCGGGCTTGGCGCGTAAAAAGTCTTTACAAGTGGCAATGGGTGCTTTGGGCATGCTGGGTATTGCCAGTGGTGCGGTTGGTGCTGCGAGGGCTTCAGATTCAGATCCAAACAATGGAGTGGTTGTCAAAGTGGTGCCAAAAGCTTTGAAAGAAGAAGCCGCCGGAGTTTCAGGCCAATTGTTTGATAAAGTTTTTCATAATTCCTCGAAAGCTGGAATAAAAGAGGCAAGAGAAAAAGTAAATATATATAAAGACAGGCTAAAAAATAAAACGACTTATGATGAGGAACATAGATATATACCAGAAAAATATAAAGATGTTATTACCCAGGCAGCTGAGCTAAATGGCATTTCCGAAGCTGCATTGATGGGAGTAATTTCGGTTGAAAATGGTGGAAGTGAAGACGAAGGGAATCCTTCAGGCGCAAGGGGAGTCGGCCAGTTTTTGCCAGATACCGCTAGGCAATATGGTTTGAAGGTGGAGGGAGATATAGACGAGCGGACAGATCCCGTTAAAAGCATTAAGGCAACAGCTCTTTATTTACACGACCTAAAAAATTTATTTGGGGATGAGGGAATAGCTATTTGGGGCTATCATGCGGGTCAGGGAAATGTGCTGCAAGCTTTGGAAGTTTACTTTAGCGGTTTGGGGATCGAGGTTCATAATTTTGCCCAGGCCCGTGAACAAGTGATAAAAAACGGCTTGAATGTAAACACGCTGCTTTCAGACGGCCGGGTACAAAGGGAAGTGACTTCTCACCTTAACGATTATTCAGATACTTATCCGTTTCAGGTAATAGCAACTGCAGAGCTTTTACAAGGGTCACCAAGGCTTGTTGCTGCACGCTGAAAACGAGTAAGAAAAGGTCGGTTCTTGGCAACGGTGCATCTGAGCACAAGAACCGACCTTGTTATGATTTTGATATTGTTCGAGCGAGCGTAGCGAGTCGAAAGGTGTAACCCTAAACCCAGAACGCACACAGCGTGCGAGGTCTCTTCTCGTGAAATTTCAAGGTAGTTACCAGACGAGGTGAGACCTCGTTCTTTAAACTACCACGATCTCTTCCTGCATTTTGCCCAGCACTCTTGGTTTGCCGTTTTGAATAACTACCAAATCTTCTATCCGGACTCCACCCCAGTCAAAATAAAGCCCGGGCTCCACAGAAAATACCATGCCATTTTGGAAAAGTTCGTCAGTAGTTCGGCGTAAGTAGGGCGCTTCGTGGACTTCCAGCCCGATACCATGCCCCAGGCCATGGGTGAAATAGTCGTGCAGTTTGGCGCTTTTGAAAATATCAAAGGCAAAATCATAAGCGTCCTTTAGCTTTATTTCTTTCTGGATTTTGGCAATGGCGGCTTTTTGAGCACTGGCGACATGATTGTAGATGTTGGCTTGTCGATCCGAAACTTTGCCTATAAAAACAGTGCGAGACAGATCCGCGCAATAGTTTTGGTATTTAGCTCCAAAATCGAACAGTAGTGTATCGTGTATCTTTAATCGACGATCGGAAGTGCGGTGATGGGGGATGCCTGAATTTGGGCCACTAGCAACGATTGTTGTAAAGGCTGTGCCTTGCGACCCAAGAGCGCGCATTATAGATTCCAGTCTCTCGGCGATTTCCAGCTCTGTTTGACCAACTTTGATTGTAGGTAGAAGGGATACTAGAGCTTGTTGGGAAATAACTTGGGCTTTTTCGATTTTGGCTATTTCGTCTGCGGTTTTTATCTGGCGCAGGTTTTCAACAATATTTTGCGTAGCGATAAAATCTTTTCCGGGCAGTAGGTTTTGGTATTTTTCGTGTTCGGCAACGGTGAGGTTGTCTTTCTCAAAGCCAATCTTTTGGTAGTTTTTGAGTGTGTCAAAAATAAACTGCTGAGTTTGATCGCGTTCCGAGGCGATTTTGACATCCAAATTGTTGGATTTAAGCCTGTTTGCTTCTACTTCATAAAGCCTAGCGGTAATAAGTGTCATTCTGGGGAGCGAAGCGACTCCAGAATCTTTCTGTTTGATTCTGGACAAGCTCGCCTCGCTATCGCTTCGGCGAAGCGGGCCAGAATGACAGATCAGTATTGCTTCCCGTTCTGTATCCGAGATTCCCTTAAACCCGGAGAGGTAAAGAATGTTATAGGGGTTTGTGACAATCAGTGCATCGATATCCGAGGGAAGAGTGAGCTTCAACATGCAGAAATTCTAGCACAAACACAGGTAAAGGTCGGTCCTTTTCTCGGGTGCGGCATTGGATAAGGACCGACCTTGTTTATGAAAGGGTTAAACCCTGTTTTGCCAATAAGGTTTTATAGATTCTATAACCAAAAGTTCTTTGTCAAAACTTGCAAGCAATCCGTTTGCGGAACTTGCTGCAATTATGCAATCTGCCATATCCAGCTTTGAATCTTGAAATATTTCCACTCCTTTTCTGACTTCTTTGGTTGTTGTTATGTTATCTCTTGAGATGAGAAATTTAAAAAAACTATTTAGGTCATCTCTTTTTATTCCGTAAGCTTTGACGAGAATATATTCAAGTTCCGGAAAAACAACATCCGGAATAAATATATCATTGCTTGAATCAAGAAGCTTTTTGACTTCTTGTGCTTTTGCTTCAATGTCTCTTGTAAAAAAGCGAATTAAGGTGTTTGTGTCAAGTATTACGCGCATGTTTAGCGATAACAGCTTTTTGTATTATCTTTTTCATTTGTTTTTTTGTGAGGATTTTTTTCGTTTTGATAACACCAAACATAGAATTCACGGAAAGCACTGGTTCTGCCATAATTTTGTTGTTTTCAATAGAGAAGTGAATTTTGTCAGATGGCTTGAGGTTGAAAAAATCACGAATGTCTTTTGGTATTGCTACTTGGCCTTTTTGAGTGAGTGTAGATGTCCCCTGCATAGTAGTACTAATTATATTAGGTATTACTTAAAATATCAAGTATTACTTAGGTGTTCTTATTGACATCGCCTATGTGTATGATGTATACTAAATTCTAGATGTTAAGAATTAATATTTACATACCGGAAGAATTAAACAAAAGACTTGGTTTCGCTGCTAAATCCAGAGGCAAGGTCAAGGCCGAAGTGATTCGTGAAGCGCTGGACTATGGTTTGACAGCGACTGAGCCAAAATTTGGTAACGGTCAGGCGTTGGTTGATCTCGCCAAGATGGCCGAAAAAATCCCGACTACCGGCAAGGTGCCCAAAGACTTTTCTAAAAATCTGGACTATTACACTTGGGGTGGCGAAAAGCGTGAATAACTCAATTGTTATAGGAGATGCGGATGCGTTGATCGCTTTGGCTTTGGAAAAAGATCCAAATCATAAAAAAGCGGTGCAAATTAGTCGCGGTTTAACGAAAAGGGGAATAACCGTTGTTTTTCCGGTTACGGTTTTTCCGGAGGCCGTTACTTCTTTAAAAAGAGCTGCCAACCAGCCCAAAAAGGCTCATCTTGTCAATAGGCAGCTTTTACAAGGAGTCTTTCATGTTGATTATTTAGATGAAGATACTTTGGTGCGGGCCAGTCAGATTTTTGAAGAAGCAAATTCAAAGCAAAACACGTTGTTTGACGCAATTGTCGCAGCTACAGCGGAAAAACTTGGTACGGATTCGATTTTTTCTTTTGACGGTTGGTACCCCAAACTAGGCTTTGAACTGACCAAGTAATTGCAAACAGGGTTAAACCCTGCTCGGCCTTAACTTTTGTATGGAACTAATTGATCTGTTGGTAGGTATAGCGTTAGTGTTGGTGTAGCGCGGCCTGTCACAATCAATTCGTCGAGCGGGGTTGCTCGGTCGCGCATGTGGAGTCTATCGCCATCGTCGGCAATAAACGAGACAGATGCGCGGATATCTGGATATTTGGTTGGTGTACTGCAGTACGTTGGTAGGCCTCCGAAGTAAAGCGTGTTCGGTTCGTTTTTTAAGAATCCTTTTCTCCCTCTTGGCATTCCGTAAGTTATGCCAGGTATTTTGCTTAGTTCTTGCAATTTTTGTTGGTCATCGAGACCGACTCGGATAAGATCTGGTCTTCTAATAAAATTCTCAAAATACTCTCCTTCTTCCAGAATTCCCATCCTTGTTGCCATTCTTGTTTGTGCTTCTGTGTTTCTTCGGAAATCTTGTGGTGTTAGTAGCACTTTGTCGTATGCACCATCTATATCTTGGTTTGCCAAAGCTATCATATGATTCCAGATCCCGGCAGGCGTTTTTAAATCTTTTGGGACGAACGTTGGAGTTTCAAAAAATCCGCCAGACGATGGAGGATGTGGGCAACTTAATGGTAATTCTATATACTGCGTTCGCATTGGTCCGAGAATTAAAACATCAAGTCTGCCATTTTCTTTGTGTGCATCTAGAACTTTTGTTAGCGCTCTCAATTTTTTTTTAGCTGCGGCTGAACCTGGCTTCCTTGCTTGCGCTTCTACTTTCAGATCTCGAAGTACAACGTGGAAATATCTGCCCCATTTTTCGTCGTAGGCTTGGTACATTATTTCTCTTTGCTCTGGCTCGGTAAGTGAGAGGAAGTTTGGATCAAGAATGGAAAACCCGGCTGTCGCCTTTTGGAATGCCTCAGTCGCGTGCTCTATTGTAAAGTGTAACTCTTCTAGGAAGTTTTCTATGTCGGCGCCATTGCGGTGGAGAACCGGCCCAATGTCGATCATCATATCAACAAACGGCGATGAAAATCCGAACGTTTCAGGGGTTATATTTCTATCTGGCTGAGCCATGGGGGAAATTTTAGCACAAACCATAAGATCTTCGGTATAATTACCTTATCCTACGGGTGTCGTTCAGTGGTAGGACCTGGGTCTCCAAAACCCATGACGGGGGTTCGATCCCCTCCACCCGTGCCGAGACTTTTGCAAAATCTCGAACTATTTTTGCCCTGATATAATCTCATTGTGAAAATCATTGACCTTACACATACTTTTACTAAAGATATGCCAGTTTATCCTGGTGATCCAAAAGCATCTCTTGAGCAAGTTGCACATATTGAAAAAGACACATACAACGATCACAAAATTTCAACTGTGATGCACGTAGGTACTCACATGGATGCACCACTCCATATGATTGCGAATGGCAAAACAATAGATGAATTAGACCCTGCGAAATTTATCGGAGACGGAATTGTAATTAACGTTCAAGGTAAACAGAAGATAGATTTATCCGTACTTGAAGGCAAAAAAATAGACAGCGGATCCGTAGTTTTGCTCTACACGGGATACGGAAGCAAATACCGATCGGACTCCTATTTTGAAGGGTATCCAGAACTTTCGGAAGATTTTGCAAACAAAATGGTGGAGTTGAAAGTAAAAATAGTTGGAATGGATATGCTAGGACCTGACTACGATAAACCGTGGGTAACACACAAAATTTTGCTTGGAAACGAAATTCTTATCCTTGAGAATTTAACAAATTTGGATAAATTATTAGATATAGGCAAATTTGAAGTTATTGCTCTACCTGCAAAAATCCATTCTGATGCCGCATTTGTAAGGGTAATTGCTTTAGTAAAAGACCAACAAAGGTAATTTTTGTTCGAAGTTCGCCAACTAAAGCGTGCCAACTGTCTTATAGTTTACAAGGTCTCCTTTAGTTGCTAAAATTACGCCTTATGGTTGAACGAACACCAGACCCAAAGAGCCGTGATTATAAATTAAAAGATGTGCTTATTGCTCAGTTAGGTAGCGGTGATCTTTCCTTTGCGCCTGCTCTTTTATCCGAGCTTGGTGTCATTTTTGACTCGAGCACTGTGCTTTCTCGAAAGCAAAAGGCAAATTTTCTTGCATCGCTCACTTCCAGTGGTTTGTTAGTCTATAATGCAACCTGTTTGGCGAATGTAGTGTATGCAGCTAGTCGGAGGGATCCTGATAAATTATTAGGGAAAGTTGAAGATACATTGGACCGAGTTGCTTGGAACATAGAGGAGGACGCAGGTTTACAAGTACAAGCAGTAGTTGCAGCAAGAAAACTCTTAGAGGTTGAGCCAACTTTGGGAGAATTGGTTGTAATTACCTCACGTCTTTTTGATGCAGCTCATCTGGCGACAAGAAAGGAATCATATGTACTGTCTGCTGATGATATTGGAGGATCGTATAGAATAAGCCTTTCTAGATTTTACGCAGTTGAGCAAGCAGTCTTTGAGCAAAGAGCTTCTCTGGGTTCAGAGTTGATTGGCCAAGACCTTGCTTCACTGGAAGCGATAGAAGACTTAAATGGCATGGATTTTGATGCTTATAGAAAGTTAAGAAGATATAGTGAGTTGTTTGATCAACTTATTGCTTTGTATTTTGTACGGCAATTTAGTGCAACGGATTGTGTTGGAAGATTTAAAGAATTGCAAGGTGTTTTACATACTGGATACTCAATGGGTATCCGTGACGCTATCGAAGCTAACGCTCGATTGGCAGGAATTGACTAAGTATAATTGGAGAATGTAAAAAGTTCTAACGTCGTCCACGGTATAGTGCCACGTTCATTGAACTGTGAACGTGGTGTGATAAGGTTTATTTCAAGTTTGATCTTCAATATAATGTGCCAATGACTGAAGGTGTAGGACCTTTTGCAGGCGGATCATCTGAGCAAGAGGATGATCAAGTTGTTGTTGATAGGTTTAAACTAAAAATAGATCAGGCGCTTGCTGCATTAGAACACATTTTCCAGGGAATCCAGAAATTTCCGAGAAGTTTAGAGGGCATAGGGTTGGGTTTTACTCCTGGTGTGACTTTGCCTAGACTAAGCACAGGCCTTTCTGGTCTCAAAGCTGGTGAAGGATATGAAGATAATGATTTTTTGGACAACTGTGGAGTCTTTTGTGATATTGTTGGTTTGGCATTAACCATACAGGATGTTCCAATTTTGAGGGTTGAGACGGTATCACATACTTCACTCATCGTAGTTGGTGAAGGCAGGCCTATTCGTGTTGATCCAACCATTGGTCAATTTGTCGGTGATCATTCACAAATTTTTGTGGGAACAGAGGAAGCGTTGGTAAAGTTGATTGGTGATTCTTATAATCAAGGCAAACTAGTGAATATGGGTTACTTTTCATCAGCGGATAAAGGGGTACTTTCCCCAAATTTTTCTCCAGAAGAAATGCTTAGAAAATTTTGGGGAATCTGATATCTAAAGCTTTAGAAAGATAAGATTTATGCCAAAGAGTAAAAAACCTAAAAATAACAAGCGTGCGGAGTTTTTAATAATTGCGCTTATTTTGTTAGTAGCTTCGGTTTTGCGGCTTTGGAGTTTAACTTCAATTCCTAACGGTTTCCACAGGGACGAAGCGCTTTTTGGCTATGAAGCATATTCGATTGCCAAAACCGGCCATGATGAACATGGTAGGTTTATGCCGCTTTGGTTCGAAGGCTTTGGAGTAATTGATTATCCTCTGGCAATTTACCCGAGAGTACCATTTATCGCTGTAATGGGTTTAAGCGTTTTTTCCGTACGGTTTAGTCTGGTTTTTTATGCAGTTTTAAGTGTCTTTTTAATATACATTCTGGCGCGTAACCTTTTTACAGACAGAAAAACGGCAATTATTGCCGGTTTCGTTGCTGCTTTTTCGACGTGGCACTTTTTTATGTCCCGTTACACGCCCTCGATACTGGCACTCGTGTTTCTAGTTCTTGGGGTAAATTTGCTGCTATTTGCAAAACGCAGGCGGTGGAATGTGGTCGGGGGAATTTCCCTGGGGCTTACTTGTTTTTGTTACGCAGCCTATTATTTCTTTTTGCCGCTTTTTTTGCTTCTGATCTTTGGAATATATTTTCCGGAAATTAAAAGGGACAAAAACTTGCGTTATGGATTTATTGCTGCAGTCTTGACTATGGTTTCGGCGTTTTTGCTGTTTTGGCACATTAACATTACAAGAGCGCCCCAGTCAGCCTTTTACTACGATCGCAGAAACATCGAGTACCAGTGGGGTGATAAACCTGTCGGGGAACGGTTAGCGCTTGGCGGGACATATGATTTGCTGGAAAGAAGGGTCCACGACCCGCGCTTGGGTTATGTGTACAAGGCTGCTTTAAATTATTATCAAGGTTTTTCCAATGTGTTTTGGCTGGAAAAGGGAAGAGGTTTCGAATCGAATGTTGATGGGTTTGGGAATATTCTTTTATACGAGCCTGTTCTAATTGTCATTGGAGCGCTGGTTTTGATGTGGAAACGGTCTAAAGCCGGTTTGCTTTTAATAGGATGGATCTTTTTGGGCCCTATTTCTTCGACTTTTACAAAAGATGTGACATCTACCAGGCTCATGCATATGGTTGTACCGTTTGTGCTGCTTGAGGCTGTTGGAATCAGGTATTTATTCTGGGAATTAATTGCGAAAATAAGCAGCAAAGTGCTAAGAGTTCTGGCAGTACTTCTTATTTTGGCACCGGTTATTTATTTTAATGCGCTTTACTACGATGCTTATTTCCGCCATATGAGTGCGTATTCAGGAAGATGGTGGCAGAAAGGGTATTTTGAAATTATTGATATGACGAATATTTATCCCCAAAAGCAGGTGTACATGGAAGGCAAATGGGATTTTTCTTATATCATGTTTGCTTTTAGAAATAAGTATGATCCGGCAAAGTTTCAAAAGACCGCAAAGAGAGAAATTGGTGCATACAACTTCAATACCGTTACTGATTTTGGCAGATATCATTTTGTCGATGAATTCAAAGAGGAGATGTTTTGCCGGGATTACAATAGTATCTATATCCAACGGTTAGATCCGGGGGAAGCGCCCAAGTTTGCTTCTGTGGGCCAATATGGCAAGGTAGTTTCTCTTGGAACAGACGAATTCGCTTACTTCATCCCCACAAAAGAAGTATGCGATTCTCGGACTTCAGAATAGGTTGATGATTAGAGCTTATAACCTCTTAAAAGACTATTGCAAATAATTGTCCGATCGGCTAATGTTTTGTCATGCATAAAGAGAAGATAGGATACTTTATTCTTTTAGCACTGGAAAAAGCAGCAGATGGATATCTCGCTCTTGATTCTTTTTCCAGGCGAGGGTCTTCGGTGTTCTATGCTTACGATTTGCCAAAGTCCAACTTAAGCTCGCATGTTTCAAGACTGTATAAAGGTGGTTATGTAGAAAAGTCTATCAACGAGGGAA
>Ga0209542_10020728_pt1 | contig 10375 bp, 9 predicted proteins | sample RifCSPhighO2_01_FD_184028 | JGI IMG/M metagenome (GOLD analysis project Ga0209542, IMG submission 184028) | Soil microbial communities from Rifle, Colorado - Rifle CSP2_plank highO2_0.1 (SPAdes) (version 2) | ecosystem: Environmental > Terrestrial > Deep subsurface > Rock core/Sediment ...
CCTCGGGTCCGGTGATGACGGCGATGGGTTCAATCGCAGAAATATCGCTTTCTGCTGCGAAAACAGGGAAGGCAACCAGAAGCAGAACGAGAGCGAAGATTCGGCGCATGGAGCAAGTATAGCGGAAGGGACAATTGTCGATTGGCGATTGATGATTTACGATTTGCAGCCGCATACAAAAAATCGCAAATCATCAATCAGAAATCGCAAATCGTTACGTTGCCCTTCTCCTTCGTGCCATCCGCCCTCTCCCGGCACCCGTATGCATCTCCTTATACTTCTTCACCTGCGGCTCCAGTTTCTCGATGCAACGGTCCAGCGCTTCTACAGGATCGGGCCTGCGGGACTCTGCGCGGAGAATTTTTTTCGGCAATTCTACGGTGATCATTACTTTCACCTGATCGCGCTCTTTTTTTGCGTCCCGGCGCTGCGATTCCACGCGGATCATGGAGGCCTCGTCTTTGATGCGACCGCAATACGTCGCAAGTTTGCCGATTTTGCGCGCGATAATCATCAGCTGGTCAGCAGAGTACTGGAATCCTTTTTCGAAGTGGGTGACGTGCATGGGAATAGTGTGGCATGGAGTACGTGCGATTTCCAATCGACGGATTGTTAAATGGTTAAATGGTTAGGAATCGCTTGCCACGTCGCACATGTGCGACGTGGCTTGCGAACCATTTAGCCATTTAACAATAGGGCTCATCCTCATTGTTCCAAACCCCTTTTTCTGCTACAATACTAAAGAAATACACATCCCCACTTCTATGGTCGATCTGAGCATTCTTCAGTCGATGATTCGCGAGAGCATGCTGCTCACGGATGCCGAACGCGCCTACTGGCTTGCGGGTCTTGCACGCATGACTCCTCCGCAGGTTGAACGGCTCAAATCCATCCTCGACCGTGCGAGGAATATTCCGTGGAATGCGGCATTGCAGAAGACGGTCGCGACACTAGCGGGTAGTGCAACCAAAACTATTGCGTAAATTCCCAAATTTTTATGGCTCCTGGCACAGAAAAACCAATAAATGCACCGTCAACGGGTCCACAAAATGATCCTGTGCATACGGCACTGGATCGCCTGCGCAAGGATGTCAAAGATGGCAACGCAGTCGATGAATTGAGTAATGAACAGATGCAGGAGCTACAGGGACATTTGAAAGAGGAAATGCAAAAGGATCGCATCAATGCCACTACAGATGAGTTGGAAGCACTCGCATACTCCGTGCAACTAGAAGTACTCAGTGGGAGAGCGGATCATTTGGTTGCAATATCGGAAGCGGAAAAAACACAAAAAGCAGCTGATGCCGAGAAGCTCGTTTCACTGTATCGCGAGCTGAAAACTCTTGCTTCGGATGTGGATAAGCCGAAGATGTTTTCAAAGGAATGGTTTGGTGAAACGCTCACTACCTCTGCTACAAAAATCGGGGAACTGACGGCTGCGGCCGTAGTGGTGCTTGACCAACTCCGGGAAAACCTCGCAATTTCCATTGGGGCGAATATCGATACGCTCAGACCACTTCTCGGCTTCCTCAAGCCTTTCACTCTTGGCCAAGATCCTGGAGAGTATCTTAAGACGTGGATCGGTGAAGAGCGCATTCAACTCAGCAAAGCTCTGCGCGCTTCAAAGATCACGTTGCCAACGGCGGCGTTCATCACCGCGCGTACGGAGATTGAGACGATGCGGCGAGCTTCCGATGCACAGCAACGGGGATGGAGCGTGGAACGCACGATGTTTGAGTTTGTACGCAAATTAAAGGTTACGGGAAAGGAGCCTGCTGCTGTTTTGGAACAGCAAGTGAAGGATGCTGTTGTTGCTCTAAAGACAGAGATTGAAAAAGACCCCAAGGTGTCGGTAGATTTTGTGGATGCAGGGAAGCCTCCTGAAACCAGATTGAATAACGGCACCATTGATGGGAGGCAGATGACTATCATGAGTGACGGTTCCGTCGTTGTCGCCGGACAAAAATGGAAACTGAAGAAATTGGGCAAAGATGTTGCTGTTAGCAGGTCTGAAGCTCCCAGTGGCAACGTGCTGATTGAAATTGAAGAAGGCGGAGCACGACAGACTCTCGTGCTCACGGAGGACCTTCCCAGCATGATGAATGCTCTTGCAAGTGCCGATATGTCGAAAAACAAATTCGAGTCTAAAGATAAAACGGGAACAGTCCTTATTGAGTTTGTCCGCAATCCTTCCTAATTCCATGGGAGAAACACTCAAATCCCCAGAGGCTTCCGAGCAATCCAATCCTGTCGCACAGGAGATCGGCTTCGTGCGCAGAGCCATCAACAGGACCGTAAATGGCGTGAACGATGCTGTGGAAGTTGGAGGAACAGCTACGGCATACACCGTCGGTCGCACGGCGCGCACCATCAAAAAGTCTGCCAGTAACCTGATGCAAGGCGCGAGAGGAGGGCAGTACGGACAGGCGGCTTAATAGGCATATTTTTTACACACACATTTCCAATCTTGCCTATTTCCGTGCCGGTAGGGGTGGCGTATCGCGTAATGAGAGGCTGATTTTAAGTGCATTGGATGGTTTCTAAACCTAGTACGAAACGCCGTTTTCTGCTATAATTAGCAGAAATACCCACATTTCTTTATGGTTCAAAACGCCGCACAAGAAATTCTTGAGCAGAAGGCCGATGTCATCGTCGATGCGCTCTGCGTTGAGCAGAAAACCGAAACGGAAAGAAAGGCTCTTCTGGATTCGATCCAGCAGGCCCGCACAGAAAATCCGACGATTCTTTCCACCATCAGCACGAAACTTGCTGCGATGGAGAGAGGACCTCAGCGCGCGATTGCCAATGATAACTTGCGGTCGTTGCAGGAGAGAATCGCCGCCAACAACACATCTCCGGAAGCTCAGGCCCAAGTTGTGGGTCTTCGTACAGAAATCGATGCTGTGCAGAAAGAGTTGGATGCCTTGGACAAGTCTCAGGCAGCAGTGCAGCCGACGCCTCCGGCTCCCGAGGGGGCAAAGTCGGGCGGCGTCAGTCCGGATATGCAGAAACAGATTCAGCAGAATCCCGAGAAGTGGCTTCCTCAATCCATGAATCCAAAGGAGTGGACTCAAAAACAAATCGCGACGGTCTCGGCTATCACTTTGGGTACAATCGGAATTTTTGCATTGTGGAAATGGGCCCGTGGCGGCAGGCAGGAAGGCGCCCCGGCTTCAGGCGAGAAGCGCAGCAAATGGAATTTGCTTCTCTGGGTGCCCTTTCTCGGTTTAACCGGATATCTGGGGTACAAGATTTGGGACAAGTATCGTAATGATTATCGAGAAACCCCTCAGGAAAAAGAGAGGAAACAAAACCGTGATTATCTACCTAATGCTCTGCCTGATGTCCTCGAGAAACCCGCAGAAGCAGTCATCGGAGGAGTGGAACAGGGCGTCAGTCGAGCTGTAGAGGTTTTCGGTCCGGCTGCGACCGAATTTATTAACCATGAGCACACTGCGGAAGTGCTTCAAAAACAGCAGAATGGAGAATATAAGAGTGAAGCGGCCTTTTGGACCGCCATGATTGCGGCTATGACAATAGACGGCATTGATTTGGTGGTCGATGAAACCTCCTGCGCCATTTTGTCCGGTGGGAAACTGATCGAATGCACCACGGCTTTCTGGGGTGGTCTGATCGACGGGTTTGCAGACGGCGGCATCGACCTCCCCGAAGGTTGCGATCTCGTTGCAACGTATATCGAGGGCGTTTTCGTCTACGCCACATCGCTTGCCGCACTCAAGATGGTGACGCTCAATCGGTTTGCCCGGGGGGTCAATCCAATGCTGGAAACAGGCCTCTGGCCGATTTTCGTTATCAAGCGAGGTGTGAAAGGATCGTGGATTGTTGTGCGCGGCGCGGCAGAAATTGGCGTTGCGGATTCCGCAACACGTTTGGTGATTGCGCGCGAAGTCGATGCGCTGCGTCTGCATAAGCTGGAGCTCGGCACTTTCACGCGCCGCTTTAAAGAAGCGACCGAGCAAGGGTTATGGCTTCGCAAGGAATTTGCGATGAATCAATGGGATAGATTATTGCAGGCAGAAGCGCGCAATTTGGATCCCAAAAGCATCAAGAGCTTCAAAGATGTCTTCGGAAAATCCGTGGAGGATTTGCATACGTACGTGCAACGCATCAAGCCGGAGAATCTGCCGGATTGGTATACCCGTTCTGTGAAATTCAAATTCCCCAACGTTGACCCTTCAAAAGTCACGCTCGTTCAAATGCGAGATATCTTAAAGAATCTGGATAAGTCTACAGTCGCTGCAGGGCCAAAAATTGTGGATAGTGTTGATGATCTGGATGTTGTTTCCAAGGGATCAAAGGCCACGATCGAAAACTCTCCCAAGACGGCCGCGCCTGAAGGTGGTGATCTTAAAAAAGCCGCCGGTGCCGAGAGCATGTCCAAGCCGCAGGTATTGCCAGACGAAGCAACGGTAGCTCCGAAAGGGGATGTTCCCGATCTCAAGGTTGTTCGCAAAGACGGCTCGGTCGTGGACTCTACAGGTCGTACGCTCTCCACAGCAGAGGCGGCAGCGGACGCAGCACAAGACGGTGCCAAGGGTGCCGTGACACTCGATGCCCAGACTGCAGGCAAGATCGATAACCTTCTCACAAACAACAAAGGATTTGCAAAATTGCTGGAGCAATCCGGCAGACCAGTGGATGAGGTCCGGCAGATTCTCGGACAGGTCGATGGCCTTTCGCCCGACATCATGGCGCAAGGCCATCGAAGTCCGAAGGCGCAGAGGATGCTTGCAGGCGCCCTCGAAGTGAAGGGTATCGCTGGCGCACAGGTTGAAGCGCAGCATGTCATCAACCTCGCAAACCGCGCGCGTGTCTGGCGGCTTGGGTTCAACGGATTCGGCGCTGGAGCCGATGTTTTCGGTATCGCGATGGCAGCAGTGGATATGTGGGAAAATCAGGAGCGCATCAAAAACACACAAAACCCCGCGCTCAAGGAGATCTATAACAGTGCCTACTACATGTATGCGGGACAGATGGGCACCAACGCTATCGGTCTCGTCTATAGCGGCGTCTACATGGTTGCGGCAGCCAAAGGAGGAGCGGGACTTATGACCGCCCTCAGCGCACCCGCGGGGGCCGTGATGCTTCCGGTCGCAGTGGCCGCAATCGCAGCACGAGCAACGTATGAGAGTCTGGAAAAAAGCACCGAGTACCACACGCTCACCGAGCGGGACATGGTGCGGCAGTACACACCGGGAAAAATTCAGCAGCATATCGGTGCCAGCACGTCCATGGAGACGATGACGTGGACGCAGGATTACGTGCTGCCACGAGAAATCGCGCTTACGGCAAATCGTGCCGCGCGTTGGGAGGGATACCGTGCGTATTTCGCACAGTCGGCTCCTTCCTATATTCCTCTAGGCGCCGCAAATGGCGCCGGACAGGAGTCGCCGGAGAAACAGAAAGAAGCAATCGCCAAAGAAGACACGGAGCGCAGGAGTTTCTTTGTGGGGCATGCGATTGCCTTCATTGAGAAGCGCACGAACGGAACATTTGACCCCATCAAAGACGCACAGATCTATCAGGATGCCTGCATGTATGCACAGATGCGCTTCGCGGAGAAGTATGCGGATGCCACGCTCGATGTTTCTACGGATTCCGCCGTTGCCGCGTACCGCGAGAAACAGGAAACAGAGATGTATGTCTATCTTCAGTCGCTTTCCAAAGAAGACCCTGAAGCCTTCGCGCGCGAAGTCGGGCCGGTATTGCTCCACAGCATCCGACACGACATGGCGCTCTGTGAGATGAAACTGCTCAATGCCGGATTCTCCAATCTTTCTACCGCTGCTGCCTGGAGCAAATGGTACGGCGACGCGGACATGCGGTGTGTCGCGCGTGGATATATGGCTCAAGAAATCTGGAACACGCTGCGTTCTCTCACGCAAAAGCAATGTACGACAGAGAATCTGAAGAATGCGGTCACTCAGATGAAGACGCTTCTTACAAAAGATGCCGACAGCATCTCTGTCGATGCCATCCGTACGCCGGATCACAAGAAGTACTTTGAGATCGGCGGAAGCCCTGAGAGGCTGACGGTTCCCGGCATGGCGGACCTTCTCAATGAACATCAGTTGCGCAAGCCTGAAAGCCTTTCTGGATCCGCCGCTGATCCGCTGTCCGTCGAAAATCTCCGTTTCCACTATCCGGAACAGATCAAAGGACACATGCCGGTCATCCTCAAACTTTCGCCGGGCGCATCCGAAGGGTACCTCTCTCTCAAGGAAGGCGTCTGGTCGCGTATGGACGGCAGTGGCAATTGTACGAAAGTCGCTGAGGCGAACAAGATTACATCGCTTGCTTTGAAGCCCGGATTGCACCAGTTCTGGTACGATCATTCGATGCCACAGAAGATGGTTTCTACAGCGACGCGCGTCTCTCCGGCTCGGTACGAGACTCTGTCCAAACCCGACAAGTATCCCGACTTCGAAGTCATCGTCGAGTCTATAGAGACGCAAGCCGCGTAACGAAGGGTGTATTCTGGATGTATGCCCCTGAGTTTTACCCAGCTATCGACCTATCGCCGCTGCCCGCGCCAGTACGAGTACTGCTACATAAAGAAAATCCCGAAGGGGATAACGCTCGGCGAAGCGTTCGGTTCGGCGGTGCATAACACGCTGAAGAGGTGGGGAGAGGAAGAAATTCGGAATGCGGAATTCGGAATGCGGAATGAAACAAAGCAGTTGGAAATGTTTGCGGAAGCCCAGACATCATCGGAAAAGCCATTGACCTTAGAACTACTCCACAAAATCTGGCATGAGAACTTTCCGCTGAATTCTTTTTCCACGCGCGTCGAGGCGGACATGGCAAGGATGCGGGGCGAGGAACTGATGACGTTCTATTATGATTGGTGGAAAAAAGAACAGCGAATGGTTGTCGCAGTTGAGAAAGGATTTTCTGTGGAAATTGGAAATGAAACGAAAATTCCGAATTCCGCATTCCGAATTCCGAATTTGAACATCACAGGTCGCTTTGACCGCATCGAGCGTGTACAAGAAGGCCTGCACGTTATCGATTTCAAAACGGGCAAACCCCGGACGCAGGCGGAAGTCGATGCCGACCTGCAGCTTTCCATCTACGCACTTGCGACTCTGAAGGATTTTGGAGAATTACCGGCGGCATTATCTCTACTGCATATCACCGAGGACGGAGTTCTCGAAATCCAAACGACGCGCAACGAGAGTCAGGTGCGTGATGCCGTGAAGCAGATCACGTCTATTCATGGACGCATCATTGAAAAGGATTTCGTTCCGACGCCGGCGGTGGCTGTGTGCAAACATTGTCCGTATCGGGGTGTGTGCGATGTGGCCGCCGTATGAAACGGTTTTGTTGTATGATCCTTCCCATGCAACCCCTCTACGATCTCCTCCACGACTACCTCTTCCTCATTCCTCTGGTGGTGATGATTCTTGGCGAGATCGTAAAGATGCTTGTGGAGAACGTGCGCTCGGGAAAATGGCATCTGGCACTCTTTCGGCCGGGCGGTTTCCCAAGCTCCCACTCCGCGTTCGTCACGTCACTCCTTATTATTGTCTGGTACAAGTTGGGGCTTCAGTCCGTGGAGTTTGCCATGTCTTTCGTCTTCGCCGGCATCGTCTGGTACGACGCGATGAGTGTGCGCAGGGCAGTAGGGGAGCAGGCAAAAGCATTGAACCAGCTTCAGAATATCCGGCATTACGCGGAGCGCCTCGGACACTCTTTTCTAGAGGTCCTCGGAGGAATCGTTTTCGGATCGATTGTGACCGCTGTCGGGATTGCAGTGAGCAAGCTTTGATCTAAGCTGTAGCCATGCAGAAGATTACGGATCCCGCCAAAGATTTCCCCCAGTGGTACCTCGACGTCATCGATGCTGCGGGACTGGCAGACCATGCTCCGGTGAAAGGATGCATCGTCTTCAAACCCTATGGCTATGCGCTGTGGGAGGCGGTGCAGCGCGATCTGGACGCGCGTATCAAATCTCTCGGTGTCCAGAACGCGTATTTCCCGCTTCTTATTCCCGAATCCATCCTTCAGCGTGAGAAAGACCACATTAAGGGCTTTGCCCCGGAGTGCGCCGTGGTCACGCATGGAGGAGGAAAGGAACTCGCGGAAAAGCTTTATGTGCGTCCCACAAGCGAGTCGATCATCTACACGATGTTTGCCAAATGGGTCCAAAGCCACCGCGACCTGCCGCTGAAGCTCAACCAGTGGGCCAACGTGGTCCGGTGGGAAATGCGTACGCGGCCGTTTTTGCGTACGCTCGAATTTCTCTGGCAGGAAGGCCACACCTGCCACGCCACAAAAGAAGATGCCGACCGGATGGTTACCGATGCTCTGCAGATGTATGTGGATTGTGACCGGGAACTTCTTGCCATCCCCGTGCTTACCGGCCGCAAACCCGAACATGAGAAATTTGCTGGAGCGCTCTACACGCTCTCCACCGAAGCACTCGCAAAGGACGGCAAAGCCATCCAGGCTGGTACATCCCATAACCTCGGACAGGGATTTTCCGAAGCCTATGACGTTTCCTATCTCGATACGGAAGGAAAGGCTCAGCGCCCCTGGATGACCAGCTGGGGACTTTCCACCCGCATCATCGGTACGCTCATTGTGACACACGGCGATGCCAAGGGACTCCGGCTCCCGCCGCGCATCGCGCCGATCCAGGTCGTCATCATCCCGATTTATAAATCCGGGCCCGAACAGGAGCAGGTCCTTGCAGCATGCCGGAAACTCAAAGATTCCTTCACGGGAATCCGCGTACACCTCGATGACCGCGATGAGAAATCCCCCGGGTTCAAGTTCAACGAATGGGAAGTAAAAGGAGTGCCGCTTCGTATCGAGCTCGGCCCGAAGGATCTTGCCAAAAACCAGGCAATGCTCGCGCGGCGTGATACCGGTGCGAAGGAAGCGTTGCCGCTGGAGGCTCTTACTCCTGCGCACCTCCAGACGTTACTTGAAGAGATCCAATCTTCCATGCTTGCGCAGGCGCAGCAGCATATGGATCTTCACACCCATCATGTTTCCACGTATGCGGATCTGAAAAAGCACATAGAAGGGGAGGGGGGTCTTGTCTGGGCTCCATGGGACGGCGAGCTTGCGACTGCCCAGAAAGTGCAGGAGGAAACGAAAGCGAGTATCCGTTTGCTTGGAGAAGAGCCTCCGGAGGCGGGAGCGATGGATGCCGTCTCGGGAAAGCCCGCCAAATACATGGCGGTGTATGCGAAAGCGTATTGAAATGCGTAACAAGTGACATCGTCAAACGTCTGCGTATACTGTTAGTCATTCTTCCCTCATTCACCTCATGAAAAAAATCACTCTCCTGGTCGGCGCGCTCGGCGGCACCTTCGCCGGATACCTCTTCAGTAATCAGAAGCTCCGCGAGCAGCTTTCCTCGGCGAAAGATGCGGAGACCGCGGCGAAGATCCTGGGAAGTCATCTTTCCAAGGACGGAAAGAAGATCGCCAAGGAAGTGCAGGAGTTCGTGAACAGCGACGAGGTGCAGAAGAATCTGAGCAAGGCGAAGAAGTTCGCGGGCAAGAAATTCGACGAAGCGAAGAAGGAGCTCTCCACCATGGTCGAAGCTGGCACCAAGCAGGCGAAAGTTGCCGCGAAGAAAGGAGCTAAGCAGGCCAAGCGCACTGTGAAGAAGATGAAGGTGAAAGTGCGGGCGGTCAGCCGGGCTTAGAGTTTTCATCCTCATTCTTACAGTTTTCGCACTATCGTTTAAGGAAGGTGGAATTATGACCTGCGTTTTTTTGTGTTACAAAAAAATCTGGCTCTGAGCGGCATGAGTCAGAAAAAATATGATCAGGACCGTGGCCGCTCAGAGCCGTGACAAGAACAAACGTCCATGTCGGAGGCACAGTAAAAAATCACAGGGAAAGCCGCAAGGTGTTTGTGTCTTTTTTTAACACAAGCCCTCAAATTAGCCTTGCAGCCTTCCAGCGGTTCGGTAAGATATCCGGCGGGCCTAGGAAAAGCCCAGGCATCCCCCAATCGGAGGAATGCCCGTTTCTGTATGAATCCCAAAGCCAAGAACGCCGGCCCAAAGAGAACTGCCCGCAAGCCCACTTCGCCAAGGCTACGAGGGCCAGGGGGTGGAGGAGCCAAATTCATCATTGTCACCGGAGGAGTCTGCAGCAGTCTTGGCAAAGGAATCGCCACGGCTTCAATCGGCGCGATCATGAAAGCCTGCGGGTTCAAGGTGTTTGTGCAGAAGCTGGATCCGTACTTGAACGTGGATCCGGGAACCATGAGCCCGTTCCAGCACGGAGAAGTCTTCGTCACGGATGATGGCGCGGAAACCGATCTGGATCTCGGGCACTACGAGCGCTTCATCGACGAGCCGATGAGCAAGCTCTCCACCATCACCACG
>Ga0209542_10020730_pt1 | contig 10374 bp, 10 predicted proteins | sample RifCSPhighO2_01_FD_184028 | JGI IMG/M metagenome (GOLD analysis project Ga0209542, IMG submission 184028) | Soil microbial communities from Rifle, Colorado - Rifle CSP2_plank highO2_0.1 (SPAdes) (version 2) | ecosystem: Environmental > Terrestrial > Deep subsurface > Rock core/Sediment ...
TCATTCCCGACACCGTTGATAAGGAAAAGCCCATAGAAGGGCAGGTGGTGGCCGTCGGTCCCGGACGGCATACCGACGACGGTAAGCGCATACCGATGGAGGTCAAGGTCGGCGACCGTGTTTTTTTCAAGAAACCATGGGATGAACCCATCAAGGTAGACGGTACCGAATACTATGTGCTCTCGGAGTCAGATATTACTCTCATCAGACAGAAATAATGTATGGCAAAACAGATTCTTTTCGGCGAAGAAGCCCGTAGGAAACTTCACGAGGGCATCAAGAAAGCCGCGCATGCGGTGAAGGTGACGCTCGGTCCCCGGGGCCGCAACGTCGTTCTCGACCGCTCGTACGGCGGTCCGCGCATCACGAACGACGGCGTTTCGATAGCGAAGGAGATTTCTCTCAAGGACAAATTCGAGAACATGGGCGCGGAGATAGTGAAGGAAGTCGCCTCTAAGACGAATGACACGGCGGGCGATGGTACGACGACCTCGGTTGTTCTCCTTGAAGCCATGATTGATGCGGGACTCGCTCACATCACCAAGGGCGCAAACGCGATGGCGATACGTCGCGGCATGGAAAAGGCGTTGGCAGCAACGGTTGCGGAACTCAAGAAGATGGCGAAGCCGGTTTCAGGAAAATCGGACGTGAAGCAGGTCGCGACGATTGCCGCAGAATCCGCTGAACTCGGGACCATCATCGCGGAGGCGGTTGATAAGGTCGGACAGAACGGCGTCGTGACCGTCGAAGAGTCGCAGGGCGTCGAACTCACCTACGAAGTCGTCGAGGGACTCCAGACCGACAAGGGCTACGTGTCGGCGTACATGGTCACGAATCCGGAGCGCATGGAAGCGGAGTACCGCGACGCACTCATCCTCCTTACGGACAAGAAGATCGGCAGCGTGCAGGACGTGCTCCCGCTCCTCGAGAAGGTCGCGCAGTCGGGGAAGAAAGAACTCGTCATCATCGCGGACGATGTCGAGGGCGACGCGCTCGCAACGTTCGTCGTCAATAAGCTGCGCGGCACCTTCAACGTGCTTGCCGTCAAAGCTCCCGGATACGGGGATCGCAAGAAAGAGATGCTCGCCGATATCGCGACCGTGGTCGGCGGCCAGGTGATTTCCGAAGAGGTGGGCGTCAAGTTCGATACCGCGACCCTCTCGATGCTCGGACGTGCCGCGCGCGTTGTCGCGACCAAGGATTCGACGACCATCGTCGGCGGGAAGGGGAAGAAGTCCGACATCGTCGCGCGCGTCGCGCAGCTCAAGGCCCAGTACGAGCAAACGGATTCTAAATTCGATAAGGAGAAGCTCGAGGAGCGCATCGCGAAACTCACGGGAGGCGTTGCCGTCATTCGCGTGGGCGCGGCGACCGAGACGGAGATGAAGTATCTCAAGGACAAGATAGATGATGCGGTCAAGGCGACCAAGGCTTCCATAGAAGAGGGCATCGTCGCGGGTGGCGGGACCGCGCTTGCGAAAGCGGCGAAGAAGCTCGTGGCAGCGGAGCCGAAGGGCATGAGCGTTGACGAGAAGGCCGGCTACGATATCGTCGCGACCGCGCTCGAGGTTCCGCTTTCCCAGATCGCGCAGAACGCGGGCAAGGATGATGCGGCCGTCATCGTGCAGAAAGTGCAGGGCGGAAAATCGAACGCCGGCTATGATGCATTCAAAGACGAGATGGCGGACGACATGATTGAAAGCGGCATCATCGACCCCGTGAAGGTCACGCGCATGGCGGTCGAGAACGCGGTCTCCGCGGCAGCCATACTCCTTACGACCGAAGCGGCGGTTGCTGACCTTCCGGAACCGAAGAAAGAATCGGCGGGCGGCGGCATGGAGGGCGGCATGGGCGGAATGGATTTCTAACGCTACGTTAGAAAAAGAAACCGCGCGGGCCTCAGAGGCCCGCGCGGTTTGCGTTTGGGTACTAAAAGCGTAAGGTGGCCGGCAGACGTGCGTGTTCTTCTCACGCGCATAGCGTTCACCACGGGAAAGGATATGACCATGAAATACGTCTCGACACGCGGCACAAGCGAACCGCGTCCGTTCCTCGACACCCTGTTCACGGGTCTTGCGGACGACGGCGGGCTCTTCGTTCCCGAACTCACGCCGCGTTTCTTTCCTGATACGGAACTCGCGGGCCTTCGGGGGCTGTCGTATCACGAAGTGGCGTATCACGTCCTGCACAAACTCATGCCGGACGTTCCGGTGACTGAGCTCTGGCGCATGACGTCTCGGGCCTATGACGAGGCCGCTTTCGGCGGCAGCATCGCCTCGCTCGTCACGATTGACGAGGCAGACGAGCTGTTCCTCCTGAAGCTTTCCGAAGGTCCGACGTTCTCCTTCAAGGACTTCGGACTCCGGCTTCTTGCGGAGCTCTTCGAGTACGACCTCGCGCGTCGCAAAGAAACGCTCACAATCGTAGGGGCAACTTCTGGGGATACCGGTTCTGCGGCCGAGTACGCGCTCGCCGGTCGCGGAAACATCCGCGTCGTGATGCTTTCTCCCGCCGAGGGCGGGATGAGCGAGTTCCAGCGCGCGCAGATGTACAGTCTCGACGCGCCCAACATCGTGAACCTTGCGGTCAACGCACCGTTCGCAAAGTGCCAGGAAATCGTGAAAGCGATCTTCATGGATGCGGCGTTCAAGAAGCGCTACAAGATCAGTGCGATCAATTCGATCAACTGGGCGCGTATCGCCGCACAGGCCGTCTACTACATCTTTGCCTATGTGACACTTGCCGAGAAAATCGGTGCCACGAGCATACAGTTCGCCGTTCCCTCCGGGAATCTCGGCGATCTGTATGCCGGATGGTTCGCACGGCGGATGGGCGTACCGATCGAGCGGCTCATTCTCGCGACGAATGAGAACAACATGCTCGCGGAACTGTTCCGCACGGGCGTCTATGACGTGCGGCGAGAAACAGTCTCGACGACCAGTCCTTCCATGGACATCACCGAGGCCTCGAATCTCGAACGTCTCATGTATGACCTGTGCGGGCCCAACATTGTACGAGCCTTATGGGGAATGCTCCGCGCGGGAGGCTCGTTCAACATCTCCGGGCTCCGGCATCATCGGAAGCTCACGAGTTCCGGCATCGTCGCCGGTACGAGTACTGGTACGGACCGCCTTGAAACTATCCGTCGCATGCGCAATGAACACAAAATCCTCATCGATCCGCACACCGCGGATGGCGTAAGGGTCGGTCGTGCGCTTAGGATATCGGACGTGCCGCTCGTGTGCCTTGAAACGGCACACCCGGTCAAGTTCGACGGGGTCATGCTTGATGCGGTCAGAGAAACCGCTGCACGTCCCGAGGCGCTTGAGGACCTCGAGGAGCGCCCGCGGCACTTCATACGGATTGAACCGGACGTTGACGCAGTGAGAAGGGTCATACAAGAGGTCCGTCCAGATCTTTGAATAGGTGTCCGATAATCGAAATACCTTGGCCCGCCTGTTTCAGGCGGGCCATTTTTGTTATACTGGGCTCCTATGTCCATCACCTACATCGTTCTCGGCATTGTTGTGCTTGTCGTGCTCTGGGTTGTCTACGCGTATAACAATTTTGTCGCCCTCGTGAATCGTGCCAAAGAGGCATGGTCGGATATCGATGTTCAGTTGAAGCGCCGCTACGACCTTATTCCGAATCTCGTCGATACGGTGAAAGGATATGCCGCGCATGAAAAGCAGGCGTTTGAGAATGTAACCCGTGCGCGCGCCGCCGCGATGGGCGCCCAGTCGGTTCCCGAACACGGCAAGGCGGAGAACATGCTCACGGGCGCCCTGAAGTCCATCTTCGCGATTGCGGAGGCGTACCCGGACCTCAAAGCGAACCAGAACTTCCTTGAACTTCAGCGCGAGCTCTCCGACACGGAAAATAAGATCCAAGCCGCGCGCCGCTTCTACAACGGCACGGTGCAATCTCTCAACACCGGTCTTGAGCAGTTTCCAGGGAATATCATCGGCGGCATGTTCAGCTTCAAGCCGCGCGAGTTCTTCGAGCTCGGGGAAGGGGAGGGTGCGGCCAAGCAGCCGGTGAAGGTGTCCTTTTAAAATGATTGTGCCTCCAGTGGACGGGTGTCCAGCTGGAGGCACGATGGAGGGAACTGATCGACGTTACCGCCGCTTTCTTGATTTTTTGCCCAAGTTGAAGGCATCAATCATGAAGGCGCCGACGGCGAGTGAAATTCCTCCCAGAAAGATGAGGGCGCCGATGTTGGTGAGGCCACGCTCGTCGTTATAGATAAACGGAGCGTTAATCTCACCTGAAATGGCGCCACCCGTTACGGCGACGATTCCCATACCGCCGATGAACATCGGCAGAAGTGAAAGTCTCATGAAGGGTACTCCGTACTAGATTCGTCGCATAGTATATACTATTTGTAAGAAAATGTCAAGCATATGAATCTCTACGCCGAACGATCTGCAAATGTCCGTCGCACCTGGGCCCTCATGCTCGGCTTCTTTCTCATCGTCATTCTGGTCGGCTGGGGACTTTCGTACTACTACGGAGCGCCGGAACTTCTCTATATCGCTGTCGCCTTTTCGCTTTTCATGAACGTGGGGAGCTACTGGTTCTCTGACAAGCTCGTTCTTTCGATGACGGGTGCGCGTCCCGCGTCCCGCGCGGAGTTTTTTGATTTCTACACGGTGACCGAGAATCTTGCGATTACGGCCGGTATGCAGATGCCGAAGCTCTATGTCATCAATGATCCGGCACCAAATGCATTCGCGACCGGTCGCGACGAGAAACATGCCGTCGTTGCGGCAACAACGGGGCTTCTCTCCCTCATGACGCGGCCGGAGCTTGAAGGAGTCATCGCGCATGAGCTCTCGCACGTGAGAAACAAAGACATGCTCGTCATGACCGTCGCCGTCGTTCTCGCCGGATTCGTCGCCATCGTCGCCGACCTCTTCATCCGCATGTCTTTTCATGGAGGGAGCGGTCGCGACCGCGGGAATGCGGGAGCGATACTTCTCGTGGTCGGTATCGCGGCGGCCATTTTGGCACCCATTGCCGCGCGACTTATACAATTTGCCGTTAGCCGCCGCCGCGAATTTCTCGCGGACGCCTCTGGTGCACTGTTGACCCGCTATCCGGAAGGGCTTGCCTCTGCGCTCCAGAAGATTTCTGCCTACGGACAGCCGATGCGGCGCGCTTCCCACGCAACCGCGCATCTCTTTATAGGAAATCCGTTTGGCGCCCGCGAAGCAGGGCAGTGGATTGGCCGCCTTTTCTCCACCCATCCGCCCGTTGAAGAGCGGGTAAAAGCGCTTCTTGGGCACGAATAGTGAGTAGGCTATACTCCCGATAGGGGAATCTATACAGGGGTATGTCATGTCTTCCTCCGACTGCGACAGAAGTCGCCTTAATGCTTTTTGGAAACGTAAACAGAAGGAGAAGGAACATAAAGATATTGTTCTCTGCAGAATTGTCCCGAAAGAAGAGCATGAAGCCGAAGTGAGGCGCAGAAGCGCGTTAGCTCGGCGGAAGTTTTTCCCGAAGGTCATCGGTATTGTCGAAGATTCGGATGTCGTCAGCGCAGTTCCGCCCACAGTACTTGTTGCGGCGTGTCCCCGGCGCATACGGCGTCTTTTGAGAAGAGGAGGATGAAAAAGGGCGAAAGGCGACCCCGTGTCGCCTTTTCGTTTTTCTGCTATAACGCTTACACGCCTGTAGACAGGCATGGAGGCGTCGCATAGCGGTCTAGTGCGCACGCTTGGAAAGCGTGTGTGGGGAAACCCACCGAGAGTTCGAATCTCTCCGCCTCCGCCAGAAAGGATTTTGTTATCGGACAGACTCGGCTTCCCTAGGCAGTGTTACGACCCGAGTGGTTTGGGAAAGCATTGATCGTATATGATTCCGCTACACGATGAAAATTGATAAGATGAATGCATGAAGCTCGGCATCATTTTGCAGTCCAACAATCCCGAACACGTCTGGAACGTGTTTCGTCTCGGGATCACTGCGCTCAAAGCAAATCATCAAGCTGAGATTTTTCTGATGAGCGAGGGCTCGGAATTGGATACCGTTCCGGATACTAAAGATTTTGATATTGCGGTAAAAGTCGCCGAGTTCAAGGCCCTGAAAGGGGGGCTTTATGCGTGCGGTTCCTGCCTCAAGGTGCGCGGCATGGAAGAAAGTAATGTATACCCGGTTTCTACAATGTCCGATTTACTCAACATGGTCGAACGGTCAGATAAAATTTTAGTGTTTGGATAATATGAGAAAATACATTTTTACAATTCTTGCCGTAACGATGGTTACTAATCTCACGGGTACTAAACCCGAGTAGCCCGCCGATGAAACATCTATATAAAGGTATCGTTCAGAAAGGCGGCAGGAGGGCGACGATGCTCGGATTCCCGACCGTGAATATCCCGCTTGTCGATATCTCGGTGTCGGGGATTTATGTGGCATGCGTCACGATACGTGGCCGCGCGCACAGCGCGGCCACGTATGTGGACCAGACCCGTAAGGTACTTGAAGCCCATCTCCTTGATTTTAGTGATGACATTGTTGGGGAAGAAATCATCGTCGAGCTCAGAGAGAAAATTCGTGATGACGCACGGTTTATCGATGACGCGAAACTTATTGCTGCGGTACAAGATGACATTCGGCGTGTTCGGGAGTATGGTGCAGAGCACCCATGTTCGCCGGCATCGTAGAAACGACCGCACCTATTCGTGCCGCACGCCCTGCGCGCGGCGCCCGCATGGTGTCCATAGAAAAGCCGCAGCGCTGGAAGCTCGCAAAGGGAGAGAGCATTTCTGTTGATGGCATTTGTACGACGGTTCTCTCTTCAACGCCCCGCTCTTTCTCTGTTTCCTATATGCCAGAGACACTTCGTAAGACGACGGCCGGCACTTTCATAAAGGGAAAGCGAGTCAATCTGGAGCGCTCACTCTCGCTCTCTAGCCGTGTCGAAGGGCACTTCGTTACGGGGCATATTGATGCGCGTTCGCAGGTCGCTACTACTCCGAAAAGAGCGCGTCAAGGATTTTTTCTCACACTCATACTTCCTAGCGCACTCATGCGCTACGTAACACTTCACGGATCACTTGCTGTGAATGGCGTTTCGCTCACGGTTGCTCGCATAAACGGAAGACGCGTGACGATGGCGCTCATTCCGCACACGCTTTCACATACGAATCTCGGCGCGCTTAAAAAAGGCGACGCAGTGAACGTGGAAGTCGATCTTGCGGCTCGCTACCTACTCTCCGGACGCGGATATGCTAGACTCACCCGCGATGCAAAGAAAACACTACGCAAAAGAAATTAAAGCAAGAGACGCATCCGATCGTACTATCAGCATCGTCGTTTCGCGTTTTAATGAGGACATAACGGAACGAATGCTCGCGGGCGCGCTCGAAACGCTTGCGGCGTGGAAGGTGCGCAAAGAACACATCACCATCGTTCGTGTCCCAGGCAGTTTTGAAATCCCGTACGGTTGTCTCACGCTTTTGAAAAAATCAAAAAAACCGGATGCGATCATCGCACTCGGATGCATCATCAAGGGAGAGACCGAACACGATCGCTATCTTGCGATGGCAGCTTCGCAGGGAATCATGCGTCTCTCGATCGATTATCGGATGCCGATTGCATTCGGCATCATCACGACGAATAGTCTTGCGCAGGCAAAGGCTCGCTCCTCAGGTCCTGCGAACAAAGGGAAAGAGGCGGCACTCGCCGCACTCGAATCTGCGTTCCTTGCGCCTACAAAAAGGCGCGCATAAGGCATGTCTCTTTCAGCACGCCGCATCGTACTCATCGCCTCAGGACTGTTTGCCCTCGTCATCTGTCTTGCGCTCGTTCAAGCGCGATTTTTCCCATACACCGAGCGTGTCGCACGCGAGGACGCGGCATTCGTACCGGAACAGCTCACGATAGAAGTCGCCGACACGGATGATTCCCGAGCAAAAGGCCTTTCGGGAAGGGAAGAGGTGCCGGAAGGCTACGCGATGGCGTTCGTTTTTTCCAAAGAGGGGCTCTACGGCTTCTGGATGAAGGACATGCTGGTGCCCATAGACATCGTGTGGCTCTCAGACGAGGGGATCGTCGTGCATATAAAGGAGCATGTCTCGCCCGCGACCTATCCGAACGTCTTTTTCCCGACAAAACCCGCGAAATACGTCCTTGAAATGCGACAGGGCGCCGCCAGCACCCATGGATTCGCGGTCGGAACGGACCTCTCGAGCCTCTTGAAAACTCTCCCGAGTGTTTCCAAATGAAATGTCCACAGGTGGTTTTTGACATGCGGGAGTACAATGACTCTCACGTCTTTTCCCGACGCCCATTACCACCTCACTTGATCTTTCCATGACAAAAATCGCGAAAGCATCCGTTGTGTCCGCATCGAATGTGCATGCTACTCACGCAGTCGCGGGACAAGTGAAAGGGGAATCGCGCGAAACAAAGCGATATCGGGAAATCATTCCGCAAATCGAGAAGCGCGACGGCCGCGTCGTGCCGTTCGAGTTCGAAAAGATCGCTTCCGTGATAGAGAAGGCGATGAACGCGGCCGAAGAGGGAAGTGTAGATGACGCGATACTCGTCGCGCACCAAGTTGCGGGCGAACTCGCGCGTTTCGCGAAGAAATATAAGAATTTCCTGCCGACCGTGGAAGGCATTCAGGATTCCGTCGAGAAGCAACTCATGTTGAATGACTTCACGAAGACGGCAAAGGCGTACATCTTGTATCGCGACAAGCGCGCGCAGATGCGCGCGCACACGGCGGCAGTTCCGGAACACGTGCGCACGCTCGCCGAAGAGAGCAAGAAATATTTCAAAGACAATCCACTCGGCGAATTCGTGTATCTCCGGACGTATGCGAAATGGATTCCGTCCGAAGGCCGCCGCGAAACGTGGATTGAGACGGTTGATCGCTATATTTCTTTTATGAAAGAAAATCTTGGCACGAAACTCACCGACAAAGAATACGCGGAGATTCGCATGGGAATTTTGAAGCAAGACGTGATGCCCTCGATGCGCCTCATGCAATTTTCTGGAGAGGCGGCGCGCAAATGCAACACCTGCGTGTACAATTGTTCGTTCATCGCGCCGACCCTACTCGAAGATTTTGCGGAGATCATGTACCTCTCCATGCAAGGATGCGGCGTCGGATTCTCGGTCGAGAGTCAGAACATCCAGCAGCTTCCGCAGATAAAGAAACAGACCGGCGCGGCGCTCCCGACGCACGTCGTCGGCGACAGCAAGGAGGGATGGTGCGATGCGCTCACGCTTGGCCTACGATCGTGGTACGGCGGGAAAGACGTCGTTTTTGATTTCTCGCAGGTGCGGCCCGCGGGCGCACGCCTCAAGACGATGGGCGGAAAGGCGTCCGGTCCCGATCCCCTGCGTTCTCTGCTCGGTTTTGCGCGCGAGCGCGTTCTCGCGCGGCAGGGGCGTCGCCTCCGGAACATCGATGCCCATGACATCATCTGCAAGATAGGCGAGTGCGTGGTCGCGGGCGGCGTCCGCCGCACGGCTATGATTTCCCTGTCAGACCTCGACGATATCGAGGTACGGGACGCTAAAAAGGGCCAGTTCTACCTCTCGGACCCCCATCGGTCGGTCGCGAACAACTCCGCCGTGTACGAAGTGAAGCCGTCTTCCGAAGAGCTCCTTGATGAATGGGTCGCACTCATGAAAGGAAAGAGCGGCGAACGCGGCATTTTCAATCGCGGCTCTTTACTGAAGACGCTACCGAAACGGCGCATGGAGTACCTCATGAAGAAATATGACGGAACCATCGGGAATGTCGGCACAAATCCGTGCGGAGAGATCGTGCTCCAATCGAAACAGTTCTGCAATCTTTCGGAAATCATCGCGCGCCGCGAGGATACGGAAGCGGACTTGGTCAGGAAGGCGCGGCTCGCGTCCCTGCTCGGCACCTATCAATCGACGCTCACTAATTTCAACTACATCTCAAATGAGTGGAAAAAGAATTGCTCGGACGAACGCCTGCTCGGCGTTTCGATTACCGGCCAGTGGGACTGCCCCGCGGTCCGGAACGCGTCGACTCTGGAGAAGATGCGGGGGGCCTCCATAAGGGCGAATCAGAATTACGCGAAACGATTCGGCGTGAACGCTTCGAGTGCCGTCACGTGCGTAAAGCCTTCCGGTACCGTTTCTCAGACGTTCAATTGCTCGTCCGGAACGCATCCGCGCCATTCTCCGTATTACATCCGTCGCATGCGCATCAGCGCGACCGACTCTCTCTTCAAATTCGTGCGCGACCAAGGCGTGCCGCATCATCCGGAAGTGGGACAGAATGACGAAAACGCAACCACGTATGTTATTGAGTTTCCGGTCAAAGCGCCCGAGAAGACGGTCTATCGCGACAACCTCACGGCGATAGAACAGCTCGAG
>Ga0209542_10020731_pt1 | contig 10374 bp, 13 predicted proteins | sample RifCSPhighO2_01_FD_184028 | JGI IMG/M metagenome (GOLD analysis project Ga0209542, IMG submission 184028) | Soil microbial communities from Rifle, Colorado - Rifle CSP2_plank highO2_0.1 (SPAdes) (version 2) | ecosystem: Environmental > Terrestrial > Deep subsurface > Rock core/Sediment ...
CTAAAAATCGGGCAAACAATATTAATCCCACGCAGATCAAAACACCGCGTGAAGGCAACCCGCAACGCGCGCTTTCTTGAAATCTCCTCAGGAAAATTTGATGAAAATGACATTATACGCTACGAGGATGTGTACGGCAGGGCTAGTAGATAAATATAGCCATATAATCAGTAACCGGCCCTAGAAGAATTATCCTAGAAGGCATACTAAAGGTTGTACTGAAAATTAAAAACCGCAGACCGCGTGCAAATGATTTTACGCGATAGATTCTTCTAAATAGCAAATAATACCCGATTAGAAGCAAAACCACCCAATGTTCATAGAAAGAAAAATATACCCCTAAAAATAAAAGCAAGGCAAATTTTGAAAGTGTGAAAAAGAACGCCCTATGAATGCTTGCATGCTTATTACCCGCTAGATGAGTAAGTGATGCATTAATTGCGGTCCCAATTAAAATCGTTGCAATCACGGCCACAAAATAATAAATCGCCATTAAGATTAGGCGCTCTTTTAGAAAAATAAGCACTAGTTGTGGCCTAGGACAACAACAATTAAATAAATACCCCACTCCAAAATGAGTATGATTGCAGATGCTCTTGCATATTTGGGGTTTAGCCCTTCTGAAATAAAGGTATACCTTTTCCTTGTGCAAAAGGGAAGCAGCTATCCAAATGAAATAAGCGCAAATACGTCAGTTAACAGGACAAATGTATATGAAGCTCTAAGCAGGCTTGTTTCAAAAGGCGTGATATCCTATATAACCCGCAATAAAGTAAAAGTTTTTGAAGCAAAATCCCCGGGCACTCTAAAAATGCTAATAGATGAAAAAAAGAAAGAAGATGAAAAAAATACCAAATTAGCACTCAAAGACATTGAAAGATTATCAAAATCACCCCCACATGCAAAAACCAAACTTGACGCAGGAATTTTTATAGGAAGAAGAGGGATAAAATCACTTTTTGAAGAAATGCTAACTACAGGAAAACCACTACATTTTTTTGCAGCAGATCTGCAATTCCGCTACTTTTTTGGACCCTATTTTTCCCAATGGCACAAAAAAAGATCAGAACTAGGAATAGAGCAAAGAACAATTTTCCCAGAAACCGTGAGAAAGAAAACCTGGGCAATGCCTCTTTGGAAAAGAAAATTCATCCCAAAAGAATACGCAAACCCCACAACAACCATAATCTATGGAGATACCTGCATTTTTGTGCAATGGCTCGGAGAGCCTTTAGCAATAAAAATAGAAAATCCCGGAATTGCAAAATCGCATTTGAACTACTTTAACCTTTTGTGGAAAATTGCAAAGAACTAGAACCTAAATCATTCACCCTACTAAAGTAAAATTTCTCGTTCATCATAATAAAGTGGTTTAGATCCGTAATGTAACCAACTATTTATTTTATAGAAATAGTTTTTTGTCAAATTTAATTTTTTAAAAATCCTTCGCCTTCCAAGACCACTCTCATGCATTTTTATTACCAGATCATATATCTCCCATTCTTTTTTCAGATTTGATATATTATTGGAAAAATAATATGCTGAAGAAGTAAACTTCTGCTGTTTTTGATCGGCATATATGAATGGAATTTCCTTGAATAAACGCATAATATTTGGACTATGAGAATTAATTGAAAAATAAAGTTTTTTTGAAAAAGAACCGTCTTTTCTTATTGTTTTGTAACTATTATCCACGGTAACATTTGAAGTGCATATTCCAAACGCCCAAAGTAAATTTTTAATTTGTTCTAAGAATTGTTTCAAAGAAGATTCTTCACTCTCAATTTTATGCAATCCGAAGCTAGAAGCGTCAAATGCATTTTTAGCCCTTAATTTTGAATACTTCAATTCATTACCTAACAACACCCCAAGAAAAGTACGCTTTATTTCTTCGTCACCTTCCATTATCCAATTTGGAACTTTCATCGCAGTAGCAACTTTATCCCCACATGGAACTCCAGCCAAGTGTAATAACCGTGAAAGAGGACTATTACTTACCTCTAATCTCCAACATGACCCCTTCACTACCTGGGAGTAAACTTTGTCTTTTTTAACTTTCTTTATTATACCCTCGCTGTGATGATGTTTAATTTTTGTGGAAATCCCATAAAGATTAAATATTTTTGACCTAATTTTTTCTAAATCGTGCTTTTGACCAAATAAAGTAAATCCACCTAAATGTTTCATTAAATGCCCATCGCCAAATAAAAAAGCCACAAGTTCAGTAAAAAGAATAAACTCCAAATTACTATTTTCAGCTAGAGGAATAAGTCTAATTGATTGTAAAAATTGTAACGCCCTGATTGGCCTCGGAATATGCTCTCCACAAATCCATCCCTGAACACTCCTATTTGGATGAGATATTATTCTTGAAATTTCTGATCTATTTAGTATTTTTTCTTTTAAGTTTATAGCCCCAATATATTTATTTGCAAGATTATATTGATTCTCCCCAAATGAAGCCAGAAGTTGTTCTTCGGTTACAATATTGTTTTGCATCTAAAGAAATTAATTATTAATATTTAATTGATTTTGTAGAGAGGGCTCGTTGCCGGTGCAAAACTATATCATGCCTTTTGCGGCTTTGCGAGCGCGGCGAACGCATTTGACGTGCCAGTACTTGCCCATCCACTTTTTTTCAGTGCCGGGCTTTTCGCACAAAGCGCACTGCTCGGAATATCTACCCTGCGAAATTTCAGATTCGGAGTTGGGCTTTTGCTCTTCTGTTTCTTTTTGCTCTTGCTTTTTGCCAAGTAAATTTCCTAAAAACCCCATTTGCACCACTATTTCGAGAACTTTTCATAAACTACTGCAAGAACTCCGCAACCCAAATAGTAGCGCACAAGGCTCTCAAGAGTCCACATCACAAAAAGGATTACGGAAATATCAAAAAGCGAATAAATCAAAACAAGCCAGGGAACTGAGGTTAGGATAAATAAGTAGAGCCCGTAAGTTGAACCTTTTGCAAAAGCACCGCGCACTGCAATCAAGCGCTCGAAAATGGAATAAAAAGCTGCAAAAATAAACCCTTCAATAAAAGGGAGCAAAAAGAGCCCAATAGTTAACGGATGGTCAAAGGGCCTGAAAGCTTGAGTCATATAAAACCCATCAACATTTGGAAGGACAAATGACCAGAGCAAGTAGAGCGCAAAACCAATAAGGGTTGCAACTAGTGCAAATGCAATTCCACTTAGAATCACTGCAAGAACTTTAAGTTTCATACTTTACTAAATGCATTGAAGCATAAATTACTTTGCCCAACGCAGGCAAAAGATTAATATATACATAAAATCAAAATAAGAGAGGTGATAGGATGGATAGTGTAAAAATAAAAATCAAATCCGAAGAAAAAGCGAGCAGAATAGAACTTCTAATAAGATTTCTCTACCTGATTCCTCTCTGGATCGTATTGATGGTACTTAGCATGATTGCAACAATTGGAATTGTAGTAAACTTTTTCACCTCGCTTGTGCTTGGGAAAAGAATAGCAATTCTAAATAGAATCACCGAGGCATATATAATATACCAAACCGAAGTCTCGGCATACCTCTACCTAACAGATGAGAGGCCAAAAATAATCCCGGAAATCTAATTACACTGGGGCCTAAATTAGGCCTCAATATATTTCTTTTCACATAATCTACAATTTTACCTAAAATAAAGTAATGCCACCTAGGCGTTTATTAGGATTAGCAACTTTGCTAACCTGCATGAGGCTATTTAATCCTTTCAGATTCTAAATTCTTCCATGATAGTTGGAATTGTAGGAAAACCATCCTCCGGAAAGAGCACCCTATTTAACGCTGCTACAATGCAGGATGTGCCAATGGCAGCCTACCCTTTCACAACAATCGAGGCAAATAAGGCAGTTGGGTTTGTGCGGGTTGAGTGTGTGGACAAGGAATTCAATGTGCAGTGCAACCCGCGCAGCGGATTTTGCCACAACCACATACGATACGTGTCTATAGAAATTATTGATGTTGCAGGGCTAGTTCCAGGGGCCCATGAGGGCAAAGGGATGGGAAACCAATTCCTCTCAGACCTCTCACGCGCAGACATTCTAATACATGTAGTTGATGCCAGCGGCTCGACAAATGAAAAAGGCGAAGCGATAAGTGCCGGCAGCTATGACCCTTCAAAGGATGTTGAATTTTTAGAAGAGGAAATCGACCTTTGGTTTTTTGGAATACTGGAAAAAAACTGGCCCAAATTTGCAAGGACCGCATTTGAATCCAAGGCAAAACTAGTCAGCTCAATGGCACAAAACCTCTCAGGAATAGGGGCAACAGAAGATATAATCGACCACGTATTACTAGAACTTAGCCTTACCGATAAAAAACTTGCACTCTGGACAGAAGATGAAAAACGAGCCTTTGCAAAAAAATTCCGTGAAAAATCAAAACCCACAATAATTGCCGCAAATAAAGCCGATATGCCCCAATCAAAGCCAAATATAGAAGCGCTTTCCAAAAAATTCCCAGGCAAAATAATAATTCCATGCAGCGGAATTGCTGAACTTACACTAAAAAGAGCGGCAAAGGACGGGGCAATAGATTATGTTCAGGGGGAAGCCGATTTTAAAATACTAAAAGAGCTCAGCGAGAAACAAAATCTGGGCCTTGAATATATACGCACAAATGTTTTGCAAAAATTTAATTCAAGCGGCGTGCAGCAAGTTCTTGAAACCGCGGTATTTGATGTACTAAAATATATTGCAGTATTTCCCGGAGGCACAAAGGGATTAGTTGATTCACAAGGCCGCACGCTCCCAGATGTTTTTTTAATGCCGCCAAAGAGCACAGCACTTGATTTTGCATACAAACTACACACAGATTTTGGCAAAAATTTCATCAAGGCAATAAATGTGAAAAATAGGCAACTAATCGGAAAAGAACACGAACTCAAAAACAGGGACGTAGTAGAGATAGTACATTCGGCGTGATAAAAGAAAAGTTGAATATAAAGAATAAGAGAAAAATGCACGGGCCAAAAAAGCACCGTGACTAATTGTATTTGAATTTACATTGCGCCCAAAATTGCGCCCACTATTGCATAATTTACAATATTGTAGCCATTTACGAGTGCATAGAGGCTTACAGGCTTTTGGTCCCAGAGGACTATCCCAAGGCTCACTGTTGCAACAAACCCAAGCCAGGCCATTATTCCAACCATTGCCCCTTCAACTGCACCTGCTGCCCCTGCATATTTTATAAAAGCACCAAGCACATAGGCTGCAACCAAAGAGCCGACAAATGCGACAAGGTAGGTCATTGACATATTTCCCTTATTCTTGTCAGCATCGCTCATTTTCTTTCCTGTAAGCTCCATCCACTTCTTCCCAAAAAGCGGGCCGTACCATAGCATTCCGAGCGCCATGGAAGCTATTGCTCCAATTACTACGGCAACTAAATTCACGTTTACCATTTCTATTGCCATTTTTTTACCCCCAAAATCCATTAAGGATTTTATAGAAATGCAGAAATTGTGCTTAAAAATAGTTGGTTTAGTTAGATTTCTCTACTTTTTGTAAACATTTAAAAGCCACCACTGCTTTACAAATGGGAGCACGGAAGTCGAGATTATGAAAGCCGATGTGGGAACAAGGGCATTGAAAAAAGGGTTTGGATCTTTTATGCTAAACATTACCGAAACAATGACCCCGTATGTGAGAAGTGCAATTATCAGGCGCCTAGTCCAGCTTGTCTCCCAGGCCTTATCGGTCTCAACACGTGCATTGCGCTCAAGGATTGCGTTTATTTTTTGATTTACATTTTCCATAAAACCACAAAATTAGCCCCTATCTTGCGAACAAGAATACGGACTTTTTCTTTTGCCCAAACAAAAAGAAAATGCATAGCCCCACCCGGATTCGAACCGGGGTATTCAGGTCCAAAGCCTGACATCCTTGGCCACTAGACGATGGGGCTTTTTTGCCAAATTAAATCGATCCCCGTAAGCTTTTTAACGCAATTGAAACGATAGGATAATTAAAGCCGAACAATAATAATTTGCAGTGAAATACCGAGTTTTTTGGAAAAATCCGAGCTACAAGCCCTCACCACGTCTTGAAAAAGATACAGAATGCGACTATTTGGTTGTGGGTGCAGGCGTTACAGGCACGCTAATTTCTTATTTCCTCCACAAAAATGGCGCAAAAAACATTATTTTGATTGAAAAACAAACCTCGTCCAACGGAGCTAGCGGGAAGGGCGCGGGGATAATAATTCCCGGGGGAGAGGCTGACCTTGGAGTTATGATAAGGCAATCCGGAAAGAGGGCTGCAGTAGAATACTGGAAAGGAATGCGCTTTGGCGTGAGGGCAATTGAGCAAATAATAAAGAATGAAAAAATCAAATGCGACTTTGAAAAGCAACCTACTATATATGGCCAGATGCCATACAAAACTTATAACGACGTAAAAGAAGAATATGAAATTGAAAAAAAATTTGGATTCCCTGTACAGTTTGCAAAAAAAAACCATATCCAAAAATTCGTAAAAACATCGCTTTTCAAGAACGCCATAATATATAAGGATGGATTTTCAATAACCCCGCTAAAGTTCACGCAAAATCTCCTCACAAAAATGAAAAAATACGTCAAAGTTTATGAGAACACGCCACTTCTCAAATTGAAAGGCAATATTGCAACAACCCCGGACGGCAAAATAAGTTTTGACAAAATAATTTTTGCGACAGATTCCTATTTCGTGGACCGCAAAATCATCCCGGTAAAATCCACAATACTTGTTACCGAAAAGCTCACAAAGGAACAGCTGCATTCGATAGGGATGGCTGAGAGGAAAATGCTTTTTGATTCAAAAAAATCATATAGTTACGCAAAAATCACCACTGATAATCGGCTGCTTGTCGGCGGCGGATCTAGGAGAATAAGAAAAAAAGATGACAAAACCGCCCTTGATAATGGCCAAGTGCAACAGATAAAAAAATTCCTGAAAAAAGTATTCCCACAGTTAAATCTGCGCTTTGATTATGCATGGTCTGGAACGCTTGCAGAAACTGCGCAATGCACCCCATTTATCAAAATAAGCGGGAATAAAATAGTCGCAGTTGCGGTAGGGTCCCATGCGGGGGCAGCACTTACAGCAAAATACGTGGCAGACAAATTAACCGGAAGAAGATCCACTTTTTATAATTTCATAAAATTAAAATAAGCGTTGAAATTTCCATTGGGACCAAAACCTTTACCGGCATTGTAATCCATGCAAAAGAACACGAATAATAGGGGCAATTGCCGTTTTTGAAGCGCTTCCAATTCGCCCCTTCACAGGCTTTAAAAGGATTTGCAAGCAAAAAGTCATTCTGAAATAGCACCACTTAATGGGAGGGTGGCTCAGTGGTTAGAGTTCTCGACTGATAACAATTTTGAAGGATTGTCAGTTATCGAGGGGTCGCAGGTTCGATTCCTGCCCTTCCCATCCCAGTTATTTACAACTTTCTCAAGCAATTCGTTTTTTGGCATTCCACAAAACCGTTTGCTTTTTTTGGAAATTTTCACGCCATCAATGAAACCGCCCAAATCATAGAATTTTTTGAACGCTTTATGGGTTTGCATCCTAACACCTGAAATGCCGCACCAAGAATTTTTGCTTTTCATTAATTTGCACTTAAATCCCATACTTTGAATAAATTCCACCCATTCAGCAGCAAGAGTCGGATGATAACACGCCAAGTCAAGCGAAGGATAGCTTTTCCGCGGAACTGAAATCGACCCATCCGCAGTAAAGGCAAACCTGAGCGCCCATATTTTTGTCTTTTCATCTGCGTCAAACAAAAACTTGTTAGTTGGTTGGGATTCTTGCAAATATTGTTCTTTTGTTTGATATGACCAAGATGGGCTTGTTTTATAACTCGGACTTAAGGCAAGCATTTTTGGACCAAGAACAGAATCATTTACACAAATAATATTTCCTTTTTTCGTAAAATAAACTTTGGGATTAGTAATTGAAAGCTTGTTGAAAAGTGAAATTATTATTTTCTCAAGGGTGTTGTCAATAGTTGAGTAACTTAACTTATGACTATTTCCCCTTACTTGAAGCGAGCCATCGGTTAAAAGGCAAGCCCCGAGAACACAATGCAAATCAACATTTTCAGCAATTAAATTTGAAATCAAAGGATGGTCTTCAATAGCAATTTTAGCTTTGACCGCAATTTTATATGCCTTCTGGAATTTGAAAGCCCTCAGCCGCGAATAAAATTCACCTTTATTTTCAATCAGTTTAGCTCTTTCTTTACCGCCTTTTTTTGCACCCCAGTTAATCTGCATTTGTTTTTCAATATACTTTTCGAACCCGATTATATTTTTATCAATGGAAGTTAATTTTTGGAATGTTGAAAGCCTAATATTGTTTTTCTCATTAAAGTAATCAGTCACAGTATGTCTTGTTACCCCTATCAGCTCTGCAACCTTTCTATGGGACCATTTATAATTTTCAAATAAATATTGAAAAAGAGCCCTCTGTTTCCCTTTCTCAAAAACAAGCCTTTTGTCTTCCATGCCCTCGCCATTAGAAAAACCGCTTTTATATTTAAGCGGTTTTTGAGGGTTCATTGCCGGTGCCAACTCCATCAGCAATCACCTTTCATATTTTTCAAAAGATCATTGAAGGAAAAGCCTTTCCCGAAAGGATTTCCTTTTTGGGAAACTTTAGTTTGATAATGGAAACTCATTTCAAATCACCTCCAGCGTGCTAAACGAGTTTTTTCTGAAAGGCGATTTTAGAGCTTTTGGAGGCATTAAACCCTTTTAGGCGCAAGCCGACCGCAACAGCGGGAAAGGTTTAAGCCGAGAAAAGCTCAAGCCGAAAGAAAAAACGAGGCACGCTGGAGAGAAATAGAATTCAAATATCCATTGCCCGTTTTTCGCAATTTACCTCACCAAAACCAAGATATATCAGCTATTGCCTATTTTGTAGATGAAATTCCCGATTGCAACCGCGGCAATTGCCATTTCGATTTTGGCATTTTTCCTTATCCTCTCCTCAATGCTGGTTTTTGGAAGCAGCGAGGGAATCGAGAGATTCAAATTCTCATTTGATGAAGTGCAAAACATATTCTTCTACAACTTTGCCCATGTAGATTATGCCCACCTACTTGTAAACCTTGCAATAATAATCGGATCCGGAATTGTAATTGAAAGGAAGTTAAAGAGCAAAGATGTTGTAGCACTCTTTTTTGCAGGCTCGCTCTTTTCAGCCCTACTTTTTGCCGCTCTTGACAATGAATATGCAATAGTCGGGGCAAGTGCAGGAGCAGTTGCGCTACTAACAGCAGCAGTTGCAGTTGATACAAAAAAAGCACTTGCACTAACAATCGGGCTAATGCTTCTTGCTACAGTTTCTATTTTTGCAATAAATTCCTATATTGAAGACTCAACTAAGAGCCTCAAGGCCCAGGTGCAGACATTGGAAAATACGAAAGAAATTGCAGAGAGGGAAAACAACACAGAACTTGCGCAGAGCACTGGCACAATAATAGAGCAGAAAAATGAACAGATTTATGGAATAGAGCAAGGAGTCGAACTCAAATCACGGATCCCTGCAAGTATTGAAATACACTTTTTTGGTTCAATATTTGGCGCGGCATACGCATTCCTATTTGCAAGAAAGGAAATTCTCAGAAATGTCACAAGCCTCAAAAAAATGTTTGCAAAAATGCATTTTTGATAATTTCTTTGGCCAAAATAACAAGAGCCCCCTACAAGCTAAACATCGCTTCTAGTATTAGGAGTGAAAAGAGCGAAATCAATGCAACCGGAGTGAATGCCATGTCAGCTATTACTCCCGGAGATAGAATGTCGAGGAAAAATATTGCGCTTGCAAATGCAAGGCCCAAATATAGCCCCTGCACGATTTTTTTGAAATGCCCCAATTTTTCACCTCAGAACAAACGTAAACCAAGTAATTAGTACGTAAAATGACCCAACCTCAAATATCGGGGTGCGCTTTCCGAAAAGATGCGGTTCTGCAACAAAATGGTGCAATATTGCCATGTACACGAAAAACAAGAACGGAAAAGACAACCCTGTTGAAAAATCCCAAATGTGCCTAAAGCTAAGAAGCGCCCAGACATAAAGTGAGAGAAGGACAAAAAGGTAAAGAGTATTCTTCCCCTTCCCCACTATATGCGCTGCAGTGTAAAACCCTAGCACCCAGAAAATATTGTTTGTAATCATTTTTATGAAAAAGTCCGCATCTAGCGAGAGAAACGCCGTCATTGCTTCAATAAGAACCATTTATTCACACCCAACCTTTTATGCTCCCTGCCAACAAACTATGCCGGATTATTTGACTTCTTGTTGCCAGCTTGAGAGCCATAACAGAACTGTAACATCTACATATATGAAAGTTGGCTCTAT
>Ga0209542_10020732_pt1 | contig 10374 bp, 8 predicted proteins | sample RifCSPhighO2_01_FD_184028 | JGI IMG/M metagenome (GOLD analysis project Ga0209542, IMG submission 184028) | Soil microbial communities from Rifle, Colorado - Rifle CSP2_plank highO2_0.1 (SPAdes) (version 2) | ecosystem: Environmental > Terrestrial > Deep subsurface > Rock core/Sediment ...
TTGCCGGAGGTGGAGACAATCGTAAGACAGTTGGATGGAGTTCTGGTCGGGAAGAAAATTTGCAAGGTGGAGGCAATTAGAACAAAAAGTTTTCAGGGGAATGGAAATGATTTGGTGGAAATGGTGGTTGATGACGTTGGTCGAAAAGCCAAGATGATAGTTATTAGCTTTCGAAATTGGGATAAGGTCTTGATCGTTCATCTCAAAATGACCGGCCAGCTGATATACGTAGAGAACTCTAGACGGATTGTGGGGGGGCCTGCCCGCAGACGCTATGCGTCACGCATTGCAGGCGGGCATCCGACGGCTGACTGGGTGAATGATCTGCCGAGTAAATATACAAGGATAATTATTGATTTTGATAATGGAGCAAAATTGTTTTTCAACGACTTGCGCGTTTTCGGTTGGATGAAATTAATGACCGATGGCGAATGGGAGAAGTTGGAGAAGAAATTGCCACCGGATGTGGTCGATCGCGAATTTACTATGGAGTATTTCAGAAGCGTCTTGGCGAAGAGTGGAAGAAGTATTAAATTGGTTTTACTCGACCAAAGTAAATTTGGCGGGGTGGGTAATATTTACGCCAATGACGCTCTCTATAAAGCCAGAATCGACCCAAGGAGAAAGGCAAATGATCTGGGTGAAAAAGAAATAAGAGAACTATATAAAGCTGTCAAAGAAGTGATTGACTTGGGAATTAAGTATGGCGGGGCGAGTGTTGATAAATACGTCGATGCGGCTGGAGTGGGGGGAAAATATCAAGAACATTTCTTGGTTTACCAACGCAATGGGGAAAAATGTAAACGGGATGGGGAGGCGATTCGAAAAATTAAAATCGGGGGGAGGGGGACTTATTATTGCCCCAGTTGTCAAAAGTAGTAGGATAGGGGTCAGATGATCTTAGATAAAATTGAACTGATTGATTTTCGAAACTATCAATCACAGTCGTTTGAGTTTTCTACCGGCGTTAATGTGGTCTGGGGAAGGAACGCTTCTGGGAAAACGAATTTATTGGAAGCGATCTACATTCTCTCGACGGGAAATAGTTTTCGGGCAAAGTTGATTGATGAGATGGTGCGTTTCGGTCAGGAACTAGGGAGAGTAAGCGGGAAGATTTCCGAAGCGAAGGAGACGCGAGACCTGGAGGTAATGGTGACTCGGGGTCTGGTTGGAGGACAGAGGACCTTGAAGCGGAAATATCTCGTTGACGGGGCGTCAAAAAGAAGACGGGATTACATTGGCCTACTGCCGGTGGTGATATTCCGACCCGAGGATATGGACATGCTCACCGGCGGACCTGATATCCGCCGAACATTTATGGATGAGATTTTGTCACAGATCTCTGAAGCATATGCGAGAAGTCTATCGACCTATACACAGGCTTTGCGAAGAAGAAATAAGCTTTTGGATGCGGTTCGGGAAGGTTTGGTGAGCCGGTATAGTTTGGCTTTTTGGGATAGCCTGCTGATAAAACATGGTCTGATACTGATCGAAGAACGGGAGGGATTGGTCAATTATATTAATAGTCTATGGGAGAGAAGCGAGCTCTTTAATCAATTGAAGATGGTCTATGACAAGAGCCTGATCAGTGAGATGCGTCTGTCCCAATATAAGGATGAGGAGTTGGCGGCTGGGTATACTCTGGTTGGGCCGCATAAAGACGACTTCAGGGTGGTTAGTGATCAACGAGATTTGGCGATTTACGGATCGAGGGGGGAACAGAGAATGACGGTCTTGGCCCTGAAACTTGGGGAAATTTACTTCGCCGAGGAACGAGGCGGCGAAAAACCACTGTTATTGCTGGATGATATTTTTTCAGAACTCGATCAAGTCCATCGAAAAGAAGTCTTGCGAGTGATGACCGGGAGGCAGGTGGTGGTGACGACAGCAATGAAAGAGGATTTGGAGCTATTTGTCGAGGCGAAGGTGATAGAGTTAGGGTGAATCGATTTTTTCGTTGATTTTGGTTAGTTGGTAAGTTACGATCACGGCGAGAGAGGTAACTATCACGGCGTATATTAGGAGAGAGATCAGTCCGGATCCACCCGCGAAGTATGGTTTGATATATGTTTGGACGGCTTCTTTGATGACCTCATTCCAGGCGAGGGCAGCAACCAGACCGAACCCTGAGGTGGCCAGAGTTAGCATTTGAGCGATAATCGCGTGATGAAGTTTTTTCATTAGTTAATTCTACTAAGTATTTCTAAGAGAGGAAAGGGGAATATACTTATTGAGATGGAGATTTTTGATAAGAGCTGGTTGAGTAAGTTGTGGCGGCCGAGTGATAAAGATAATAAGTATGGTGCCGGACAGGTGACGATCGTTGGCGGTAGCAGCTTGTTCCACGGAGCGCCCTTGTTGGCTTTGAAAGCGGCATCCCGTTTGGTTAGTATGGTTTATTTTGCAACTCCCGAGGCGGATAGAGAGGTGGCCGAAAAACTTAAAGTTTCTCTGGCTTCTTTTATCTGGGTACCATTTGGCCAAGTCAACGAATATGTCAAAAAGTCCGATGCTGTCCTAATTGGTCCGGGGATGATGAGAAATAAGGAAGAAGGAGTGGGGATGGTAATTGATAGCGCAGGTAAAGAAAGCCGTGAGACCACCTTGACCATCACGACAGAGAATCCGAATCAAAAATATGTCATTGATGGCGGTGCTTTGCAGGTAATTTCGGCTAACGAGATCCCGGTCGGTTCGGTCATTACGCCAAACAGGAAAGAATATCTGATGCTCTTTGGTGAGGAACTGATTGAAGGAAGGGAGATAGAACAGTTGGAAGCCAGAGCTAAAAAATACAAGATTACTATAGTTCACAAGGCATCCGAAGCGATTGTGACTGATGGAGAAAAAACGGTCGTTATCATTGGTGGAAACCCAGGCCTGGTAACTGGAGGGGTGGGAGATGTCATTGCGGGTTTGACGGTTGGATTTTTCGCTAAAAATGAGTCGGTATTGGCAGCGGCGGCGGCGATGTATCTAACTAAAAGGGCAGCGGAGAGACTAGATGAAAGGACGGGGATGATGTTTAATGCCGATGATTTGGCTGAAGAGGTGGTGCAGGTGTATGGCGAGGTTAGGTAGATTTTTACCGCAAATTACGCGATAATTGAGTCCGTGTACAAGCCAAACTTCACCATCACAAATAAGATATTAATCAATGCCGGAGCGATCGAGGCGGCTCGTGAGGTAATCGAAAACGCTCCTCTAGTGCCGGACTGGGAAGCGAAGTTCCGCCAGGACGCTCTGATTCGAACGGTTCACTTCGGTACCCACGTCGAGGGAAATGATCTAACCTTAAATCAGGCCGAAAAAATTGTCAAGGAAGACCCCGGACGGGATGAATCGGCTGAGGAAGTGGCCAAAAGAAGTGGGGTCGTGGCCCGGGAGCGGGATGTTCAGGAGGTAATCAATTATCGAAACGTCATCCGCTTTGTCGATCAATTGAGTCGATTGGGGAAGAAAACCGGCGGCTATCCTTTTGGTGAAAAAGAATTGTTTCAGATTCATTCGCTGGCGACTGAAAAATTATTGCCGTCGCATCAATTGGGGACTTATCGAATTTTGCCAGTGACTGTCCGCGGAGTCGTCGATGGAGAGATCGTGGGGCGGCCCCCCTTGCCAGTGGAGGTGCCTTATCAAATGGAAGACTTTTGGAGATGGCTCATAAACACTCATCCTGTTGAAATGCACCCTGTAATCAAGGCGGCAGTGACTCATTATGAACTGGTTCGAATCCACCCATTTATTGAGGGAAACGGTCGGGTGGCTCGGGCTTTTGCCCTGCTAATCTTGGCGTCGGAGGGCTATAACTTCAAACATTTTTTCTCGATCGAGGAATTCTTTGACAAGAATTTGCCCGATTACTATTCGGCCTTGGCTAGTGTGGAAAAAAACAACGGCGACCTGACGGTTTGGATTGAGTTTTTCACTGAGGCGCTCTCGATCGAGCTGTCGAAATTGAAGGAAAGAGTCCGGCGGCTGTCGGTTGACATGGCCATAAAATCAAAACTGGGGAAACAGATCGCCCTATCGGAGAGACAGGTGGCACTAATGGAAGTATTGGAAATGAGGGAGGAATTGACGATGGCGGATGCCCGGTCGGTACTGCCGATGGTTTCGGATGATACGATTCTTCGCGACTTGACCTCTCTGGTTTCGAAAAAACTGATCAGAAAGAGGGGCAAGACAAAAGGAGCCCGCTACATATTAAGAAAGTAACTAATTGTAATTAGTAGTAATTAGGTAGTAATTGTTTGTAATTGTAGGTGGTAGGATAAAGGCATGAAGTTTTGTGAGTTTGCGAAACACTTGGAGAAGTTGGAGAAGATATCTTCTCGTTTGACGATCACCGACGAGGTGGCGGCTTTGTTGAAAAAACTTTCCCGGGACGAGACCGAAGGTGGGGTGTATCTGTTGCTGGGGAAGTTGGCGCCTTCATATGTGGGATTGGAATTTAATTTGGGCTGGAAAATGATCCTGCGGTCAATTAGCCAGTTGGCTTCAATCGATGCTGACAATATAATGGCTGATTTTAAACACAAAGGCGATATGGGAGAGGTGATCATGGGACTACCTGCCCAACTTTTTGCCGCAAAAAATTTTTCCGTCGGTGAAGTCTATGAGAAGTTGGTGACGGTGGCGCGATATGGCGGGAGTGGCAGTCAGGAAAAAAAGGTGACCGGTTTGGCTGAATTACTACTTTCTCTGGATCAATTATCAGCCAAGTTCGTGGCTCGAATCGTGATGGGACATTTGCGTCTGGGGTTTTCCGATAAGACAATCCTTGATGCGTTGTCGGTCGTGAGCGAGGGAGATAAGTCGGCCAGAAAAAGGCTGGACGAAGCTTATCAAATCCTCCCCGATGTAGGACTGCTTTCGAAGAAAGTATTAGGGGAAGGCCTAGCTCACGCTCTTTCCAATGTGGGGGTGGAGGTTGGTGTGCCGGTGATTCCGGCGCTATGTCAACGGTTAAATCACGCAGTGGAAATTATCGAGAAAATGGGTGAAGTGGCGGCAGAGAGGAAATATGATGGCACGAGAGTGCAAATACACTACAAAAGAACTCAAGACGGTTTTGTAAAAACATTTACCCGTAGCCTTGAGGAGACGAGTCTGATGTTTCCGGAGCTAACTAAGATCGGCGATTGGATCAAGGCAGACGAGGTGGTGCTTGATTGTGAAGCGGTGGGATACGACCCCGAAACCGATAAAATTCTGCCCTTCCAGATGACAATTACCAGAAAAAGAAAACATGGTATCGAGGCGGCGGCCAGTAGTGTTCCCTTGCGGTTCTTCGTTTTTGATATTTTGGCCAAGAATGGAGAGACGCTTTTACACCAACCGTACTCGGCGAGGAGAGAAATTTTGGATAGGACGATTGGGACAAATAAGACGCTGGTGATTGATGAGACGCATAGGACGACTGATCCGATAGAACTTCATAAATGGCACGAACAATTTTTGAAGGAAGGTTTTGAGGGCGCGGTGATTAAGAAATGGATTGGTAATTATCTGCCCGGCCGTCAAGGGTGGAACTGGGTGAAGATAAAGGAAAAAGAAGGCAGTACCGGGAAGCTTTCGGATACCCTTGACCTGATCGTGATGGGCTATTATCGGGGACGAGGGAAGCGGAGTGATTTTGGTTTGGGAGCGTTTTTGGTGGGGGTGAGAAAGGGCGATAGAATTCTGACGATAGCGAAAATCGGGACGGGTTTGTCTGACGAGCAATTTCGGGAAATAAAGAAAAGACTGGATCCGTTTGTCGTTTCCGAAAAACCGAGTAATTATGAAGTCAATGGAGCCTTGACGGCGGATGTTTGGGTAGAGCCAAGATTGGTGGTGGAAATTGCGGCTGATGAAATCACCAAAAGTCCGGTGCATACGGCCGGAGTTGCTCTTCGATTTCCCCGCTTGATAAAGTTTCGGGATGATAAGAATCTAGATGGTGTTACGACGATAGCTGAGATAGAATCAATGAAGAGATAATTACTATGGAAATACTAAAACAGATTCTTGGTTTTTTTCTGCATATTGATGAGAACTTGGTCCTGATCGTCAATAACTTTGGGATTTGGTCGTACGGTCTGCTTTTCTTGGTAATTTTTTGTGAGACGGGTTTGGTGGTGACACCGTTTCTTCCCGGCGATTCGCTTATTTTTGCCGCTGGCGCATTATCGGCAGGAGGGGCTTTGAATATAGTCTGGTTATTTATTCTTCTGGTGGTGGCGGCATTTGTCGGGGATACGGTCAATTACTGGACCGGACACTTTTTGGGGCCTAGAGTCTTTGAGGGTAATCACAAATTTCTCAAGAAGGAGTATTTGCATAAGGCGCAGGCGTTCTATGAAAAACACGGTGGCGCGGCGATAGTCCTCGCTCGATTTGTGCCGATCGTGCGGACCTTCGCCCCTTTTGTCGCTGGAGTGAGTAAGATGTCCTACAAACATTTTGTTTTTTACAATTTCTTGGGAGGAGCGTTTTGGGTGACCATCTTCCTATTCACCGGTTTCTATTTTGGGAACCTGCCTTGGGTGAAGGAACACTTTGAATACTTGATCATCGTCATCATTCTGATTTCAGTCGTGCCAATGTTCGTCGAATGGTGGAAGGCAAAGCACGAGAAATGATGAAGGGTATATTGAGTTGTCCGAAAAAATCGGACAGCTGAAATTGCCTGCAGGGTCTGACCCTGCAGGTAATAAGAAGACTGACGAGCGGCGTGTTTGTCAGTGTGAAATTGTTAGAATAGGCTATGGATCGAAATCTAATAGTAGAACACGAGCTTGACAGGAAAGATGAACAAACGGTAGCCATGATTCTGGATGAAGTTAAGAAGAGAGATATATTCAATGACCAACAGTTCGGGGATAGAGTGAGGTTGGCGGTTGGTCGCCTCCATGATGAGTGTGTGGAAATCGGGGAATTTTTGGGATCCAGCAGAAGAATAGTTTTTAAAGGGAAATATTTAGGTCAAGATGTTGCCATAAAATTTCCTCACGCCAAAGGAACCATTGATCATGATGAGAGACAACAAAGGCGTGAGGAGGAGATTTGGCTGGATGCTGTTCGATCAGACGATAAGGAATATTTTGCACAAATATTCTTTGGGGATATTAATTTTGATTTTATTGTTCAAGAGTTTTGTGAAAATGTGAACACGTGGGAGTATAACGAGTTGCCGGAAACTCATCAGACGATTGTAAGTAAATATGGGATGCGTGAAATTGAGATGGGGTATAAGAACGGAAAGATGAAGTTTGTTGATTATGGTTGGTAAATCATACTGAGATGTGATCTTCTTTTGTCCATCCGGGTTTTGAGTATATTTCCACCCAGGACTCATTTCTGCTAGCTGCCCAGTGTATATGTCCGGGATTTATGGTGTATTTATCACCCGGATTTAAGACCACGACTTTTTCTCCGTCGTGCAGTTCTAGTGTTCCAGAAATAATAGTGTAGTACTGAGTCATTATTAGGTGCTTGTGCGGTTGGCTTTTTAGAATCACTTCGACGGCGCGGTCGTATTCTGGATGATCCGAAACCGGTTCAATCTCACACACGAAATGCTCGGAATGTCCATCTAGGTCGTAAGCTTTTGCTTTTGGATATTTGTTCTTTAGTTCATTCAGAATTCGTTTTGAGCACTCCTCTAGTGATTCCTCTTTCATATTGATATTTTAGTATATTGCATTATTTGGTACGCCACTCTGTCTGAGTACAGACATCTCTCCTCTAAACTAGAGGAGAGGGATAAGGTAAATTAATAGTAGATGTTTGCTTCGAATGATCGTGGTACGAAAGAGAAGAGGGGGGTTTTGAGGAATAACGTAACTGGGGCGGAAAAGATACTGTGGAAGAAATTAAAAAGAAAGCAGCTCGGATTTCAATTTAGAAGACAGTTTGGAGTGGGAAGTTATATTTTGGACTTCTACTGTCCAGAAAAGAAGTTGGCCATTGAGCTAGATGGAGGGTTTCATCGAAAAAGAAAAGAATATGACAAAGATAGGACTGAATATTTGAACAAGTTGGGAATAATTGTCTTGAGGTTTTGGAATAATGAAGTTTTGAGTGATGTTGATGGTGTAGTTGAAAAGATAAATGAAGGATTAATACGCCCTTTGTCATGAGTACACGACATCTCCCTCTAGGTTAGAGGGAGAGGATAAGGTAGGATTTATTGTATGGAGTGGAAGCGAGGTTTATCAGAATCTGAAGCAAATGCGGCGAGATTGAAGTATGGGCGGAATGAGGTTGTGGTTCATGAGGGAAAAAGATGGTATCGCTTGTTATTGTCGCAATTGCGGTCACCCTTGGTCTATGTCCTCATCATCGCCTGTGTCGTCTCCTTTCTTCTAGCCGACTGGGTAGACGCCACGGTAATTCTGCTGGCGGTGGTGCTAAATACCATTTTTGGATTCGTGATGGAATATAAGGCGGAGAAAAATATGGAGGCTTTGTCAAAATTGCTGGCACCCAGAGCCCGAGTCAAGAGGGGTGAGGAGTGGATCGAGGTCGATGCGGCGACGCTAGTGCCGGGGGATGTGGTCAAGTTGACAATTGGCTGGAAGGTGCCGGCCGATGGCAAGCTGATTGTTGAGGACGGTATGTACCTGAATGAGGCAATTTTGACCGGAGAGTCGAGTAGCGTAGCCAAAAAAGTCGGTGCGGAGGCGTATATGGGGACGGTGGTGGAGAAGGGGGTGGGGGAAATGTTGGTAGTCACGACCGGAATAAAGACCCGGGTGGGAATGATCGCCAAGACGGCGAAGGAAGCGGAGACTGAGAAAACGCCATTGCAAAAAAGATTGGGAGGATTGACAAAACAACTGACGATGGTGATCGTAGTCGTCGCCGGTGGAATATTTGTGACGGGATTGATATCGGGAAGGTCTACACTGACGCTCCTTAATACAGCGGTGGCCTTGGCGGTGGCGGCGATCCCCGAAGGTTTGGTGGTGGGACTGACGGTGATCTTGGCGGTGGGGATGAAGCGGATCCTAGCCAAGAAAGCGGTCGTCAGAGGCCTGGTGGCGGCAGAAACTTTGGGGAGCGTAAGCGTAATTTGTTTGGACAAAACCGGAACGATAACCGAGGGAAAGATGACGGCTATCGGAGCGGTATCGGATTTGGAGAGGGGTCACGATAAGGAAAAGATGGAATGGCTGATTCGAGGAGCGATCTGGTGCAACGATCAACGTGATCCTCTAGAGGTTTCAATGCTGGACTGGGGCCGCCGTCATCCACTCGCGCCGAAAGAGTCGGAGCTTGTTCGGGTGGATGAACTACCCTTTGACCACAAACATAAATATATCGTGACAAGGCACGAGGGTGGAGTGGAATTTCTTAGTGGGGCGCCGGAGGTGGTGCTAGGGCTATCAACAATGAAGCTTGCGGAAAGTAAAAAGTGGATGGAGAGGTTGGGGGAGCTAGGGACCAAGGGCAATCGGATGGTGGCGATGGCGATGAAAAAATTGCCCGCAAAAGAAGCCAATCAAAAAATTAAAAGAGAAACAGTCGGGGGATATAAATGGCTGGGGCTGATTCTTTTTGAAGATCCGGTGCGGAGGGGAGTGGCCGAGTCGCTCCAGAGAGCAATCAAAGCGGGAATCGGGCTAAAAGTAATTACCGGAGATTATAAAGAGACGGCCTGGGCGTGCATGAGACAGGTGGGGTTGGCCGAGGGCAATATCGTCAACGAAGAGTTGGTGATGACGGGAGAAGAGCTATCTAAACTAAGTGGTAAGGAGAAAGTAGAAAGAATAAATAAAGCGGTTTTGTTTGCGAGGACTTCTCCAGAACAAAAACTGGAAATCGTGGTGTCACTTCAGGACTTCGGGGCGACGGTGGCGATGATGGGAGACGGAGTCAATGACGTCCCGGCGCTGAAAAGAGCCGATATCGGGATCACGGTCGATAATGCCAGTGACTTGGCCCGCGAAGTCGCGGATCTGGTACTACTGGATAATAATTTTCAGACAATTCTCTCGGCAGTGGAGGAGGGGCGGGGGATCTTTGATAATTTGAGAAAAGTCTTGCTATATTTGTTGTCCGATTCCTTTGCCGGAATAGTAGTGATTGTGGCCTCTATATTCCTTGGCTGGCCGCTACCATTGTTGGCGGCCCAAATTCTGTGGATAAATCTGATCAGTGATGGATTCCCCTACATGGCTCTAACTATCGAACCAAAGGAGAGGGGCTTACTGACTCGAAAACCAATTGGAAAAAAAGATCCGATATTGGACAATAAGAGGTTGTTTTTGGTCGGACTGATTTCGGTTTCAGCGGGGCTTCTGACTCTAGCGGGCTTTGCTTATCATTACTATTTTTTGGGAAGTGGACTCATTTTTTCCCGAACGTTTGCCTTTGCTATCTTGG
>Ga0209542_10020733_pt1 | contig 10374 bp, 6 predicted proteins | sample RifCSPhighO2_01_FD_184028 | JGI IMG/M metagenome (GOLD analysis project Ga0209542, IMG submission 184028) | Soil microbial communities from Rifle, Colorado - Rifle CSP2_plank highO2_0.1 (SPAdes) (version 2) | ecosystem: Environmental > Terrestrial > Deep subsurface > Rock core/Sediment ...
AAACGGCCGCGGAGGTTTTTTGGGAGATGTATTAGCGCGGGTACTCACCCATCAAGGATATAGTGTGGATCGCGAGTATTATATCAATGACGCGGGAGACCAGGTGCGAAAACTCGGCCTCTCGGTTCTTGCCGCGGCAGGAAAAACCCCCGACAGCGCGGAGTATTATCATGGAGAGCATATTAAAGAGTGGGCGGAAAAAAATAAGAAGATTATTGATGAAAATCAAGCCCTGGATATTGTGCTCGGGCGAATTGTTGCGAATGATTTTCTTGAAAACCTTATTAAGCGATCTATCAAAGAAAAAATGGGAATTGAATTCAATACCTGGACTTCAGAATCTGAAGATATTAAGTACGCGGACAAGGCCTTCACCATTTTCAGGGAGCGCGGCTTGACGAAGAAGGAGGATGGAGCAATATGGCTCAAGACGACTGAATTTGGAGATGATAAAGATCGCGTGCTCATGACCTCAGAAGGATTTCCTACATACTTTTCGCTTGATGCGGGACACTATCTAAAAACAAAAGAGACGGGATTTGATTTAAAAATAAATGTTCTTGGAGCAGACCACCATGGATATACATCACGGATAGAAGCCGCCGCAAAAATATTCGGGCTTGAATCAAAAATTATTATCATGCAGATGGTTCGTCTTATCTCTGGAGGCAAGGAGATGCGAATGTCAAAACGGAAAGGGAATTTTATTACCATTGACGAATTGATTGACGAAGTCGGAGTGGACGCGACGCGATTCTTTTTTCTTGAGCGCGCTCCGAATACCCACATGGATTTTGATTTGGATTTAGCCAAAGAACAATCAAACAAAAACCCGGTGTACTATGTGCAATACGCGCATGCCCGTATTTCGAGTATTTTGAAGAAAACTCGAAATACGCGCTACCAGTTACCAGTTACCAGTTACCAGTTATTAACTCAACCCGAAGAGCACGCATTAATAAAAAAACTTATTCAATTTCCGGAAATCGTGGCCGATACTGCCCAAGATTTTCAAGTGCACCGAATTCCGCGCTACGCGCTTGAACTCGCCCGAACTTTCCATAATTTCTACGAAAAATGCCGGGTGATTTCCAAGGATAAAGAATTAACAAGTGCCCGCCTTGCGCTTGTGAACGCCACCCAAATTGTCCTTAAAAATACCCTTGATCTTCTCAATATTGACGCACCCAAAAAAATGTAGTATGCTCAAAAAAGATCTCTCGACAAGGCCATGTGGAGTATCCTGTTTTGGTGTAGCTTGATCGCACTGTTAGTCTCGGGTTTGGTAAACTTCTTTTTACTTCGCAGAACTAAAATTATGAAAGCAGAGCTCTTGGAAACAATTGAAAATTTTCTGAAGACAGAGAACGCTTACATGTCATTATGTATCGCCGACGATATGATTGTTTTCGGACCTCCCGGGACACCGGAGCCGGCCACAGAAGCAAAGCACAACGTAATACCATTCACGCGCCGATCAAGATTTGCCGTAATGCAGAGCCTGCAAAGTCTCGGAAAACAGCCATGCGGAAAGAAATCACGAGAAATTTCCCGAGGAAAAGTAATATTTCTCTCTTCCCGAAGGCCACCTGATCCCGAAGGCGCCGCGTAAAACGCACCCGCAACCCCAAAAGGTTGCTCTTTTATTTTTCCTAAAATTAAGTACAATAATATCCATGGAAACTAAAGACGAAAAATTAACTCTCCCCCAACAAGAAGAAAAGATTCTTGAATTTTGGGAAGAGAATAAGATATTCGAAAAAAGTGTTTCGCAACGCAAAAAAGCCAAGCGTTTTGTTTTTTATGATGGCCCGCCCTTTGCCACAGGACTCCCCCACTATGGACATATCCTGGCAAGCACGATCAAAGATGTTGTCCCTCGATATTGGACCATGAAGGGTTTTAGGGTTGACCGAAGGTGGGGCTGGGATACGCACGGACTTCCGATTGAAGCAATCGTTGAACAAGAACTCAATATTTCCGGGAAAAAAGCAATCAAAAAACTCGGAATAAAAAAGTTTAACGAAACAGCGCGTTCCAAAGTTCTTGCCTATACATCCGAATGGTCTAAAACCGTACGCCGCATCGGGCGCTTTGTGGATTTTAAAAACGCCTACGCCACCATGGACCCGACATATATGGAGTCCGTTTTTTGGGCATTCTCAACTCTCTACAAAAAAGGGTTGGTTTACAAAGATTCACGCACGGCACTCTTCTGCCCAAGATGCGAGACGCAACTTTCAAACTTTGAAATCGCGATGGACAATTCATACCGCGACCAAGAAGACGATTCGGTGTATGTAAAACTCCAACTAAAAAACACCAAAAATGAATACCTCTTAGTCTGGACCACCACCCCTTGGACACTCCCCGGAAACGCCGCAGTGGCGGTAAATCCCCAAATTGAGTACACAAAATATAAAATCGGCAACGAATTTATTTGGGCCGCCACGACACCACCCTACGCCGTTGGCATCAAAATTTCCGTAATTGAGAAGACTTCCGGAAAGTCCCTTATCGGCAAACAATATATTTCCCTCCTTGAACTTACTGAAAGTCCCAAAGCCTATCACATAGTGGGGGCAGACTTTGTCGCGACCGAGGAGGGCACGGGGCTTGTGCATATCGCCCCCGCATTTGGTGAAGAAGATTTTAACCTAGGAAAAAAAGAAAATCTGCCGCTTATTGCTACCCTTGATGATGCAGGAAGATTCGGTACGACCTACCCCTCGCTTAATTTTCTTGCGGGGAAAACCACAGCGGAAGCAAATAAAACCGTAATTGAGTGGTTGAGGAAGACAGGTCATCTCTGGAAAATTCAAAGAATAACCCACCGCTATCCTATCTGTTGGCGATGTTCAACCCCGCTTATATACAAAGTGGAGCCGGCGTGGTTTGTAAAAATTTCCTCGATAAAGAAAAAAATGCTTGAGTTAAACGAAAAGGTTGGTTGGCATCCCGAGCATTTAAAACACGGTAGATTTGGCAATGGACTTGAAACGGCACCCGATTGGAACATTTCGCGCTCGCGTTTTTGGGGAACACCGATTCCCATTTGGGAATGCTTGGAATGTAAAAAAAATCATGTTCTCGGGAGCCGAGATGAAATTGATAAAAGAGGAAAGAAGTCAGGAAATGCTTATTTCCTCCTGCGCCACGGAGAGGCAGAAAATAATGTTAAGGGAATTTATAACACCTCCTGGCCAGAAATCAAAAGGTATCATCTCACCCTAAGTGGGAAAAAACAAGTAACGCGCGCAGCCGAAACATTAAAAAAAGAAAAAATTGATTTTATCGTTACCTCTCCTTTTTTGAGAACCAAAGAAACCGCGGAGATTGTGGCAGCAACTCTTGGGATTTCCGTGCAGTATGACGAGCGTCTGCGGGAAATGCATTGGGGACCAGATTTACAAGAAGTTGCGGCATCGGCGGTAGAAAAATTTTCCGTAGCCCCGGAAGAGTTTTTCTCCGCTCCCCCGGGTGGAGAAACTCTTTCGCAGGTGCGCACGCGCATGCTCTCCGTACTTAAAGACCTTGAGAAAAGATATAAAAATAAAAAAATATTGATTGTCAGCCACGGAGACCCGCTCTGGATGCTATCTGCCGCTATGTGCGGACTCTCCAACCAAGAAACAATAGAATTCGGCAAGAAAAATTATCCGCAAAAAGGTGTGGCACAGAAAACAAAATATTGGGCTGTTCCCCGCAATGACTCGGGCGAGATTGATTTTCACCTTCCATATATAGACGAGGTTGAGCTTAGATGTGATTGTGGTGGGCCTTTGGTTCGCATTCAAGATGTATTTGATTGTTGGTTTGAGTCGGGCTCCATGCCCTATGCGCAGATGCATTATCCATTTGAAAATAAAAAGCTGTTTGAAGAAAATTTTCCCGCCCACTTCATCGCCGAATATATAGCACAAACCCGCGGCTGGTTTAATAAACTCCACGAACTCTCAACCGCCCTATTCGGCAAACCGAGCTTCTTAAACGCCGTAACCACCGGAACTATCATGGCGGAAAATGGAGAAAAAATGTCCAAGTCCAAAAACAACTTCCCCGACCCCTGGCTCCTCTTTGGACGCTACGGGGTGGATGCCATTCGCTATTATCTTATGGCATCCCCGGTTATGCTCGCAGAAAACATAAACTTCTCAGAAAAAGACGTGGATGAAGTGTACAAAAAATTCTCGCTTATCTCTTACAACGTCTTGAGTTTCTTTAAGCTTTATGATCACCGCCTGTCAAAGAAAAAAACTTTGGCCAAAAAGGGGTCACACATACTTGATCGCTGGATTTTATCCCGACTTCACTCCACCACTCAAACAACAACCAAGGGGTTTGATTCCTATGAAATAGTTGAGGCCGTACGCCCGCTTTTGGACTTTGTGCAAGACCTGTCGCTTTGGTATGTGCGTAGATCACGCGAGAGAATTAAATCGGACAGCGAAGACGCCAACAACGCGCTCGCTACCCTGCATGAGGTTTTACTAACATTCTCTAAACTTATCGCCCCCACAACACCCTTTCTTGCGGAAATTATTTATCTCAAACTACCAAACCAGAAAAAACTTTCCGTGCATCTGGAGGATTGGCCAAAATTTGATAAAAAATTAATTAACAAAAAACTTGAGGCCGATATGACCGAGGTTCGCAACATAATTTCCGAAGCATTGCGACTCCGCGCGCAAGCGGGAATAAAAGTAAGACAACCGCTACGGGAGTTAGGAATCAGGAATCAGGAATTAAGAAAGAGGGGGGAGTTGCTGGAACTTATTAAAAACGAACTCAATGTGAAAGAGATTGCGTTTGGAGATGAGATGAAACTGGATACTGTTATTACACCGGAACTTAAGGAAGAGGGACTGGCGCGGGAGTTTGTCAGAAATATTCAAGAGATGCGCAGAGATTTGGGACTTAAGCCACAAAATCTTATCCGTATCCAAATTGCCGGAGACGAAAAAATAGAAAAAATACTCTCGCGTTGGCAGGAGACGATCACTAAAGATACAAACTCAAAAGAACTTAGAATCGGAGGAAAAAAGATATTTGATTTAGAACGCGAACTGCCTTTTGAGGGAGCGCAACTTTGGATTGGGGTGCAGAAATCATAATCGTAAATTTCAGGTCTAAAATGAAAAGTCCGGCTTATGTGCCGGATTTTTTATTCTTTATTCCATGAAAGTGGCTTCGGCTTTTCTCCCCTTACCTCCAAAACAATATCTTCGCCTTTCAAACGAAGAACACCAGATCCATCTCCACAGACTCACCCTTGCCCCAAAAATCAATGTCTGCTAAACTCTGCGCAGGATCAAATATGTAAAATGAAGACAAGAGGAATCGTTTTATGCGTTTTCGCACTCGTTGCCTGTAGTGCAATGCCGGCGGTTTCCTTCCAAGTTCCCTGTCCTATACAGAAAACCCCGATAGCAATCGGCTCCCTTACTCGCGATCTTGATATCCAAAAAGGCGACGGAATGATTGATGGAATCGAGCACTATACGCTGGGGACCATGGAATGCATGGCGGAGAAATTCTCAAAACTCCCAATCCTGCAGGATCAGGATTCCAAAGACCTGATTAAATCCCTCCGCGCTAGAGTTGAGAACGCCAAAGACCATATTCGCGAACTCCGTAGACAACGAGCCGCGGGATCCACATTCACGGAAAATAGCCCGGGCATCAAAAAACTTTTGCAACTGGTGGCCGAAGCCAACGAACCGTTTTTTGCCCTCGCCGACAGGCTCCCCAATCTCTAACTCTCGGACGGCAAGTGCCGTCTTTTTTTATGGAAAAATAATAAAAAAGTGGGATACGCCTTTAACATTTCTCTTTCCCCAAAAATTTCATATAATCAAATAATGGGACTGTTGCCGAATGCGCTTTCGTCACGAAACCTCTGAATTTCGAGGCAAAATCGTTGAACAAATTTAGCGGTTTATCTGTAAGATAAGCCAAGAAATTTTGAAATGATTTTGACCGAAATTCAAAGGTTGGAGTAGAAATGGCATTCGGCAACAGTCCCATAATAGCCTGCTCATTAGCCAAACCATGAAACTTAGCTTCCACGGCGCCACCGGAGAAGTAACCGGCGCCTGCTATTTACTAGAAACTAAAGAATCCAAAATCCTCATTGACTGTGGGCTTTTTCAAGGTTCCCGAGAATGCGAGGAACTGAATTATGAATCCTTCAGATTTGATCCTTCAACAATCGAACTGCTTATCGTAAGCCATGGGCACCTTGATCATATTGGCAGAATCCCCAAACTCATTGCTCACGGTTTTAGGGGCAAAATCCTCTCCACCGCCCCAACGCGGGATTTGGCGGAACTTATCTTAGAAGACGCTTTTAATCTCCACAAGAGAGAAGGAGAGCGTCCGCTATACTCAAGAGCAGATCTAGAAAAAACATTTCAGCACTGGGAAGTCATTTCTTACGCCACCCAAATTCACCACAACGATATAGAGTTCACTCTGCATGACGCAGGGCATATCATAGGATCCGCGGTCATTGAAATCAAAAGCGAAGGGAAAAAAATTCTTTACACTGGAGACTTGGGCAATATGCCCTCAACCCTTCTGCCGCCACCTCCACTTTTTAAAAACGCTAATTATCTTATTATTGAATCTACATATGGAAACCGCAAGCACGAATCCCCCGAAGAGCGAGTTCTTAAGCTGGAACGCGCGGTGGAGGATGTGGCCGCGCGCAGTGGAACCCTCATGATCCCGTCGTTTGCCACCGAAAGGACCCAAGACATTCTTTTTCTTTTAAACGAAATGCTGCACGAAAAAAGGATCCCGGAAATTCCTGTTTTTGTTGACTCTCCCTTGGCGATCAAAATAACAGGTGTCTTTGAAAAATATGTAAGTTTTTATAAAGAGGAGGTGAAAAATCTTTACCGAGAACACCCCAATCTTTTCCGTTTCAAAAAGTTGCGACTCACCGAATCGGTTGAGGAATCAAAAGCGATTAACAATGTACGTCCACCCAAAGTTATCGTGGCGGGATCGGGCATGCTCTCGGGCGGGAGAATTTTACATCACGCGAAACGCTACCTTTCCGATCCCCATAGCATTCTCTTGATCATCGGTTTTCAGGCCGCGGGATCTTTGGGACGACGCCTCATTGAAGGAGAGAGAATAGTAAAAATCCACGGGGAAGAGGTCGCGGTCCAGGCGGAGATAAGAAAAATAAATGGATTCTCCGCTCACGCGGACAACCAGCAACTCTACGCGTTTGTAGAAAATTTGCACGAAGCTTTGGTACGAATTTTTATTGTTCACGGAGAGGAGGCGCAGGCTCTTCATTTCGCAAGCGAGATCCAGGACAGACTCGGCACACCGGCTATTGTTCCGAAGTTAGGAGAGGGGTTTGAGATATAACTTCAATGTAAAGTGCAAAAATAAAAATGAAAAGTTTTGGTATCCCACTGAAAGCGGGAAGGATTTTAACAGATTATTTTAAGGTTTTGCAGTGTTATTTTAAATTTTTCATTATCCGTGCGTTCAAGATTTTCCTATTTTTGGTTGCTTTTGACACCAAATATCGCCCCGTGCTATAAGTAATATCAGTCTTCTGGAAAGAGAAGGGCAAGTCCGATTCATCGGACCCAGTCTACTCCTAGGAAGCTACCCCGTGCAAAAAGCGCGTGGTTCTTCGAGGAGGGGCTAGACCTATTCTAGGTCGCCCAAGATAGGGTTCTTTGAAAACTTGGCCTTCTTTTTTGATAGAGAGGAACTGGATATGGGCTGGAAAGACGAGAAAATCCGAGAACTTGAAAAACAAATCGCTGATCAACAGAGTCATATCCGATCCCTAGAAACCGAAATCGCTCATCTCCTCAAGAAGCTTGAAGAAGTTACGAAAGAATTTGCGGTTTTAGAAACAAAACTACGAGAGGCGAACCAGCAACTCGTCCAGGCGTTCAACCAGAACGAAAAGCTGGTCAACGCGCTCTACGAGTCGCGCGAGCAGATCACGTCACTGAAGGAAGAGGTTGATAAGCTCTGCGCGCCGCCCCAAACCTACGGCGTGTACCTCTCGACGAACGACGACGGCACGGTGAACATCCTCTCACAGGGCCGCAAGGTGAAGGTCAATCTGCATCCCTCAATCAAGGCCGAGTCGCTCAAGCCCGGACAAGAGCTAATCTTGAACGAAGGATTGAATGTGGTAGAACTTGCGGGATACGAAATTCAGGGGGACATAGTAATCCTAAAAGAAGTTCTTGAGGGTGGAGATCGCGCTGTGGTTACTCTGCGCGCGGACGAAGAAAAGGTCGGCATCATCGCCGATCCCCTGCGCCTCTTGCGACTCAAGACCGGCGATCATCTGCTGATGGACGCGAAATCCGGCTATCTGCTGGAAAAACTCCCCAAGAGCGATGTGGAAGATCTTTCGCTCGAGGAGGTGCCGGACATCGGCTACGACCAGATCGGCGGCCTCGGCACACAGATCGAGACAATCCGCGACGCGATTGAACTTCCCTATCTCTACGGCGACTACTACAAAGAGCACAAGCTCACACCACCCAAGGGTATCCTACTCTATGGACCTCCCGGATGTGGCAAAACAATGATCGCCAAGGCGGTAGCAAGCAACCTTGCCCAACAAATTTCCATGAAACGCGGCGAGAAGATTAAGGGCTACTTCCTCAACATCAAAGGACCGGAGCTTCTCACGAAATGGGTCGGTGAGACCGAACGCAAGATCCGCGAGATTTTTATCAAGGCCAAGGAGAAGGCGAACGAAGATGTTCCCGTTGTGATTTTCTTTGACGAAATGGATGCTCTCTTCCGCACGCGTGGCACGGGCATCTCCTCGGATGTAGAATCAACTATCGTGCCGCAGCTACTGGTCGAGATTGATGGCGTTGAAGGCCTGCGGAACGTCATCGTCATTGGTGCATCCAACCGCCAAGATTTGATTGATCCCGCCATACTGCGTCCCGGACGCCTTGACGTGAAAATCAAAATTGAGCGTCCTGATAGAACCGGAGCCATAGATATTTTCAAGAAGTATCTGGTAAAAGGAGTTCCGATTAAGCAAACCGAAATAAATGAACTCGGTGGAGGCGACCTAGAAAAAGCCATAACCAAAATGATTGAGTTGGCGGTTGAGGCAATGTATTCCCTTGGCGAAGAAAACCGCTTCCTTGAAGTAACCTACGCAAACGGAGATAAAGAAGTACTTTACTTCAAAGATTTCTCGTCAGGTGCCATGATTGAATCAATCGTTCGTCGCGCCAAAAAGTTAGCCCTCAAACGCTACATTAATAAGGGCCCAAAAGGGGTTTCTACCAACGACATACTTGACGCAGTCCGCGAAGAATTCAAAGAAAACGAGGATCTGCCGAACACGACAAACCCGGACGACTGGGCAAAAATTGCCGGCAAAAAGGGTGAGCGAGTGGTATATGTAAGACCACTTCTGAAAGACAATACTCCTAAACGCGAGGTTGAAAAAATTGTTACGACCGGACAGTACCTCTAAAAAATAACCAGTAACTGGTAATTAACTACCCCTAACACTCCGCATCGGGAAACCGAACGGAGTTTTTTATTTTTTGCTGGACGCTTGCTCACCCGCAAACACCAAGCTACACTTAAAAAAGTTTTCTTTGAAAAAACAATATGCTTGTTACCCATGGGGGAAGAGAAAGTGAAAATTCTTTGCGGATAGCGCGTATAGATCCGAAATTCCCTTTCTATAAATTACCTTCCTATGACAATTGTATTGAGCAAATTTGTCGCCTACTTCTTAATAGATACGGCGCAGTGCCTTTCACAGAACAGGACGATTGGACTACGGAATCAGAGGAAAATTTTTATACCGAAAACTTTTACGCGCGACCGCGCTTCGGCAATACACTTGACTTACCCATCAATCGTGACTTGCACCCTACCACCTCTAGTCTAGAGCATGGCGGGGTTTGGCATCCGCTTTTTGGAAGATTTTATCGCGAACCCGCGGGGGCCTATCTCGAAGGATCAACAGTCACCTGCAAAACTCCTCATGAATTTGCCCTGCGTATCCGAAGAGGCCAACAGATGGCTGGGTTTCTCGCGAGACAAATTTCTACCGACGGCTATGCGGTAAACATATTCTCCAAAGTAAGCGACGGCAAAGGGGAAAGTGCGGGTATGCATTCCAACTATCTCATCTCCAGAGATCTTCGACACAGATTTTTTACCCACGATTTTATGGATCCTCGCGAAAAACTACTTATGAAAATACTCTCCACAGAGGCCCAAGACCTTATCACCCTTGAAGTGCTCCTCCAGGTTTTTATCGGCGAAGGTAAAATCGGCTCGGAATGCGGAAATCCGCAGGTCCCATTCCAGATATATGGACGAGGTGATTTTATTTCT
>Ga0209542_10020734_pt1 | contig 10373 bp, 12 predicted proteins | sample RifCSPhighO2_01_FD_184028 | JGI IMG/M metagenome (GOLD analysis project Ga0209542, IMG submission 184028) | Soil microbial communities from Rifle, Colorado - Rifle CSP2_plank highO2_0.1 (SPAdes) (version 2) | ecosystem: Environmental > Terrestrial > Deep subsurface > Rock core/Sediment ...
AGATCCTAGACTGATATGCAAAGAGTTTTAGAGGAATTGAAGCAGGGATTTGGGCTTAAAAGCAAGCATATACAAATTTTAGAAGCGCTTTATGAAAGAAGGCTAAACGCCGAAGAGATATGCAAAACAACAAAAATACCACAAGGAAGAATCTACACTTACTTAAATGAGCTTCTTGAGATAAGATTAATCAACAGGACTCCAAAAAAACCCTTTTTTTATTCACTCGAGAACATAAAGGATAATGTCACACACTTCCTTAAGCTAAGGCTCGATGATCTCGCCAGAAAGCAGGAAAGAATCATCGATATAATCGAAGAGAAAAATCCTGTTGAAGAGATTGAAATAGTCAACAATGGCGACGAATTTGCATTCAAACTGATGCAAATAATAGCTGAAACATCACAGCTAAAAACAATTGTTCGGCATGGGTCATTACCTTTCCCATTGTATCCTGAAGACAGCATCAGTTTTGAGAAAGTCAGAAAGGCCATAATCGCGCATAGAGAAACTTTGGCGCATACAACCCACGAGACAACAATGGATGCATACAAAAACGGCGAAAGCTTCAACTCCATAATGGAGAAAAAGGCTCTCGAAACAAATTTTGCCATAATAAAAAAAGTTTTGGGAAAGGAATTTCTCAAGCTAATGATAAAAGAATTAAAAAATAAGTGCAGGTCAGGCCAGCTTACAGTTCATGTTGTTGATGAATATATACCTATGCAAATCTTTATTAGCTCAAGGAAAGTTTTCCTCTCCATAATCCATCTTGGAGTAACCACTGGAGTGATAATAAGAGGCAAACAGGCTGTAAGCTTATATAACAATTTTTTTGAGGACATGATAAGAAGGTCAAAGCCTTTGACACAATACCTGACAAAAATGGAAAAAAACATTTGACAATGGAAAGAAAATCATTAAGCTCAATTGACCTTGGATTCTTGGCAAGAGAATTAAAAATATTGGAAGGGGCAAAAGTAGATGCAATCTTCCAATATGAAAGTATAGTGTATATCCAGTTCCATGTGACAAACATAGGAAAAAAGATATTAAAATTCAGCCTGCCAAATTTTGCCTTTATAACTGAGGCAAGAGCTGAGAAGGAAAAAAAACAGTCTGCATTCTCAACTATCCTAAAAAAACATCTTCTCAATTCAAGATTAACGGGCATAAAACAACATAAAAACGAAAGGATTCTTGTTATGTGCATGGAAACTAAAGAGCAGAAATATAACCTTATAGCTGAGCTGTTCAGCCAGGGAAACTTGATACTATGTGATGAAAAAAACCAAATCATCGGATGCCTGACAACCAAAAAGTGGGCACAAAGGGAAGTGATATCTGGAACAGAATACAATTTTCCTGACTCAAAAAACCCTTTTGACCTAACTTTGAATGAAACTGAAAAGATATTTTTGGGAAGCGAAAAGGAAAGCCTGGTAAAATCGATAGCAATCGACCTTGGCCTTGGAGGGCTATATGCTGAAGAAATATGCATCAGAGCAAACCTCTCTAAAGGGAAAAAACCAAACGAAATAAGCAAAAATGACGTAAAATCAGTGCACGAACAGCTCCAACTTCTCAAAAAATCAAAAGCAAGACCAATAATAGTCTATGAATCCGGAAAAGTGGCAGACATAAGTCCAGTCAAGATGGAATACTACAAAAATATGCAGATTGAAGAACAGGAGAGCTTCAGCACGGCAATCGAGACTTTTTTGAAAATGTATCGGCCTAAAAAGATAAACAAATATGAAAAAGAGATCGAAAAGCTGATGAACATAATAGAAGCACAGGAAAAGCAGTCAGGCAAGATAAATGAAGAAGTCGAAGACAACAGGAAAAAAGGAGATCTGATCTATGAAAAATACTCTGTTGTCAATGATATTTTAAGCACACTCAAGAAAGCAAGGGAAAAGCATTCATGGAAAGAGATAAAGGAAAAGCTGAAAGGACACAAAGTTGTGAAGTCTGTGGATGAAAAAGAAGGGAAGATTGTGATCGAGCTTTAGGATATGATTCTCAATGGACATAAAAGAAATTTCAGATGCATTGCAGAAGGGCGGCAAAATAATATTCAGCCCTGAACCAGAGGCGATACACCATATCTGGGCAGATATTCCAAACAAATCAGTTGGTTTTTCCATTGATAATCAGGATTATACTGAAAAAAGTTAAAAATTTTCTATTTTCAACTTTTTTGGTATATTGGAAATTTAAATCAATAGGGATTTATTTACTTAATTTCCAATATATAATGAGCGGCAAAATTGAAGAAGCCATTGATTTAATTTCAACTAACATTAACATCTTCAATTTTCAAATAACTGTGCATAAACATCCTGGAAAATTGCATGACAAGGACTTGCAGTTCAAGGTCGACGAAATGGCAAAAGCAATTAAATTCATAATGGATAATTTTTTTGGGAAAGTTAACTGGAAATTCTTGAAATGCTATCCTTAATTTGGACAGCATACTAATCGGTATAATATTAACTACTGTTAAATAGTAATGATGGTAAGGTTTATATACTGAAATACCACTTTCGATAGATAAAAATTGTAATTTTAATGCAAATTACATGCATAATTAAGCCTAAATGGAGGATTTTAGAATGCAAAAGTATGTCATAACCAAAAAAATTGCTAAACATGGGGCAAATTCTATACTTGTAATACCTAAATGCCTACAGCAAAAACTTAGGCCAAGAACAATGTGCAAAATAAGCTTTGAAGTATTGGAAGGAGCTGATTCAAATGAGTAAACCAATGAAAAAACTGGTCCACAATGTGGAGACAATATGCAACAACTATTTTCTTGACCTTACTGAACTAGAGACAGCTGGAGCAAAGCCAATCGAAGGATGGAAAATTGCGTCCATGATGCTGAGCGCTGCAATGCAAAAAGATATGCTCATATTAGGAGAGCCTGGATGGGGAAAGACAACTGCAACAAGCATTGTTTCAGCTGCAACAACAGGCCTACCCATGGACCTCTTTAGAAACGTCCTAATCAGAGGGCATCCTGAACAGTCTGAAGAGAAGATGATAGCAAGGCTTGACTTTGGAAAGTTATACAACGAAGGAGAGCATGTCATAATGCAAAAGCAAGTATACTTTCCTATCATCACATTAGATGAATTCAACAGGCTGCCTGAAGGAAAGCAGTCAGAATTTTTGGACTGCATGGCAACAGGAATCTTCAGCTATCTAAATGAAAACTTTTACAGGGGCAAAAAAACATTTTTTGCAACAGTAAATTATAGCGATGGAGGAAATCACAAGATAACACCTGCAAACCTTGACAGGTTTCACTTAAGCGCAGAATTCAGCTATCAGAACTCAGTATTTAGGAATGTATTGGAGAGATTCTCAAATGCTGCAAAACAAAACCTTAGAGACAATGAACTAACACTCCAAATACTTGCTATCATAAAAAATGATGAAAATGCTGATGAAAAGCTAGCTCAAATCGAAAAGTTGCGCCAAAAACACCTTAAAGGATTTATGAAAAGGACTAGGTTACAGATATTAACAGAAGCCGAGTTTATCGAGCTTAGGAAGGAAATAGCTTCTATTGAGCTTGACCAAGATGCAGAAATGTTCCTAAACTTTGTTGATGCTGAGATCAATACAACAGGAATATACGGGGCAAAGAGAAGTTGTGATGAACCAGATTCAAGCACCCACGGAAAACAGCTTGCAAGCTATAACATCACAAATGGACTAAGCCCAAGAGGATCAAACGAAGCCATAATGGATTTTGCGAAAGCTTTGGCATTATATCAAAATGCCATGAACGATAATACCGGCAAAGTAAAAGCAACAAAGGCACATGTTGAAGCAGTGATGCCCTATGCCCTTGCGCACAGGCTAAACTTCACAGACGATTATAGAAGCCAGCACACAACAGAGAATAGGGACTGCATGTATGAGATGCATCTTGCACGAACACTTATAGAAGAAGTGGGCAACAGATATTCCCATATGCACAATAATTTAGTTATGCTTTATGAATACGAAGGATGCCTAAGAAACGGGAAAAATCCAGCAGATGGCATGAACAGAGAAAACTGCGAGAAAGTAGAAGATATGATTACAGATGCAAATAAAATTGACCATCCATTTGCAAGACAAGTTGTAAAGCAAATCAAAGTGCAGCATGCAGAGCAAATCAAAAAACTAACAGAAGGTGCATGAAATGAAAGACCTAGAAAAGGTCTTGGATGAAGCCCTTATATTGGTGCTCGACAGGTATCATCATCCAACAATTTCAAAAAGACCGAGATTTGAAAATATCCAAAACATACAGACCGCTGCTTTTTCATTTGTTGATGAGAGCACAGTAATAAATCCACGCTTTGTGAAAAAACTTATTGATAATGGGCTAGATTCACTAACAGCGATCACTGGAATACTAACCCATGAATTTGGGCACTATATTGACAACCCATATGATGTTGCAAGATTATTGATACAGTCAGAAGCAGCAGACACCTATTTTTCAGAAGAAAGTGATGAAATCAAAAAAGCAATAGTAAATTTCTATTCAGATATTTCAACTAATCTTGAAAGGATGCGAAGAGAAAGAACAGGCAAAGAACTAAGAGCAGTCTATCAGAAACTCGAAGAGATCTCTTTACCAGGGCAACACAACAGCTTCAAATTCATAAATGCGTTTTATGCAGACAGGGTAAAATTCTTCCAAAGCAACTTCGAATTGACAGCAGAACTTGAGAAAGCCATGGAAGAAATGAGGAAAATAGATTTCTTAAACGCTGATTATGAAGACATAAACATATACTCTTTTGGCCAAATAATAATTCCTCTCCTAAAACAAGATGCAGAGAATGCAGAAATTGGCATAAGAAAAGCTGGAATATCTAAAGGAGGGACCAGAGGATCTGGCAAAGGAAGCGAGCCAATATTCAATCCGTTTGAAGATACAATAGATGGTCAGATAGAAGACATTACAGACAAACAGATTGAAGAGGCGCTAAATAAGATAGCAAGGGACAAGGGACTAAACGAATATGAAAGAATAAAGAAATTTATTGCAAAGAAACGAGGAAAAATATTCCAAAAAACACCTACAAAGACTAAGGGTGTGCCGATTGCCGGTTTAGATTCAACAGACTTTCAATGGCATGACCATCTTATCGATTTTTACAAGAGAAAAGCAGAGGGCATTGGAATATATGTGCATAAAAGGCCTCAAATAATAGATGCTTTTAATTCATATCCTCTAGACACAACTAAATTTAAGGTCAGTGATCCAATACATACAATGAACCCTTTCTCTGCACCAGGAATAATGCCTGGCATCACCCAAAAGTTCAAGGAAGTTCCCGGAATTATCAAGGATAAAAGATTTGCATATGCACACCTATGGCTAGATTTTGACACATCAGGATCAATGCAACACCCATTGTATTTCTCAAAAGCAGTGCTTGCTGGATTTGTGCTCGCAATAAACTATTACAAAAATGGAAGCCAAGTTGGCATAAATAACTTTTCGTCAGACTCTGCAATGCTATTTCCTACAAGAGACCTAAACCAAGTCTTTAGGATGCTATGCGGATATTGGGGCGGAGGAACAGTATATGACGTGCAGAAGATAAGGGAATATCTGAGAAACAGCGCAACAGCCCATGAACTCCAGAAAAAAGGCTATGGCGGCGTAATGATATCATCAGAAGAAGACTATATCAACTTAATTAAAAAAATTGACCCAAGAGCAGCTGAAAAAATGTCAAGAAAGGAAGTATCAGTAAAGCTTGACAGAAGAACACAAGAAATTTATGAAAAACTAGACCATGTTATGATAACAGATGGAGGAATATACAACCTGCCAGAAGTAATCGACTATTTCAATGCGACTGCAAAGCATACCACACATACGATCCTAGTAATCGATAATCCAGGATTTGCAAACGAAGCTCGAGGATTTGGACTTGCCAATACAGAAATATTTGACGTGCAGTATGACAATATCTGCGATATAGCAATAGGCAAAGTAAAGGCGATGAATACTATTGAACCAATGAGGAAGATGTTTTAGGATGGAAACTTTAGAATTAAAGGTTAGCCCTTTTGAAGGAAGGGAATTTGGGAATTCTGAAAGAGAGGAAAATATAGAATCAAGAATAGATGAAGCGGTTGAGCGAGCATTCCAACAATACCAGCAATTGCAGCTAGTATTCTATTATAAAAATAAACTAAATTTAGAGATTGTACTTGAAAAAGTTAAAGCTATGCAATTACCAATACTCAATCCTGCAAAGATAAACTATTTGCTCCAAATAATAATCCAAAAATCACCAGCACAACAAGTTCAAAACTCACTAACAGGAATATTATTCTCAAGACTAATACAAATCTCATACAAAAAAGGATGCAACGATTTCCTGTTAACCACCAAAGATATGCATATAAATGAATTAGGATATCGCTTAAAAGGAACTGCAAAACAACCGATACAACTAATGATATATGGAAACTCTGGAAATAACACTGGAGAGTATTCAAAATACTGTAATTACATCATACTAGGAAACACAAGTGATTTCACAGGTGTAGAATCAACGCACTGCAATTACATCATTCAAGGAAACACTGGGAATTTCACAGGTGATGATTCAAAAAATTGCACGTTCACTATAAAAGGAATAATCGGATATATTTACGAACCTCAGTCAAAAAATTGCACATACAAAACTCCAAATCCAGCAATATACAGCGAATTGCAAAGAATATTTGCAGCAAACACAATACAACTTATCGATGCAGAAGGAAAAATATTGGATGAGACCAAAAAATGAGCTTACTAGCACCAGAACTAAAAGTAGATCCGTTTCAAGGAAGACAAGGCTATAAACCTGCAGAAAAAGAAGATGCTATCGAAATCCAGCTAGATGAAGCAGTAAACAGAATTCTAAAAAAATATGAGAACATTTTAGAATTGGAAACGCCAATCTCTGATTTAGAATTTGATGTCTTAACACCCGCACAAATAGCTCAATTCTGCCTAGCAACAAAAATTAGACAACATCCTGACAGATTAAGCCGATTCTTAAACAGATTGATTGTAGAATCATATCTAGCAGGTAATAATCATTTCATTATTATCAGCAAAGATAACATGGAATATTTTGGGCATAATCTTGAGGGGAGCATTACTGATCCTCTCTACATAACAGTAAATGGCAATCTGGACAATTCTTCATTTGTCAATGCAAAATATTGCCAAATTATATTATACGGAAATCCTAAAGGCTGGTTTGGTGAAGCTTCACAATATTGCAAATATAAAATTGAAGGTAATGTAACAGGAGGATTAGGATTTAAATCTAAACACAGTACCTATCTAATAAAAGGTGAAGTCATAGCACGAAATCTTGGTGCATTCTCTGAAAATTGTGTGTATCAAACAACTAACCCTTTAACTTATAGGCGGATGATTGAATTAGTGCACAAACCGAACACAGTGCAACTTATTGATAGAATAGAGCATGTTATTGAGGCGATTATCAAATGATGATACTAGAGCATGAATTAAAAATTGATCCGTTCTTGGGAAAAGACTTTGGGAAATCTGAAATAGAAGAAAGTGTTCTAAGCCCATTAGATTTAGCTGTTGAAAACACTTTTAGGCAATATCAAGATGCAGATCAATCTGGCCTATTTAAAGATATCAGTGGACATGTTTCAAGAATTGGGCTTGAGGTACTTAACCCAGGCCAAATCAACCATTTACTTCAAAAAATATTGCGAGATAATCCAAAAGAAATTATTATCAGACTCCTGATCAACAAGCTATTGCTGCAATCATACCTTAATGGATTTAATGATTTCTTGTTGAATACGCAAGATATGTTACTTGACGGTTTAGTTGATGTATTTAAAGCAGAAAAAACAAATCCACTGCAGTTAACGATACTTGGAAATGTGGGTAATATATTTGGGATGGATTCAAAATATTGCATATTCAATATTGCTGGAAATGCCGGCAAACATTGTGGCTACAAAGCAAAACATTGCACTTTTAACATTGGCGGAGATGCGAACATCCTCCTCGGGCTTAAATCTGAATATTCTGATTATCATGTTAACGGAAATGTTGGGAATGCTTGCGGAGACGCATCAAAATGGAGCAGATTTTACATACAAGGAAATGCAGGATATAACCAAGGAACAAGATCAAATAAATCAGTCTTTACATTTCATGGAGAAGTTCTTGGGCTTGGAAAACGATCAACAAACTCTGACTACAGAACTACTTTACCAAAAGCATATGACCTTCTTTTAAGTGAATTGCCTAAAAATAACACTGTGGCGTTATTAGACAGGTCTGGAAATGTGATAATGGAAGAGAGAAAATGAAGCTGCTAGAATCTAAATTAATAATAAATCCGTTTGATGGAATTGACTGGCCTGAAGAGTCACAACAAGAGCAGCAAATCGAAAAGACCATTGAGGCGGCAGTAGAGGAAGTTAGGGATGCATACTTAAATCTAAATCCTGGTAATGGATCAATAGAGACAATAAATAAACTTCTACTCCCAATTCTTACTGAAGTTCAAATAAACAAATTTCTTCATAGTTTGGACAAAGCCAAGCAAAAAGGCACACAGTTAGCTTTCTTCCTTAACAGATTAGTGCAAGACACTTACAAAGCACACAACAATGGAATCCAACTCATAATGAGTGGGATAATGCTAAACTTTTTGGGATTCGAGCTAAAGGCAAAACCACATAAGAGATTAAAGCTTACAATTTTTGGAGATGCATACAATTGGTTTGGAGCAAATTCAGAATACTGCACAATGATACTTAACGGAAATTCAAGGGATAACTTAGGCTTAAAATCAGAGAATTGCTCGTTTACTGTCAATGGTGATACTAGTGATGGCTGTGGATGGAGCTCAAATAAATCCAGATACATCATCCATGGCAATACCGGAAATTCCTATGGAGGTCAAGCTCGAGACTGTTTCTTTAGTATCTTTGGTGATGCTAAAAATCAGCACACCTATGGATCTATAGACTGCACATTTGAATTTCATGGAAAAGTTGGATCAATCAGCCAAGGATCAGCAGGATGCATATTCAAGGCTTCACAAATTGAAACTTACGAAGCGATCTTAAGAGATCTTGCGATCAATAATACAGTACAGTTGATTGACAATTATGGCAAAGTGCTAGAGGAAAAAAGAAAATGAACTTGCTTGAACAAGAACTAAAAGTGAATCCGTTTGAAGGTGAAAAATGGGAAAGTTCTGAAACAGAAGAAGAAATAAGCCCTGTCAGAGATGAACTTGTTGAAAGAACACTTGAGATATACTCTTCATTAACCCCAATGGAATGGGCAAGTGATGAAAAAGATCGTATAGGCGGGCTAGAATTAGATGTACTTGACCCTTGCCAGATAAACGTGTTCTTGCATAATGCAATTAAGAAAAAGAAGACTAGCAAGAACCAGTGCTTGATTGGACTGTTTGCCACTAAACTTATACAAAATTCACACAATGCCGGAAATAACAAGTTTATGCTTAGCGCTTATGATTCTCAGCTATATTCAATTGGAGTCGAATTAATCGGCAAACCGGATAGACCTATCTTGATTAGCATTGAGGGCAATATAGGAAGGTATTGTTTTAGAGAAGCAAAGTGGTGTGAAATACAATTAAATGGAAACACAGTTTACACAATAGGAGCATACTCACATAATTGCACATATAACCTATATGGCAATGCACCTTCACAACTTACATCTGCAACACACAACTGCACATATACATTCTTTGGCACACTTACTCCTGCTAATGATAGATATCTCACAATTTCTGAGAATAATGTTTATAGGACAACCAATCCTGTAGCATTTCGGAAACTCAAAAAAAGATTAGATAAATCAAACACTGTGCAACTAATCGATTCAGCAGGAAAGATCTTAGAGGTATTCAAAAAATGAGGGTTTTAGAGCAAGAGTTAAGAGTGAATCCGTTTGGAAGCAATAAAAATAAAGCCTCTGAAGAAAATCCAGAAATAGAGATTAAGCTGGATGGCTTTGTACATGAAGTATTTTTAGAATATCAAAAACTGAAGATAGAAGAAGGTTTAAATTATGACATTCATATATTAAAGCTGAAATTAAATACACTTAAACCAGCAGAAATAGATCAAATACTGCAAAAAATTACAAAGAGCACACCACAACAAAAATTGACCCACAGAATCACCGGGTATTTTATAAGCAAATTAATTACAGATTCATACTTATCTCACTATAATAATTTTGTGTTGAATAATGGTAATATGCCTCTAGATTATCTTGCATTTTGGCTTCAAGGAAGGTCTGATGATTTAAT
>Ga0209542_10020735_pt1 | contig 10372 bp, 8 predicted proteins | sample RifCSPhighO2_01_FD_184028 | JGI IMG/M metagenome (GOLD analysis project Ga0209542, IMG submission 184028) | Soil microbial communities from Rifle, Colorado - Rifle CSP2_plank highO2_0.1 (SPAdes) (version 2) | ecosystem: Environmental > Terrestrial > Deep subsurface > Rock core/Sediment ...
CCCCGTTCCGTAATAGTTATCCATGAGGTGCTTGGTCTTGTTGTCGTTCACCGCGATCATCGGAATTTTTAATGCCCCTTCTTTGATCATCGAATGCAGCCGGATGATGCCGGTCGTCGTTTCCTCGCATCCGCCGATGCATTTCGCAAGTGTATCCGGACGCTTCGTATGCATCTCCGTTACGAGATCGCAGCCGTCATCAATGGTGATTTCGGGATTGGTATCAATCACCGCATTCAAAAATTTATAATAATCTTCACTACTTTCCCCTTTGTATGCCCACACGAGCACATTCTCTTCTTCCGCGAGCGCAGCCGCGACGTCATCCTGCGTGGAGAGGGGATTGCATCCCGTAATGGCGACTTTTGCGCCGCCTGCGACGAGTGTGCGCACAAGAACCGCAGTTTCCTTTGTGACATGGAGTGCCATGCCGATGGTGAGACCTTTGAAAGGTTTCTCTTTTGCGAATCTCTCCCGTACTTTCATCAGTGCTCCCATCCGCCTCTCGGCGATTTCTATATTCAGGAATCCCTGTGGTGCGAGTTTGGGATCTTTGACATGGGACATAGCGGGAGAATGGTATCACTTTTTTCTTGCAAATGTCCGCTCTTCGCTGTACACTGTCTTTGTCAACGTGAGTATTCACGATACGCAGCATCAGGTTCTATCCTGAAGCTGTGTTGCTGCTATGCAGCAATGTGCGGGTTGAAACCCGCAGTTACATTCCCCCCATCATCATGCGTGCATCATTCATGGCCGCCCTGAACCAGATCTGCGCGGATAAGAACGTTTCGCCGGATCAGGTGCTGGAAGCCGTCAAGCAGGCGATCTCCACCGCCTACCGGAAAGATTACGGTAACAAAGAACAGGAGATCCGCGTGGTCTTGCGCGAGGATCAGGACATGCCCTCTATTCTTCTCATTAAGGAAATAGTGGAGGAAGTGGAAAACGAAAATTTTGAGATCAGTATTGCGGACGCTCAAAAACTGAAGCCCGATGCCGAAGTAGGCAGCGAGCTCGAAATCGATGTCACTCCCGAAGGGTACGGTCGCATCGCTGCACAAGCGGCAAAGCAGGTGATCCTCCAGAAGATCCACGAAGCGGAGAAGCAGGCGGTCTACCAGATGTTCAAAGATCGCGAGGACGAGCTCCTCACGGCAACGGTGACGAAAGTTGAGCCAAACTGGGTCACGCTCGAAATCGAAGGGAATGCGGTATCGCTCCCGTGGCGCGAACAGATCCCAAACGAACATTACTACACAGGGAAGCGTATCCGCGTGTATCTGGAGCGCGTGGAACTGACGACAAAAGGTCCGAGTCTGCGCATCTCACGTACGCACCCGCACCTTGTCCGCAAACTTCTGGAACTCGAGATTCCGGAAATCCGCAATAACGATGTGGAGATTAAGGCGATTGCCCGCGATCCGGGGTTCCGCAGCAAGGTAGCGGTGAAGAGTTCAGACCCGAGGATCGATCCGATCGGTGCATGCGTGGGGCAAAAAGGAGTGCGTATCCGCTCCGTGATGGAAGAGTTGAATGGCGAGCGCGTGGATATGATCGAATGGAGCGAGGATCCGATCCGTCTGATTTCGACCGCGCTCCAGCCTGCCGCAATTTCCGCCGTCATCATCGTGAACCCGAACGAGTACACGGATGAAGAAGGCCGCGCTGTTAAAAAGCGCGCAGCCGTGTTCGTGGAGGAGGCGCAGCGGCCGCTTGCGATCGGCAAGAAAGGTCAGAATATTCACCTTGCTACCAAGCTTTCCGGCTTCGAGCTCGATATGTATAACTACGAAGAGCTGCCCAAGTTCCAGGCGAAGCTTGCAGAGATTCAAGGGCAGATGCCACAGGTGACAGTATTTGTTTCAGAAGAAGAGGGAGGTGAAGCTTCAGCCGAAGCAGCGGGAGAAAATCCTGTCGAAGCTGTTCCCGAAGCAGTATCCGATGGAGCTACTTCAGACGCATCGTCTTCACAATCTTCGTAAGCTCTCCGAGCGGGTCATCGTAGTGTTTTATTCCTTCACAGGACATCGTGAAGTGCCAAGTCGATTCCTTTGCGATGACAATGATCTCGGGAGTGGGACACACGGCTTCCGGAGCGGGAATCACGACGGTATCGACTGAGCCAATCCTCTGAGCTTTGATCTGCTCTGCCATTTCAGGGAATCTCTCTTTGTACTCTGTTACAACTTCCTCTTGCGTTACAGGCATGCCAATGAAGAACTGAAAATCGCGAACGGGAGAACAGGGACTTGTAGACCAACGAGGAGCGTCATTGGGAGAGTAGGTATAGCGCAGTGGTCCAAAGACGAGTCCTGCATTCGTTTTCTCACCATCCATGACTTGTTCCCCCTCCCAATCTTTCCAGTTCGGATTAAAAGGGAAATCAATGGCAAAAGATTCCCAGTCCTCGTGATGGACAGTTTCAATAGCAGGCAGCGGATCTGGACCCTTATCACATTCATCATCGGATGTTTGAATCGATCTTACATCGAGGAATTTCATACTTTCGACAATATCGGAGAGAACATCGAATTCTTCTTCCGATCCTCCGCTGCAGAGTGCGAAAATCCGATAAGAGTATAGGGGACCCGGGACGATGATCGTCGGCGTTGTGCAAAATCCATCTTCAGTAAATCGAACAGCATCATATTCGCCGATTGTTACAGTTTGTGGTTTTGCTTGTTCGGGAACGTCTCCTCCCAAGAACATCTCTCCATTCTGCTTCGTGATTTCCTCAGTGATCTCCCCGATCGATTTTTGGCTATCGATGCTCAACTCATAGAGTCGCATAAGGCCGCATCCTTCCATGACTCCCACGGGTCCAAAGGAAAGAGAGGAATCTTCTCTGGGGTCCTGCAGCAGTACTTCGTAAGGGCGCGGAGCATATGTAGGAGTGCCCCACAGAGGATTCATCGGCAATTCAGCACTAAACGCGAGATCCTGACTTTCAAAATATTCCGTTGTTGTTGGTGGATCAAAATTAAATTTCCCCATGAGCTTCTCCGGTTCGCATCCATTCTCGATCAATTTCTCATGGAGACCATTCCGGACTTCCTGCGTGAGGAGAATTCGTCCATCTGCGGAACGTTCCTCTTTCATTGGAGAGGAGGAAGATGAAGCTCCTTCCCCGCCTTGCTGCAGAGGGACGCAGGAAATGAGAAGAAGACAGAGGAAGAGGGAAGTGCGTTGCATGGAGGAAAGTGTACAGGCTCACGCATCAGTCCGCCTGCCTGCCGTACCATGGCTCCAGTTGTTGCTTTTGATAAGCAAGTTTTGCGAGAAATCCCGGGAGGAATTCGTTGAGTGGGGTGAGTTCTTTTTCAGGAATCATGGTGCAACGGGAGAGGAGTGTTTGATGCTCAGGAATCAATTCCCCAACGTACGGATCCTGCAACTGCACGGCATCTTCCAATCCGAATGTTCCCACGGGTGTGACTGTGCCATCGGTGCCGTATCCTTTTACAAAGATTTGCGTGCGGCGGGTGGAGTGGAGCCAGAGGAAGTTCCTGTTCTCTTCGAGTGAGGAGTCCGCCGTGGCGGACGACGAGTCGAGAAGCCTGTCCTGAGCGCCGTCGAAGTGCTTCTCGACTCGTCGCACTCGCTCTGCTCGCGCTCCTCTCTCGAAGAGAACGCGTTGCGACCACAAATCACTCAAATGAATACCCGTCGAAGGAAGGTCAAGCGCATAACTCAGCATATTGATCGCTGTTACACCGACGCGCAGGCTCGTAAATCCTCCAGGACCGATCACGGAGGCAAGATGCATGAGATCCTTATACGTGAAATCTTTCTCTTTCAAAATATTCTCAATAGCCGGTACAAGATCGGTATCGCCATGCGTTTTAAGGGGAACGCGCAGAAGGAGCTCTGACTCGGTGCAGAGTGCCAGAGAGTGGCTGTTACTCGCGGTATCGAGGAAGAGGGTGAGCACAGGGTGCAGGCAAGAATGGTACGATGGTAGCGGAATTTTCCATTTTCCATCGTGAGTTTCAATCTCTCCATCATCATCCCCACCTGCAACCGCCCGCGGATTCTGCAAAAGACACTCGATTGCATTGCGGTACAGACGATTCTCTCTTCCGCCCCTCAATACGACCGACTCGGCGCTTCGCGCCTCGATCGGTCTACTCGGGGTGACACACTGGAGGTTATCGTCGTATCCGACGGACCCGATGAAAAGACAGCGGAACTCATTACAAGCATGGAATGGCCATTTGCCATTCAATATTTTGCCATCCCCAAAATCCAGCAGGGTGTGTGCCGCAACCGTGCGGTTGAAAAGGCCAGAAGTCCTCTCGTTCTCCTCATCGGCGACGATATTTTTTTAGCGCCGGATGCCTGCGAGCGCCATGTGAAGGTTCATGCGATGCTCGATGAAAAAGCGATTGTTCTCGGACACATCACATGGGATCCTTCCATGAAAGTGACTCCGCTCATGAAGTGGATGGAGGAATCCGGCGTGCAGTTTGGCTACGGAAAAATCGAAAAGTTCCGTAAAAACTTTCTCCCAGCCGATATTCAGCATTGGTTTACCTACACGAGCAATCTCAGTCTCCCCGCAAAACTTCTCTACCAAAACAAATTCCGTGAAGATGTTTCCCTCTATGGGTGGGAGGATATCGAGTGGGGGAAGCGCCTCGCGGCGAAGGACATCCCTCTCTACTACGAACCCGACGCGCAGGCGTATCACCACCATCCCTATACAGCTGATGAAGTCTGGCAACGATCGAGGCAGCTGGGAAAATCTGCAGTGATCATGGAGAAACTGAATCCGTCGTTGCAGCTTCTCCCGTGTGGTTTGAAAAAAATGGCATATCGGGTTCTCTCGTTACTGCCGACGTATCGTGGAAGACACTATCGGGAATTCCTCTACGGAGTGAATAGTGAATAGTGAAAAGTAACTATTCACTCTTCACTTTTCGTTATTCACTTCGCTGGTACTGCAGTCATCTCCTTCAGTTTCGTCTTTACATCCTCATCTCTCGGGTCCAGCTTATTGATTCTCCGATACGTCTCTCCAGCCCGTTCCTCATCCCCAATCTGAATGAAGCAGCGAGCGAGAAGATGGAGGAGATCCATATTGCGCGGGGAGGCTGCTGAAGCCTTTTCGAGGAGGGGAGTCGCTTCTTCGAAGCGATGTGCAGCGATGCAGGCTTTGCCGAGATCTTCGCAGCGGTCCGCATTTTTGGGATCAAGATTCAGCGCTTTTTGATACGCCTGACAGGCTTCGACATATTTTTCCTGCTTGTAGCAGGCAAGCCCCAGATTCGCATAGAGCGCCGGTTCCTCATGTTCTTTGAGGAGTTCGTGGTAGAGGGCCTCCGCCTTCGGTTCTTTGTTGCAGAGGAGATACACCTTCGCGAGTTGCACTTTGGCATCCTTCGCTGTTGGCTGGATTGTGAGGGCCTGAATGAGCGCGCGCTCCGCGCCTTTGGCATCCAGTTTCGCAAGGGATTTTTCCGCAAGTCTCAGGAGGGTCCGAACTTCCTGCAGTTCAATCGCCCGCGTGCGGGGGGATTTTTGCTCCCTGGAGAGGGGAGTATCAGGGAGCCATTTGGCGTTGCGCTTCTCTGCGGCAAGGAAACCTGCGCGCACGGAGTGCACAATGCGGCGGGCGTTTCGGCTGCGGAGAACTGCGCGCAGGAGAACAATGGAAATAATGCCGCATGCGGAAACAATCATGACAAGGACATACACCATAAGCTTACGTGGAGGAGAGGGAAGCGTGGGCTGCAAGGAGAGGCCGGTGTGCGTTTGATTGAAGGATGCTGAGGATCGAGAAAAAGTGACGTGCAAAATGCGCAGCCTTTTCCGCTTCGGACGCGCTGCCATGCAAGTTCTTGGAAAGTTTAAGGAAGATTTGGCGAAGGAAAAGAACGGAGGATTCTTCTTCTTCCATGACCGTGAGCATTTCCCGGAAGCGTTCAAGAAGGGATGGATTCTGGAGAAAACGGTACGCATCAATACCAGCCTGCTTTTCCGCGCGTAAACGTTCTGCGTCTCCTAAGCAACGGATGATGATGCCGGGGGCACCTTGGGCTATTCCTAAAAGAAGCTCGCGATCTTCTGCCGGAAGCGCAGAAACAAGTGGTTCAAGAATACTGCGCGGAAGCGGGGAAAAATTGATGACCCGCATTCGCGAGATAATCGTGGCAGGGAGCGAAGAAAGAGATTCTGTTGTGAAGCAAAAGAGAACCCTGGAAGGGGGCTCCTCGAGGATTTTCAGAAGTGCATTTGCAGCAGTGATGTGTAGCCGTTCGATACTGCGAATGAGGCAGATGGTATGGGTTCCCTGAGGAGTCTCATAGAGGCGTTCCTGCAGCGCGCGCACGTCGTCGATGCCGATCGTATCGGTTTTTGCCTTTGCCTTTGCCCTGTGTTGCTGCGGGGCAGAGGAGCTACGACCGATCACATTCCAGTCCGTGCAGGTCTCATCGATCCATAATGTATCAAGCGTGAGAAGATCAGGATGCGTGTTCCTGTGCACGAGCAGGGACTGAGATTCCTTCTCTCTATCATTATTGCAGGAGTGCGTCAGAATTCGTTCTGCAAACCATCGTGCCATGGTGAACTTTCCGATATGTTTTTTACCAGAAAACAGATAGGCATGAGTGAGAGTTCCACTGACGACGTCATGAAGAAGTTCTGCGCGCTGCCTCTCGTGACCAATGATAGGTTGATCGGAGAACATAGGAGAAAGAACAAAAGATAATTACTTACTTACGATAGGGCAGAAGTCCCATAAACCGGGCCCGCTCTATAGCCTGTTTCAGCATCTTCTGATGGCGGAGTGAAGTGCCGGTGTAGTAGCGCTTCTTGATATTGCCGAAGTAATCCGTAAAGTTTTTAAGTGTCGGAAAATCCTTCCAATCGATGGAGGTTACTCCCGCTTTTGTAAAGGGACAGGGGCGCTGACCCGGCGGGAGAGAGGAGCCGGTATTGGGTTTAATGATGGGGGGCATACGAGAGGAAAGAGGAAAGAGGAAAGTGAAAAATACCTTAAAGGTTCAGGTTTTCATCGGAAATGAGTTCGCCAAGCTTTTCCGTAATCTCCTTCTCTGAGACTTCCTGTATCTCTTTCTTTTCCTCTCCCTTTGTTGCTACTTTTTCCTCTTTCGCCTCCTTCTTTGTGGCGCGCTGGATGATCTTCTTCTTCAGCACCTCCTCCTTCTCCTTCTTGATGTCCTCCTCCTCCTTCACAAGTCCCTCCTTCCATGAGTTATAGTGATCCTCCCAGTTCACCACTTCGTAATTCGGAGGAAGCTTGATGGTGAGGTGCCGGAGGATACCCCGCTCGATTTTCATCTGCCGGTCGAGCTCGGAAATCGCAGCTGCTTTTCCCTCAACGTAGAAGATAATGTACTGACCCTGAGTTTTTCCCTTGATGGAATACGCAAGGCCCATTTTGCGCCACTCATCTTTCTCGCGCACTTTCATCCCGCGCTCGGTGAAGAGTGTTTCGATATTGCGGAGTGTTTCCTGCTTTTCCTTATCCGTGAGATCTGCAGAAATGAGCACGGCAATCTCGTAGATGCGCGTCTCCTCGGAGGTGGGGTTCAATACGGTTGGCATGGGATTTGTGGGTAAAACACCCCGCGTAGGCGGGACGAAATCCTATAACTCAACTATACGTAAGGGTGGTGTGCCTCGCCAGTCTTTTTCGGAGATTTCCTGCGCGAGCGGAAGCGGCGGTTCGGGAATCCGCTTATACTACTCCGGCTATGTCCGACAGCTCGTTCTCCCATCGGGAGATTTATCAGGAGGAGAATCCGCGGAAAAGCGGGGGAAGGGGAATTCTTCGGCGGAGAGCGGTGAATACATCGGGAATGGGAAAGATCCGTGCGCGGATTACGGGCTTGCTTCAGCCCCTCATCACCTCGGTGCGGCGCTATCTCCTCTGGCTTCGCTCATCGCGCTCCCGCCGTGAACTTTTTCAAAAACTGCTGCGATCAGGTTTGTATTTCGGTGCGGTACTCGGTGTCTGGATTGTTCTCTACCTCGGATATATTCTTTTCACGCTGCCGGACGTAGACAAAGTGGGAGCGCTTATTGCTGCAGAATCGACGGTCATCACTGACCGAAACGGAACAGAACTCTATCGCATTCATGGAGAAGAAGACCGCACACTCGTATCACTCGATCACATCAGTGATTACGTGGAACAGGCGACGATTGCGATCGAAGATCAGCGGTTCTTCGAGAGGGGTTGTTTCGATGTCATCGGCTTCAGCCGTGCCGCATTCAGCCAGTTCCTCCCGAGTTTTTTCGTGCGGTCGGGCGGATCGACGCTCACACAGCAATTTTCCAAAAATGCGCTCATCGGGACGCGCAAGAGAAAAATCACGCGGAAGCTCCGCGAGTACATTCTGAGTTGTCAGCTTGAGCGCCGGTATTCGAAGTCCGAAATTTTGGAATTTTATCTGAACCGCATTCCCTACGGGAACAATGCGCATGGCGTGGAAAGGGCGAGCATGACCTATTTTGCAAAATCTTCATCGGGGCTCACTCTGGCGGAGGCATCGGTTCTTGCTGCCCTTCCTCAACTTCCTACATACCTCTCTCCCTACGGAGAGAACGTGCGTACTACCTTCTCGGAGGAGGGCACAAAGCGGTTCCTGAAAGGAAAGATTCAGTCTGCAAATGATGTGCGGGATAACGATTTCTGGCTCGGGATTGTCGGTCAGTGTTTTGTGGGAGGATCCGGATCATTGATCGTGTCTATGAATGTTCCGTCGCAGGAATGCGCGGGGGTCTATGTGGGAGGCAGAACGGATCAGGTACTCAGGAATATGCAGGATCAGAGATTTATCACCGAAGAAGAACGATCGGCGGCACTCAAAGAACTCCAGAGCATTATCTTCCGCCGCGCGCGGGAAAATATCCGCGCGCCGCACTTCGTTTTCTTCGTGAAAGAATTCGTGGAAGAGAAATTCAGAGGGCAGTTTGATTCGGGTTTCCTCGAGAGCGGCGGGCTCACTGTCACAACGACGCTTGATTGGGATGTGCAGAAAATTGCCGAGCGGGTGGTGAACGAAGTGGGGAAAGTGAATGAAGAGCTCTACGATGCGCACAATGCAGCCCTGCTTGCTGCAGATCCGAAGAGCGGCCAGATTCTCGCATACGTCGGCAACCGCGATTACTGGGATGAAGCTGCAAACGGGAATGTGGACGTGATTCGCTCTCCGCGTCAGCCGGGTTCCTCCTTTAAGCCGTTCGTCTATGCTGCTGCATTTCTCAATGGCGCATCGCCCGCGACGGTTCTCTACGACATTCCCACGCAGATCGGGGATGATATGCCGGAGAACTTCGATAATACGTTCTGGGGTCCGCTCACAGTCCGGCGGGCGCTTGGAGCTTCGAGGAATGTCCCTGCGGCAAAGGCATTCTTCCTGGCCGGCGGCGAAGATGCGATCGTGGAACTCGCATCCTCTATGGGGGTGCCGACAGTCAAAACACGGCGCGACGAACTCACGCGCTCGCGCGGAACGCGGTACGAATATGGCTGGCCGCTGGCGCTCGGTGCCGCGGAAGTGCCGCTCTACGAAATGGTGCAGGGTTATACGACCTTTGCCCGTCTCGGAAAGGCGATTGATCTCCTGCCGGTTCTCAAAATTGAGGATCGTCGTGGCAACATTCTTTACGAGGCTCCGGTGGAAGCAGAAGAGCGTGATGTCCTTGATCCGCGCACGGCTGCGATGATCACTTCCATTCTCTCCGATGAATCCGTGCGCCCCGAAGGATTCTGGCGGGAACAGCTTACTGTCCCCGGGTTCCCGACTGCGGCGAAAACCGGAACAAGCAACAAGTGTCTCCGGAGGGATCAGCGTACGAACGTTTGTCTCGAGAGCAAGCCCGATAATACATGGACGATCGGGTACACACCCGCGCTCATTGCCGGCGCGTGGGCGGGAAATGCTTCCGGTGGCGTGCTTTCCGCCAAGGCAACAGGACTCACAACGGATACGCCTATCTGGCGCCAGTTCATGATGGCAGCGCATAAGCACCTTGCTCCCGCTACCGGCGCTTTCCCTATGCCGGAAGGACTCACGAGTGCCCAGATATCGGAACTTTCCGGAAAACTCGCATCGCCCTGCACCCCTCTCGAACGGCGCCGTGCGGAACTCTTCTTCGAAGGACAGGCGCCAAAAGAATTCGATGATGCCTGCGTGCAGATTGAGATCGATAAACTTACGGGACTGCTCGCATCGAACGAATGTCCTGTGGAAGCGAGAGAAGCGGGCAGCTTCTTCCAGCCGAAGAGTGAACTTCCCGAGAGGTGGCCGCTCTGGGAGACGGCACTCAGGCGGTGGGCCGGTGATCTGAGCCGCAGCCCCGTTCATGCGCGCACAAAACTTGCGGATCAGATCAC
>Ga0209542_10020736_pt1 | contig 10372 bp, 11 predicted proteins | sample RifCSPhighO2_01_FD_184028 | JGI IMG/M metagenome (GOLD analysis project Ga0209542, IMG submission 184028) | Soil microbial communities from Rifle, Colorado - Rifle CSP2_plank highO2_0.1 (SPAdes) (version 2) | ecosystem: Environmental > Terrestrial > Deep subsurface > Rock core/Sediment ...
AATTAAAAAAGCTGACCCATCTCGAGTCAGCTAAGAGATTACAAGAAGAAAGATTAAAGCTTTTTAAACAAATTTCGGCAAAGATATGATAAGATATTTGGGTGTCATTTAGGGATTGGAAAATACTTGCCCGGCAGGAGGGGTGACTAGGGGGTCTGATTTTGATGTTTTTCTATAAAAGGCAGGTGATCCAGGAGTATTCTAGCTCCCTTTTTGACGGAAATGAGCGTAAGAATAAATCCAATAATAATAATAAAACCATCATAGCTAAATCTGGCCAGATCTCCGTCATCTAAATTAATCCACATACCGAATTCGTCAAAAGCTAGACCAAGTCCAAAACCATGAAGAAGAGCTATAAGAAATTTTGCTCTTGGACCGCTAAAGACCAAAGCTAGGTATCCGGCTGCTGCCAGAATAAAAAATCCGTAAGTGAAATGATGAACATGTATACCGAACCAAGGAAGATAAATACTTGGAGCGAAATAACTGAAAGTTCTTGTACCTGCAAAAGTCAGGAGGAAGGCTGTGGCGATAGGGAAGACGATATAGAGGTAAAGACCAGGCTCATGTTGAACAACCCGCCATCGGATTGAGCTTTTCATCTTTGAGAATAAGTAAAAAAAATTCATTCGGAGCGGGTAGGGGGAATCGAACCCCCGTCATGTGATTGGCAACCACATGTAATACCATTATACGATACCCGCATTTGGATAATTGTAATCTTTTTTAAGCTATTTTTCAAGTTTTAGTGCATGGGACCGCAAGAAATCTTGGTAAAGCTCAAGCCACTTAAGCATCCTTTCTTTTAACGCTCTACTTTGAATAACAATAGTGCAGACACCATAAGAGAGGCGTTTGGTCGGATGGCGACCCTTAATGTATATAGACTTATTAAATTGTTCTTTAGATAAACCCGTAGCCTTACTCCAGAAGTTTTTTTGAACTGAATCAATGAGGTCCGGATAAAGTAAAAGCCAAGCTTTAATTTTATCCGGAGTCACCTTAAGAGCCTTAGTTAGAAACAGGTAAAAGATTCTAATCATTTCAGGCTCGCTGTTACTTAATCGGACAACACTATATTTAGATTGCTTCTCCCCCTCACCCCAATACAACATGATACCTGCTAGAAACAGGGGATTATCTTTAAGATCCTCAAACTCAACTATGGCCTCGCGTCTATATGTTTCGTGTATACCTGCCCAACGTTTTCTGTTTGCCGTTACAATACGCTTTAATTTTTCAGGAAAAGCTAACGATGCTTCTAGGCCCAGTTTATCGCGAATATCTTGAGACCATGGTTCATCTTTAAGCCAACCAGCGAGTGTGCTTAAGGGGATATTTAAATCTCGGCTTATTTGTTTATAGCTTTTATTCTGACGGCGCAATGCTATAGCTTGTTCCTTGTCTTTACGCATAATGTGGATAATAAAATAATAACTAAATACGCATCATAGCTTTACTGTAGCACAGGGGTTCAGTTTTTGTTAATAAAGATGTGGATAAGTAATAAAAAAGCTTCCCCTAGGGGAAGTCTTTTATTAGGTGGTGCCGGGCCCCAGAGTCGAACTGGGCACGCCTGCCTCTTCAGGGCAGCGCTCTACCGATGAGCTAGCCCGGCAATGTTGCTCTTATTCTTCTACATACTCTGGTGTAAGTCCTGAATCCAAAACCTTGTTCATTAAAACTTGGACGTCGACAGGTATATCTGTAAAATAAGCTATATTCCCACTAGCCTTAAAGATCATCTCACCTTTCCAAGTATCCTTTGCTTTGTTATGGGTAATTTTTACTAATACCTTATCTTTTTTAGCTAATTCAATCAAATTGTCTATAATCTCATAACTAGCTTCCAGATGTTGTTCTATCACTTCATCATCCCCGCTGATAAAGGGGTTGAATTTAGGATCATCCATGATAGATTCGGGTTTTGTGGATTTTTCTTTTGTCATAATATTTTTTTTGGTGGGCGGTATAGGCTAGGTCACAACTCTCGTTTCGACCGTCGTCGAAACTCGGTCGCGACCCCGCCTCACGGCGTCGGTCTTCTGACCGCCGCATCGTTCCGGCTTTCTCGTCCTAACGAAAGTAAATTTATTTACTTTCTTACAGCTGTGGGCGGTATAGGACTCGAACCTATAACATCTACAACGTCAATGTAGCGCTCTACCAATTGAGCTAACCGCCCATTCATTTTAATTTAGAAAGTTTATAATATTTTGGCAAAACTGTCTACTTAAAAACACCAGCTCTCTTTGTATTTCTACGGATCCGCACCTAACAACACAAACTCCTTTGTAATCTGGATATGTCTTTTTATTCTTTGTCCTCGGATCACTTATCGACGTAAAGCTAGTAATGGGAATTTCTAGCTGTTGAGACCAGTATTTCTTTAATTTTTTTGGACTCTGATCGGCTCTCAGATGAAGCTCGCATTTAAATTTAGACATGTCTAAATTATAAATTTTTTTTAAAGTTGATATAAAAAATTTTAGTATAAGAGGATCAGAATTACCCAAGGCAGTCATAGCTGATTTTTTAAAGCCTTCACCTAAGTATAATATTGCGAGAGCAAGGTTTATGATATTAATATCTACGTTAATCCTATTTAAAATAATATTCGCATTGTTTTCCGCCGTAACTAATCGAAGACGTTTTTGCTCATTATGCCAGAGAATTGCTTTAGAGCGAGCTTTCGTTAATGCGTCTCTACTCCTTTTCTCTAAGATGTCTTTTTGTTTTTGGGTAAGCTTTATATTTCTTAACCATGCACTAAGAGTAGATCTGGGTATACCAAAAACCTTCTCAATGTGACCAATTGAATAACCTTTTTGCCTTAATACCAAAGCTTTAGTTTTTAATCTGGACCATCTTGATACCATTATTCCAGTATAGCATCAGTAGTTCGAATAGTAAAGTCGAGTTCCATTCTGGTGCGGACGAGAGGAGTCGAACCTCCACGCCCTTGCGGGCACATCCACCTCAAGGATGCGTGTATAGCCATTTTCACCACGTCCGCATTATATTATCAATATAATTTTCTAGTCCTGGGATTGTTTTACTTTTCTTTTAATTTCACGAGATGTTTTGTCGCGAAGATAATATAGTTTCGCTCGGCGGACGCGAGGATTTTTGAGAACCTGAACTTTTTCTATTGACGGTAAGTGAATAGGGAATACCTTCTCTACGCCAATACCATTGGATACTTTGCGTACGGTAATTGTTCCGCCCGCTTCAATACCGTGTTTTTTAGCGATAACCGTACCTTCAAAAGCCTGGGTTCGGGTTTTATCCCCCTCTTTTATTTTTTGAAAAACCTTAACTGTCCAGCCAACTTGCAGGTCCTTTAATTTGCCTTCTGGCATATGTTTTGCTTGGAATATTTGTAGTTTATTCATTCAGGTAGTAGAAGTTCCGATTGCCCACTAGGCTTTCTTGGAAAATCTAATATTAATTTAATACTTAGTTTATGCAATTAAACCAGCATAGTGCAGTTACCGACAAAAAGCTATTCGGAACTTTCACTACCTGGCATAGGGCTTATTGTAGCTTATTTAATATATTTTGTAAATCTTCAGGCAGATCAGACTCCAGTGTTAGTGATTGGCCATCTGGGGTTACGAATTGGAGTTTGTATGCGTGCAAGAAAAGTCGTGTTAGGTCTTTCGGTTGTTGCCAGCCTTTTGGCGCATATATCGTATCTCCGGCAACAGGACAGCCGATAGATTTTAGATGCACTCTGATTTGGTGAGTCCGTCCAGTCTTGGGGGATACATCCATAAGTGTAAATTTATTTCCGCCAGAGGTTTTTGCGCCAGCCAGAGGCTGGTCAGCCTCCGGCTGAGACCCGCCTTTGGCTGGGAAATTCCTGATAGTTTTATATTCGGTGATTGATTCTTTGCCGTCTATAAGCTTTTTCCCGGTCATTTGAGTTGTTCTTTTCATTCCGATACGCCCTAAAGGCGCATCAATGATTCCGGAACTTTCTTTGGGTTGGCCGAATACTAAAGCGTAGTAATGTTTATGAATAGCGTGTTTTTGAAACTGTTTTTTCATGTATTCAAATGCAGTTTCATTTTTGGCGATGAGTAGTAGTCCTGAAGTCTCTTTGTCGAGTCGGTGGACGATACCGGCTCTTGAAACTTCAGCTCCCGAAGCGATAAAGGGCTCACCAATATCCTTGAGTTTGGGATAATTTTCTATAACCCAATCAACCACGCTCGATTGTGTATCCGTTATGTTCTTTTGATGGGTTATGAGTCCAGCCGGTTTATTGATTACAATAATATTGTTGTCTTCGTAGATGATATCAATTTTTGAGCTATTCATAATATGTTAGAATAATAATGTGAAATTATCTTTTATTAAGCCACAATTTTTTGATATATTCGGAGTTCCGGTTTTTATTTTTATCTCCCTTATCTCGTGGCGATTGTTGATTGGTGCTTTTGTTCCGCGATGGATTTTTATGCTTATGCTGATAATTGGAATTTTAGGAGTTATTATTGACGGGTTTATTGTCTTTAGAACTTACGTTAAAAAGAGACACAAATAAATTTATGGTGCGCGGTGAAGGACTCGAACCCTCGACATCTTCCGTGTAAAGGAAGCGCTCTACCAACTGAGCTAACCGCGCTTGGTGGGTGCGGGAGGGATCGGACCTCCGACTTCGTCATTATAAGTGACGCGTTCTACCACTGAACTACGCACCCGTCAAGTTATATGTAATTTTACTATTTTTAGATTCTTTGGTCAATTAGAATATTAAGCGAAAAGACTATACCCTAGAGAAGAAATCAAAATGAGCTTACCTAATTCATTTACAGAACGTTTCGGAAGCCGACCACCGCCTATAGCGGGGCCCCGCTGGAGCGGTGGCTGGGCTGGCTCGGAGAAGGTTCCCGTGCTTTAGCCGGGAATCTCTGTAGAGAGAGCAAACCCCGCCAGCGGCGGGGTTATGCGGTCTGTAAATGAGTTAGGTAAGTGAATTAACTCCGAGTCTGAGTATAATCCTTTCAACCGCTAAACTTCTTCATTCTCCGCCAAGAAGTGAATATTTGAGTTGCTTTCCCGGGTAGTAGAAGTTCGGGCTAGCTTCGCTATTACAATTTGTAAAAACAAATTGTATCCCGAACTTTCACTACCCGGTTCGGCATTGCGCTTTTAGCGCATCTCAAATATCTACTTCTTGGTCCGCTTCTGGAGTGTCCGCATATACCCCTGTGGCTACTGCCAAATTTGCCGGTTCTTGAGCGACAGTGCCGTCAGGACGTACATATACTTCACGAGGCTTGGCACCGTCGCCGGGACCGACAACACCTTTTTCTTCAAGAATATCGAGCAAACGTGCGGCCCGAGCATAACCAACTTTTAATCTTCGTTGTAGTAAAGATGCCGATGCTTTACCCGCCAGAACCACTACTTCTTTAGCATCAACATATAAATCATCATCGGCATCGTCATCGGGATTAGATGTGTTTCCTCCAAAACTTCCGGTAGCATTAAAATCTACATGCATCTCTTCTTCATTGCCCATCATATCAAGCTCCTCCGCCTGAGTTTTTATAAACTTGACCACATCTTTGACTTCTTTTTCGGTTACATTCGCACCTTGCAAACGTCTGGGTTTAGCGACATCACCCGCCATAAAAAGCATATCTCCCTTGCCTAGCAACTTTTCTGCTCCGGCCATATCAAGAATCGTTCGTGAATCAACCTGGCTGGCTACCTGAAATGCAACACGAGAGGTAATATTTGCCTTAATTAATCCGGTAATAACTTCGACTGAAGGTCTTTGGGTTGAAAGAATCAAATGAATACCCACTGCGCGCGACATCTGAGCCAGACGCACAATCGCCGCTTCAACATCTCGGCCATAGGAAGCCATTAAATCAGCTAACTCATCAATAACAATAACAATAAATGGCATAACCGGTTCATCAGATTTTTTCTCGGCAAGTTTAGCATTATAAGAAAAAATATCTTTTGACGCATGACTGGATAAAGTATCGTATCTCTTATCCATTTCGCTAACTGCCCACTTCAAAGCCCCCAAAACTTTTTTATTATCGGTAATAACCGGAGTAATAAGATGTGGAATATCATTATACAAAGTCAGCTCAACTCTTTTCGGATCAATGAGAATAAGTTTGAGCATATCAGGAGAATGCTTGTAAAGCATGGAAAGCAACAATGCATTAATCGCCACCGACTTACCAGTTCCGGTAGCACCGGCAACCAAAAGGTGAGGCATTTTATCGAGTCCTGCATATACAGGGTTACCGGAAACATCTCGGCCAATAGCTAACGGAAAGAAAGAACCTGATTTTTTATACTCATCACTATCAATCATATCTCTCAAGCCGACTATAGAAACTTTTTTATTGGGGACCTCGATACCAACAAGGGACTTGCCGGGAATCGGAGCCTCAATACGTATAGGATGAGCGGCTAATGCCAGCGAGAGGTCGGAATTCAGAGTAGTGATTTTTGAAACCTTAACACCAACTGCCGGCCTCATAGTAAACTGGGTTACTGTCGGTCCGATGGAAACCTCGCCCATCTCCACGTCTATGCCGAAATTACCAAGCGTTCTTTTAATAATGTTGGCGCTGGCATTTATATCACCGGTGATGGCTTCGTCCTGATCTCTGTTAAGAAGTTCAAACGGGGGCAATGTCCATTTTCCCCTTTTGAGATGTTTAATAACAAATTCTTTATCGGTTAACTCTACTTTTACCGGTTTGGCAACAAGCCCACTAGCTGGCGTAAGTTTGGACTTGGCGGCATCTTTCTGTGCATCGACAACATCTCCGCCCTTTTTGACTACAATATTATCAACCAGCTTTTTATCTTCTTCCTCTTTATTAATTAACCTATAAATTGGGACATTTAGAGTTATTAAAAGCGATACTACCAGTCCTGCCAGAAGGATTACCCAAGAAGCCGTAAAACCTACTGACTTCAGTAACGGAAGTCCCAAAACAATTCCCAAATATCCTCCCTGATGGATACGTTCTGAGGTATTGGCATCTCCAAAGATAAAAAATATAGCTAAAATAGAAAGCGTAAATAATGATGTGCCAAAAACCGCACTCCAATAAATTTTACGGGAAATGGATTTTATAAACGAAGCACCGAGAAGTACAAGAGCAAGCGGAACAATAAAAAATCCCCAGCCAAAGAGGGATCGCGAAACAAGACTGAAAATTTCACCTGCTTTACCCGCTTTATCCATAAAACTGAGAACACTCAGGACTGCAAGAATAATGGCAGTAACTCCCATAACACTATTTTTGGTTTCTTGGGAGATATCAAAGGCGGGAGCTTTATCTCTTGATAATCTAGCTTTTTCCGCCAGCCGGCGGACTGATTTTTCCTTCTTTCTAAACTTTCGCATACCCTGTAGTGAAATTTCCAATTGCCTTGAGGTTTTTCCTCAAATTATGGCCATTGAAAAATATCAAAGTTTATCTAAAACAAGCCCAATAGTAGTATAAATCGACTGAAAAACCTTTGGAAATTCTACTACGGGGCATGATGAATCAATTGTAAGATAAATTTTAACAAAAATCAAGACGCAAATACTTCGCAAGGAATATTACCCTTCGGGACACGTTCGTCCCGTTCCAGCGACGGGACTCACTCGACCGTCGCCGGATTTTGTCAAGGAAAGACCTTTGACAAACCAATCAATCCGGCGACTCCATGGTCCCGAAAGATAATATTCCTTGCTCATGACTATTCAAAATACTCTAGATTAAAATCCGCGTAGCCCTTTTCGTTTTAAATCCTTTGAGCTAAATCACTACAAATTCAAAATATTTATGCTATTTTGCCGGGACCCGATGGGGGTGACCCGAAACGGGCTTGCCCGCATGGTCGGGTCGGGGGAAACCCCCAGCGGTCGGACCTTGCCTGCCGGCAGGCAGGTAAAATTAATAAATATTTTTTGAATTTGTTGATGAGGTGATTGGATTAAAAATGAGAAGGGCTACGCGGGATTAATAACTAAGATTACCGAAGCAAATCAAGATTGCCACCTACAGAACTAAGAAATGTTGGAATGGCAAAAAGAAGACCGATGATAGGTAGAACAAGTAGGACTACACTGCCGATTATGGTCCATAAAAAATACTTCCTCGTTTTTTCGGCCGATTTATAAACCGCATCAACCTTTGCCTCAAGTTCCGCTAATTTTTTTAATACATCGTCCATAGTTAAATTTTACCAGGTAGTGAAAGTTCCGAAAATCCCCTCTTGGGGATAAAGCCGAAGGCAATCGGAACTTCTACTACCTGGTTTATCACCATTCTCCCAAACCAGGAAGTAGATTTTTGAGAGGCGCTAAAGCGCGATGCCAAACCGGGTAGTGAAAGTTCGGGATACAATTTGTTTTTACAAATTGTAATAGCGAAGCTAGCCCGAACTTCTACTACCCGGGAAGGCAACTCAAAAATTCACTTCCTGGCAAACAAAAAGCCCGCTTTCGCAGGCACTAGACGAACCGTTTTAAAAAGTAATTATGTTCTTAGCTTAGCGAGTCGGCGAATAGTTCTATTAGTGGTTCTCATCTCCCTTTTAAGCCCCGCTATCTTAATTTCAAGCTTTTCTTTGAAAAACTTAATCTGTTGCTTTCTTGAATAAAGTCTTTCTAATTCTTCTATTAGCTCGGGCTTATCGCTCTCACTTAAAAAAACACGATACTCCTGTTCATCATAAGAGAAATAACACTCACCGGCTACATACTTAATTCCATCATATTTGAATTCAAAAGACCTATTACAACCAAAACATGTTTTATAGGAACGCTTATTGCCTTCGCCGATAGTTGAAGTGTACTCAAAGTATTCAGTTAATCTATTACAACCACTACAAAAACCAAAATTCTTTATCCAATACTCATGTGACTGACTCTTCGGGTCAGCTAAAATTTTCTTCGCTTTTTCAAAGTCCTCTACGGTTTCGAGTCGGATCATGTTTTCTCCTTTCCTTCTCCGTACCGTACTCGACTCTGACTAATCAGAGTCGGTAATATATTAGCAAAATAATCAGAATTTACAACCTAAAACCGCCTTTCGGCGGTTTTAGGAGATTACGCTACTGTCGGCGTAATGGCTTATCATCTATGCCCAGTATAGCATACATAGCATACAATAGTCAATAATTCGTATTTGTTGATATCCTATATTCTGTGGACCCGAGGGGATTTGCACCCCCGCAATCCTGGATGATAAGCCATATTGCCGACTTTCGCGGGCCCACAGGATACAAAATACCAACCGTTGCAGTATATCTTAACGAAATCTAAAAATCAAAAACATCCTTAAATCTTAATTTTTATTTTATTAGCATTGCCATGTTTTAGTAATCCTAAATATGAATTCTTAGTTTCGGGTTTATTACTTTCAGCTAATCTTCTGATCATTCTTCTTTTTGTCGTTGTCCTCAAAACTCTATGTCTAGAAAAATGAACCCATCCCAGGAAATCAACTCCCGAGAAAATTGTTTTTATATGAACCTTGTCTGGGTGCAAATCTAATTTTAATTCCCCCGACAAAAAATCGCCCATCTTAAATAACCTTTCCTCGAGCCACGACTTATCTTGAGACAATATTATAAAATCATCAGCATATCGGATATAATATTTAACTTTTAAGTCGTGTTTAACATACTGGTCAAATTCATTCATATAAATATTCACAAACAATTGAGAGGTTAGATTACCAAGAGGTAGGCCGCGGCCTGGAGTCGACGAGAAACTTTGGATAATTCCCTCCAGGAGCCACATAATATTTTTATCATCAATATATTTCCTCAGAATTGCTGTTAAAATATCGTGATTAATATTCTCAAAAAATTTCCTAATGTCGCACTTCAATATCCAACAAGTTTGAGTATTATTTTTACTAACTATGTACCCAAATTTCCTAAACCTGTTGAGCGCTAGGTGGGTACCCTTTACATTCCGGCAAGAAAAAGAATCAGAGGTAAATGTCCGGTCAAAAAATGGATAAAGTATCCAATAAACTGCATGGTGAACTAACCTATCCCTTACCGAAGATTTATGAATTTTCCTCGGCTTAGGATCATTAATTATAAAAGACTTATATGGTCCGTGCTGGTAATTAAAATTTAATAAATCATTATGGAGGTCTATAATATTATCCATCAAATAAAACGAGAATATTTGGACATCCGTTCGACTTTTCTTTCCTTTTTCAAACTCACGCCAAGACTGACTCTAGTATTTTCCAATCCCTAAATGACACCCAAATATCTTATCATATCTTTGCCGAAATTTGTTTAAAAAGCTTTAATCTTTCTTCTTGTAATCTCTTAGCTGACTCGAGATGGGTCAGCTTTTTTAATT
>Ga0209542_10020737_pt1 | contig 10371 bp, 10 predicted proteins | sample RifCSPhighO2_01_FD_184028 | JGI IMG/M metagenome (GOLD analysis project Ga0209542, IMG submission 184028) | Soil microbial communities from Rifle, Colorado - Rifle CSP2_plank highO2_0.1 (SPAdes) (version 2) | ecosystem: Environmental > Terrestrial > Deep subsurface > Rock core/Sediment ...
CGTTGCCACGAGAAGGGCGACCAGGGACGGAACGACGTACCTCATGGCCCGCCGAGCCCACCCATCTGCTGGAGCGACCCGCCGAGAGAGTCGCCGTTCACCTCGATGGTGCATTCCATCCAGCCACAGGTACAGAAGCCTGGGCCGCAGCCACACGAGTCAGGCCGACCGTCGAGACCCGCGCCCACGACACCGAGGCTGGTGTGCCAGACGCAGGGATCATCTGCCAGGGTCACGTACCCATGCCACCATGTGTCGTTGTCGCTCGGCGTATGAATGCCGTCGGCGTCTGGAGGCAGAGCCTCCGACGTGACAACGAACAGACTCGAGCCATCAGCCCAGCGCAGTCCGAAGCTCCGGCCGAATGTCCCCGGCACCCACTGTCGCTCGCGGATCTCCATGCTGAGGCCGGGAGTTCCGATGAGCGGTGCGAGGTTGACCGGCGAATCGCAGACGAGAGCGCAGTCGTTCGAGAACCGACATCCGACCAGCCTGGGAAGCAGGGTGTCCGCAGGCAGCGTGACCGTCGCCGTCAGGTTGCAGTCGTTGCCGAACGTGACCGGGGTGATCATCTGGGAACCATCGACGGACGGAGCCTTGAGCACCCAGTCGGTGATGTGACCGCCCAAGGAGGGCGGGAACGACGCGTGATGCGGGGCCGCGGTTGCGAACGTGGCGACGACGGTCGCGACAAGAGTCGCGAACAGTGTCCTCTTCATTTGAACTCCTTGAGACAGGCCACCTAACTCACCCGGACCTTCCGAGTTGTTGGAGACCTCTTAAACTAAGGCTATACCGATTTAATTACCTGTCAAGCTCCCGTACCTAAAGAGTGAAAAGCTTCTGGCCTCTTTAACCCCTTTCAGTAACTATCTTGAAGTATGAATCGCTTAGATCACATTTGGTTGAGCCAGTTAAACAAACTTTCAGGAAGTAAGATCCAGTTGTCTCAACTTTTATGCCCGCATAAGTATAAACTTGGCCAACAATCCACGAGAATCCGGAGGCGGCATTTTCTGCAACGGTGTAAGTTTTTTGGGAGTAGTCAGCATCTACAATGTAAACATCGGCCGGAGCGCCTGCTGGAGTTGACCACAGGAGATTAACCTGGGTCCCTAGATCAAGGTACATCTCTGCATTAGGGTAGAGAACTTGGACAGAACCTCCCTTACGGTTTAAGAAGTCTCTGGTTCGTGGGCCAATTGCGCCGTACCCCGTCGTCTCTGCGCTACCGGAAGAAACAATTCCTTTGGCTTCCTGAACTCTGCGGACAGCCGCTTCTGTAATAGGACCGTAAAAGCCAGTCGCGTTTGTGGCTTCAAATCGTGCTTCTGGAATTTGTGAAAGCGCGCGTTGCAATCTTGTCACTTCGCCGTTCGTTTGCGCATCAGACTGCCCTCGCGCCAGGTTCCTAGTAAGTGCTTCTGTGGCAACAGAAAGCGGGGTTTTAGATAATGCCATATCACTGGCCGAAGACCCTGCCCGAAGTGCCTCAATTTTCTGTTGAAGAGCGGTAATTTTGGCCATGAGTTCAGCAATCTGCGCATCTTGATTGGTTACCGCGTTGAGAGAAAGCGGGAGAACCAAGGCGACTGCAAAGAGAAATGTCACTAATTTTTTCATATTATTTTACCGTTTTAATTTCAAAATAATTATCACTTGTATCACAATTAAGTTTATCGCCCGCAAGGCAAACTTTCACATAGTACGATCCGTCAGGCAGGACTGCCTCATCGCCTAAAATTTGCCCCACACTCCATACGAAACTACTGCCTAAAAAGTTTTTTATAACAGTTTTCTCGATATCGGCAGGATGAGGTACGAGCAATATATCGAAAGAGTTCCCATTGCCAACCCACGAAATTTCCTCCTCACTGCCCATAAACCAAAACTCGCCTCCGTTCGGGCTCGTTACCGCGAGCATAGTGCCAGATATATTTCTTACATTCATTGAAAGCGTGTTTGACATTACTCCGTCAACCGTAAGCGTCACCCTATATGTACCCGTGTTTCTGTATGTATGGGCAATTGAAGTATTTTGCAATTTAGGGGCATTCAAATCACTGCACGTGGGATAAGTAGAATAAACGTCACCGTCTCCAAAATCCCACCTAAGGCCGTAGCACTTCGGCAAGTTATAAAGGTTGGCATTAAACGTAATTGACTTGCTTACCTCTGCCGGCAAACCCCGCGGTTCGATTTGAACAGTGGGCGCCCCGGGCATAATCTCAGTAATGTCCGCCTTAATCCTATCCCGGTCCCCAAAGTTATAAACTTGAGCGAGGAGCGGTAGAGCAAGCAAAATAGCAATCGCAAGTACTAAGGTTTTCTTCATGGTTGCACCCTCAATATAGCACTGTACCTGTCAAGGTCAAGTAAGTTACCCGCTAGCACAAAACGCCCGCGACGTGCTAGTTTATGCAGCATGGTAGATAAAAAACGCCTTGTAATCACTTCGCTCGTGCTTATTGCAGTTGCCGTTGGAGTTTACTTTGCGGGTACAGCAAAAATCAAAGACAACGCTAAGTTGGTTGAAGTTAAACAAACCCCCTTTGACGCCAAATCACTAATATGGCAAGAGGTGCCACGTGAGAGCGAGAGATTCGGGGCCCGTGATGCAGGTGGTGTGATAGCTTTCAAGGGGAAATTGTTTTATTACGGAGGGCTAGACGGTAACGCCGTGCACGAAGGCCGAGCTGTGGACTATTGGGAAGCGCCACACTATCAGGACACTTGGATGAGCGAGGACGGCTTTCATTGGCAAAAAATTGTCGACACTAATACCTGGCCCCCCATGCGCTCTATCTCGATCGCTAAGTTTAAAAACAAGCTTTGGCTTCAGGGAGGTTGGAGCCCGATCGAGGGCTATGTAGACGGAATCTGGAGCTCGGACGACGGCATAGCATGGCAGAGGGTAGCCACTATCCCGTGGGAAGAACGTGAGGGGCAGGTGCTGGAGGATTATGAAGGCAAGCTCTATATGATGGGGGGTGTAAACTTCGATAAACGAAAAACCTACAACGATGTTTGGGTGAGTGATGACGGTAAAGCCTGGTCGCTCGTTACCCCAAGCGCTCCGTGGGACTCACGCTATGATCACGACTCAATCGTCTTCCACGACAAAATGTACGTCTTAGGAGGCGTAAAGTTAGGAGGAGTTGGCTCGGCTGATGTTTGGACGACAAGCGGTACAAGCACTGGCAAAGTTTGGGAGAAAGTTACCGACACGGCTCCCTGGGGGCCGCTTCATGGGCATACCGCAGTTTTGTACAAAGGCTTGATGTGGGTCATCGGAGGATGGAAGACGATTCCCGATGTAGGGTCGGAAGAGCAGTGGTTCACTGCCGACGGTATAACATGGGAAAAGACGACCGAAGATCTGCCCTGGGCAGGCCGAGAGGACCACGCGGCAGTAACTTTCAGAAACAGGCTCTGGGTTTGGGCCGGCATGGACTCCGACTTCCGCTGGCACAACGACATCTGGTACTCTACAACCACACCCAAACTATAATGCCTTATATAGGAAGTTAGGACTTCTTATATAAGAAAAACGGCCCGCTCCCCGTCGCTCGGCACACGAAGTGTGCTAAGCGTTGGAAAGCGGGTCGTCTGGGCCTTGCGCGATGAGGGCGCGCTAGCCCTTGGGAGGATCGGTGGACCACGAGTCGCAGTACTCGTAGCTGCCCGAACCACGTTCGGGCTTGTGGCCACGCGCGTCGTCGTAGTGGCTGACGTTCAGATTCCGATAGCTCACGCTGACACCAGTCGTGAGGTTCGTGACGGTCTCCACGAACTTCGAGACGATCCCATTCCAGAACCACGAGTACTCCACCTGGTAGCACTGGGTGGGCTCCGGGTAGCCGTCGGGGTCGATTGGAACGGGCTCCTCGATCGCGACGTCGGTCGCGGCCGGTGCGGGCGACACGAGCGTGGAGTTGCCGGTGGCCTTCTTTGCCGGAGCGGCCGAAGCCGACGATGCGAATGCCGCCGCCGTGAAGGCGACAGTGAGAGTGAGAGCGAGCATGAAGAGCTTTCGACGAGTGAGCGAGTCGAGAACGCGAATCATTCGCGCTACTTCCTCTGGCTTGTTCTCTCCCGGAACACAATACCTGTGCCCAGAAAACCCCTCTGCCAGTAAGAGAGGTTAGAAAAACCCTTAAAATAAGGCCTTTTCTAACCTCTCTTGATTTCTGCTGTTTATTATAGCACCCTATTGTTTCAGTGTCAAGTGCGCGCGGAGGGACTCGAACCCCCGACCATTCGTGTATAAGACGAACGCTCTACCGGCTGAGCTACGCGCGCATGTTATGAAGAATATAAAATTAGGGACTATTCTGCAATCACTAAGCCCTTTTCTTTTTCTTGTTTTCGCTTTGGCTCAATGCCGTTTAGGATAAGCAGTTTTTCAAAATCTTCTCGTTCGAGTGTTTCAACTTCAATTAATTTCGCGGCAATCGAGTCGAGCGCCTTTCTGTACTTTACTATTGCTTCGTTGGCACGCTTTTCGGCAGTCTTCATTATCTCGGCAACTTCTACGTCGAGCTTGGCGGCGACCTCTTCAGAGTAAGGCTTACCTATTGTCGGCATGCCACCCATTGGGACACGATCCTCGTCGAAAGAGACCGGGCCGATGCTCTCCGACATGCCGTAGCGTGAGACCATGTTTCTCGCGAGGGCCGTCGAAACAGCAATGTCGTTTGAGCCTCCGGTTGTCACATCACCAAAGATAAGCTTCTCGGCGGCGTAGCCGGCAAGAGAAACGGCGATGTCGTCCAAAAACTGATTCTTAAATTGATAGCGCCTTTCTTCCAAAGGAAGTTTGAGTGTGTAGCCGCCAGCTCTACCGCGTGGGATAACTGTAACCTTGTGTACGGGGTCAGAATGTTCGAGCACCGAGGCGACAAGTGCATGACCGCCTTCGTGATAGGCCGTGATCTTTTTCTCCTTGTCGCTCATTACAGTGCTTTTGCGCTCCGGCCCCATCATCACCTTCTCGATACTCCGCAGGAGATCATACTGGGTAACGCTCTTGCGATTCTCGCGAGCTGCAAGAATGGCGGCTTCGTTCATGAGGTTGGCCAGATCAGCGCCTGAAAACCCGGGGGTGCGTTCTGCGACAACCTTAAGGTCAACATCATCGTGAAGTGGGCGCTTTGCTTTGTGAATAAAAAGTATCTCCTCGCGCTCTTTGCGATCAGGAAGTTCCAGGACCACTCGCCTATCAAACCTTCCCGGGCGAAGTAAAGCTGGGTCGAGAACATCGGGGCGGTTGGTTGCCGCCATGATGATAACTTTTTCGTTTGGCTCAAAACCATCCATCTCCACAAGAATTTGGTTGAGCGTTTGTTCGCGTTCGTCGTTACCGCCGCCATAACCCGATCCCCTGTGTCGGCCCACAGCATCAATTTCGTCTACGAAAATAATAGAAGGGGCGATTTTTTTAGCCATCTTAAACAAGTCACGCACACGCGACGCTCCCACCCCAACAAACATTTCTACAAACTCCGAACCAGAGAGGTACAAAAACGGAACCTTAGCTTCGCCCGCGACAGCCCTTGCAAGCAAAGTCTTCCCCGTCCCCGGAGCGCCCATCAAAATCACGCCCTTTGGTATGCGCGCTCCAATATCAAGAAACTTTTTAGGATTTCTCAAAAAATCCACGATCTCTTTAAGCTCCTCTTTGGCTTCCTTGGAACCAGCGACATCTTTGAAGGTAACCTTCTGGCTAGAGTCGTCGGGATCAATTATTCGCGCCTTGGACTGGCCGAAGGAAAACGCCTGCATGCTCTGCCCTTTTACCTGGCGAGATAAGAGCCAAATGAAAAGAACTATGAAGAGAACGGGTGCAAGAATCGGGAGAAGGCTTACAAACCAGAAGAAAAAGCCAGACTCATTTTTAACGTCAATCTCAACTTTTGAAACCTCTTCGGAAGTTACTCCGAGGTTAGAGAGTGTCTCCGATAGCGAGGCGTCAACCTCTTTTTTGGAAGTTTTCTGCTGGCCGTCCTTGTAGTCAACCGTAAGATTGTTTCCTTCGGCAGTAATTTTAATAACGTCCGTCTTTTTAATATCTAAAACCAGCTGGGAAATCGTAATCTCTTGAATATCTTTACCCTTTGAAACAATGAGAGAGTAGATGCTAGCGATTATGAGGAAGATCAAAACAACAGCGATAATCTGTGACGAAAACTGACGAATGGGGCCACGAGTATCTTTTTCGGGCTGGCCAACTTTCTTCTTTTTGGTGTTAAGGGGGTTAGGTACTGCCATAAATAAAAACTAGTTCAGTAAGACTACCACAATTAAGACGCAAACTCTACCATTAATTTACGCGGAAAGATCTCTACGAATTTGGTTTTTTTTGAAATCTTCTTCGGCGTGATTTATATCTTTGGCGGTAGCGATTGCGTCGTCGAGGACCTCTTCGTAACGCTTGTTTAGATCGTTTTGAACTCGCAAGTAAACCTCTGCAAAGTTAGTGTATATCTCCCCTTTCTCTTTGTCGGTCAGCGGGCGAGACATGTAGCTATCGAGGAGCGTGCGAGCCTCCTCCCACTTCTCCGCTTCCAGAAGCATTTCGATCTCCTTTGTGTCGATTGCTGTATCCATAAACATTAGCGGTTCTTAATAAACCATCCTTGAAGTAAAATCTTTTTCGCCTTATCGCTCTCTCGTCCCATCCTGTCGCGGATGATATTGCGCACAAAGTTTTTAGCGGTATCTCGTTTCTTAGATCCAACCGCCTCTTTGTCAACAAACTTTTTAAGCACTGACTCTAAAGCAGTAAGAGGTTTTGAAGATCTCGGAGTCATAGCGTCTAGGGCAGCATCAATATCTCGAACGATTCGCATATCAATGGCTTCATCGAGTTCTTCTTGGTCAACTTCCCTGTCTTCTTCCTCCATATACTGCATGCCGAACTCGCCACTGCCGCCAAGTTTGTCGAAGTAAGCTTGGGCTTTCTCCATCTCTTCGAGGTTTCCTTCTGCGTTAAACATAGCTTCGAATCTTTCCCGAGCGCGCTTACCAGCAATTTGAGCAAGCTCTTTAGCGGGACCAAGATTTTGGAACAACTCTTCTCTCAAATTCATAAACTCCATAGCATCTTTGACGTTACCAAGCTTAAGCCCCATCTCTTCTCGTACTGTTTTCCTTGCCTTATTCTCTTCGCCAGACCTAAAGAACCAACCTAAAGCTGGTATATCTTTGCGATTCCACCCTTGAGTTTTCCTGACAGTTTCGAGAGTCTCCATGCCGCAAAGTTCAGCGAGCTCTTTTTCTTTTTTGCCAATACGCTTTGGAAGCTCCACATAAAGCTCGAGTTGTTCCTTCAATGAAGCGAGTCTCTTGGGATCTTCAAAATTTAACTTAGAAATAAAGTCGTCAACCGACCCCATCTGCTCGTCGCTAAGAACTATGCCCGTGTCGCGGCTGATTTCATTTTTGTACAGATTGCGCAACTCCTTAGAAATTTCGCTAGCACTTTCGAAAGCTTTAAAGTGACTCTCAACTTCTCGCACTGTCATGCCTTCTAGATCCATATCGGGTCCTTGAGCTAGGAACGATGCAAAGCCTTTGGTGTCCAACAACTCAACTTTCCTTTCATCGCCCTTGCTTAACTCTTTTGCATCGCCTCCCATCCATGGGCGATCTTTTATATTTTGAATCCTTTTTTTAAGTTCAGTAGTGGCAGAATCTTCATCTTCTTCTTCGACATCATCTTCGGCCGCAACTTCGCTGGGTTTTACTGCTTTTTCTTTTGGGACCTCTTCCCCACCTGCAGGGGTTAACTCTCCTTCTTTGTCCACTCGTCTTTTGTCGGTTACAACCACCTTCGAGCTCTCTGCCTCGATTTCTATTGCTGATTTAATACGCTCCACATCTCCTTTGCCCGGCGTTCTCTCTCTCATAAAATTTTATAGATTTTAGTTATAAGTTTGTAAGCAAAGTTTAGCACCACCACACACGACAGTAAAGAATATGTTACGTTCACGGCTTAAGTTAGGGGGATTTGGTAAAAGCGTGGCCGAAGCTGTGTTTATAGATTAGTTTCTAGGCCATTTTTATATTTATCTATCAGTACCTCTTTTTTGTCTCTGCGCCATTTTTTAATTTGTATTTCGCGCTTGCGAGCCTCCGCTAGCGACTCATGCTTTTCTGTAAAGACTAATATGAAAGTCGGGATGTACTTGGTAAATTTCGCACCGCGTTTTTGGTTGTGATAAGCAACTCGTTCATTTGGATTCTCAGATATACCAACATATAATTTGTTAGAAGAATTTTGGATCATGTAAACGAAGTACATATGTTAAATTATCCTCTCGATTATCACTCGAGGCAGGCAATAAGTCCCTCGACTACGCTCGGGACACTCGATTCGCTAACTAAAAAGACCCGCGAAACGCGAGTCGATTTAGGTGGCTTGCCACGAGTGAGCTTTGATTTTATATCAAAGCGAATCGAGTGGACTTGGTGAGTGAAAGTTGGAACCACCTATATCCTTGGGTTTTAGAAGCGTCTGGGGCGATTTTAGAGACTAGTTCACCAAGAAACTATGCCTAGAATAGGGCTTGTGTTAACATTTGGGTATCACAAGGAGTTAGTTAAACCCACTTAAGTTAGCAAATAATTAACTACACAGAATGTCGAGATATATGTCCGTAGATGAATTTAAGGCGACCTTGCCTCCTAAGCCTAAAGCTGGTTTGTATATTGATGACTCAAATTTATATAAAAGAGGAAAGGCTTCTGGATGGATGACCGATTATAAGAAATTGTATGATTGGGTTGCTCAAAAGAATACTATTATTTATGCCCGTATATATAAGGGGAAACCACGCTATGAACCACAGAAAAGTATAAGTGATGCGCTTGAGAAATACTTTAAAAGTATTGGTTACGTAGTGACTACCAAAGATTTAAAAAAAATAAAAGACCTATCAGATCCAAAAGGATTCAGAAATAAGTGCAATTTTGATGTAGAGATGCATGATGAGATTATGCAGGACTTAAAAGATGTTGATATTGTTTATATATGTAGTGGCGACAGTGATTTTATAAGAACAAAAGAACGAATCTTGAAACAACAAAAACATGTGAAGTTTATAGCATATGAATTAAACTCTGCGTGGGAAATTAGGGTTGGTTCTTGGTTTATCTCTCTTGATTCAATAAAGCATGAGGTAGGACGTGCCAGTGGCCCAGAAACGAAAAAACCAGGCACAAGGCCTGGCGAGGTGACTTGAGACGAGTATACACGTATGGTTACACCGAGTCAAGCGGGTGTGGAAAACTATTATAGCCCTGCTGAAGATTGGGTTATTCGAAAATAAACTATTTGATTCTTATCAAAATATGAGAGGGGGATACAGACTTACCATTTTACAACAAATGTAATTACAAGTAGGCCGGGAAAATCCTAAATACAAAATCACACAAAACATACAGACCCCATATTGTGAAAATCCAAAAAATTGGCCGGTTTGCTATCAATTTGACTCGATATTTAAACAAACAGAACATCATCACTGAAATTGCTAGGTAAAGAATGGCTCGTAAATAATCCGGTGGCAAACCCCTATACTCGACTGCAAACAATATTGCGAAACGAAGATAATATATTCCTCCTACGAAAGTAGCAATACCGAATATTTTTTTGTAATAGTCAGAATCCATAGTGATTAAAACCCTCCATAAGCTCAAGCAAATATTAGCAGAAATATTTAAGAACTTAAAGCAAGTGTTTTTTAGCAAAAGCGTGGCCGAAGCTAGATTTTAAGTATTTTTCAAATGAAGTTGCAATATTTCTGGTTGTAAATGCACAGTACCATTTTATAGTGAAGGGATAGAGATTGTGGCGATTTCTCTACCCAAAGAGAAGCCCGAAGATTCTTTGAGGAACAGGGTGGCCCAGCAACTGACTATCATGGCCTTGATAGAGACGAGGATGGCGTTGTTTGTGAGACACTACCATAATAACCTTGATTCATAGGCTGTGATGTAGCACAATTGAGGAACAACTTAATAAGGGCCTAAACCTCTTACGAGGCATGGCACTGAAGACCGATAAAGCATATAAAACCCGTCATGGGGTTGCTTTATCGGCCATGTGGGGAAACCCATATGTCTGGCCTAGCCAGAGACCCGTGGCGGGCTTTTTGTATTTAATAAAACCAACATGAAAAAAACACTAATTCTTGTTTTGTTTGTTGCACTGGTGGTTCCTCAGATTACATTTGCTTCTTGGTGGAATCCTTTGAGTTGGTTCAATCACTGGTCATTCTTTAGGCCAAAGGCTGATACCTCAGCTCTAGAGGTTCGTATCCAAGAACTGGAGAAACAGTTACAGGAAAACGAAGCGGAACCTGCGAC
>Ga0209542_10020738_pt1 | contig 10371 bp, 13 predicted proteins | sample RifCSPhighO2_01_FD_184028 | JGI IMG/M metagenome (GOLD analysis project Ga0209542, IMG submission 184028) | Soil microbial communities from Rifle, Colorado - Rifle CSP2_plank highO2_0.1 (SPAdes) (version 2) | ecosystem: Environmental > Terrestrial > Deep subsurface > Rock core/Sediment ...
GGGCATTCAAATGCATTTCAAAAAGGAAAGGGTGGTTTCTTCCGGGGTTCTGCCCTGCGGGCAGGAGCGGCGCAAAACTCAAGAGACGCATTGCTTTGTAGTGATTATTAGGGCATTGTGTCGCGGGGCATTCACCTTAACCAGAAGGAGAAGGGATCATGGCTAACACGGATCTAGGTCTTCTAGACCTAACCGAGACTGCCGGGTGCGCCTGTAAGGTCGACTCGCGGGCTCTAAGAGTTCTGCGCGATAGCCTGAATCTAAAAATTGAGCACCTCGGCCTTCAAGATGCCGGTTCTTTTACATTCACGGTAGGACGCCGACGGACTCGATTTGCAGGATCGATCGATTTCATCGGGCCTATAGCACGGACACCAGCTGACTATGGTGTCATTGCTGCACTGCACGCATTGAGTGATCTCTGGGCAAGCGGCGTGCGACCACAAGTCGCCCTCGTCGTCGCTATTTGGCCTCGTGATTCGCGCCTCTGGCCTCTTCTCATCGAAGCTGTTGCCGCGATGCAACGGACATGTGAAGGACTGAAATGCGAGATATTGGGAGGCCACACAGCATATGGCGATCAGCCGTTTCTCGGACTCTCAGTGTTCGGGCAAAAGCTGAAAGTACCAGTAAAGCCTGCGGTTAAGGCTGGCGATTATATCTGGCTCACGAAACCTATCGGAGTTGGCATGGCAATTGGTGCGCTGAAAGAAGGCGAATGTTCGCCTGAAGTAGAGGAGCACGCACTCGCTGCGATGAAAACGCCAAATACCTGTGGTTTGGAACTCAATCGCAATCCACTGGTGAAAATCGTCTCGGACGTCACCGGCTTCGGCTTGGTCGGTCAGCTCGCAGAGCTGATAAAATAGACTGGCTTCAAGGTAAAACTTGATACTCCGTCGATTCCTCTCGTTCGGGGAGTGAGGGAGTTGGCCCAAATCGGTCATGGCGCATCGGCCGCGGAACGAAATTGGCAAGAGTACACGTCGCTTATCGCAGGAAGCATCACGTTGGAAACGCTACGTATCATCTGTGACCCACAAACGAATGACCCCTTACTGTTTGTGGCCGATAAGGATGTGAAAAAGCGTGACCCTCGAATGGCCGAATATCATCACGTCGGTCATCTTGTCGACCCGCGTGACGTATCCGACGATCCTAATGTGAGGAGTATCTTTTGACCTCCTTGCAAACTCAGACGCTTCCCGGAGTCACTCCTCGACTCCGGGAAATCTTTTCACGTTGTGGACAGAATATAATCGTGGGAAATTCTTTCGAGAACGTGGTAGTGTTTCCTTTAATATCCTTTGCCACTTTGCTATGAATCCGACCCTCGTCACCAGCTATCCAAATCCTGACCTCGACGCTGTGGCTGGGGTTATCGCGTATGCTGAATTTCTCCACAAAACCGGCAAAAAAGCCACTGTCGGGATCGTTGGTGAACCGCACGATGAAGCGAAATATGTTCTCGATCGCTTTGCAATCACATATCCTCAAACGACTCTGGATAATAGAGGCGGGTTCGATGAGGTGGTACTTGTTGATGCGAGCGATGTTGGTGACTTAGAGGGGAAGGTTGCTTTGGAAAAGGTTGTTGAAATTATCGATCACCGCAAAGTCAATGAGGCAGACAAATTTCCCAAGGCAAAGGTACAAATTGAGCTTGTTGGTGCGGCCGCGACACTTATTGCCGAGAGGTTTATGCAAAACGAAATCGATATATCAAAAGCGGCTGCAACACTTCTGTATGCGGCGATTATTTCAAACACTCTGAACTTCAAAGGGAGCATCACCACTGATCGCGATAAAGAGGCAGCGGCGTGGCTAAATCAAATAGCAGAATTGCCGCAGGACTTTTCAAAAGACTTGTTTGCTGCTAAATCGAATTTGCCTGGTAAAAAACTTGTTGAAAGAGTCAGGGGGGATTTCAAAGAATTTACTATGGGCGGCAAGAAAGTTGGTATTGCTCAAGTCGAAATAATCGGCGCGAAAAACTTACTCGACGAACGAAGTGAGGAAGTTGTTCAAGAGCTTGGGAGGATGAAAGAAGAGATGGGGTTAGACTTTATTTTCCAAAACACCGTGGAACTTGAGGACAACAAGAACTTTTTTGTTGTCTGCGATCCCGATACAAAAGAGCTTCTGGAAAGGGCGCTGGGTGTGGGATTTATCGATTCCGTTGCGGAACGACCTGGCTTGATTTTACGGAAGCAAATCGTACCATTGCTCATGCAGGAACTACAATAGATTTTAAGCATCACTTTCGATATGGATAGAATTTCTCGAAGAAGATTTTTAGGGCTTTCTGAGCGAGAGCTTGATCGGGCGGAACCAAAAACAGAGCCGGGAGGAGAGAAAATCACGCATCAGAGCAAACTATTCGAAGTTGTCTCGGAGCAAGTCGAAATTGAAGGCAAAACTCTCACGTTCGAAAAAGTTCGCAGAAGCCCCGGTGTAAGGTTGGTCATGAGTGACGGCCACGGAAATATTCTCCTCACCCGTGAGTTTCGCCACGAGCTTGGTAAGGTGGATTATCGTCTGCCAGGTGGCAAGGTGTTTGATTCGTTGGGAGAGTTTAACGAATTCAAGAAATCCGGAGGTGACATCATTGAAAAAGCAAAACAGGCCGCTTTGAAGGAGGCGGGTGAAGAAACGGGATTTGCGCCGGAGCGCATAGAGCACCTCTCTACCTCAAAACTGGGAGCCACTGTAGAGTGGGACTTGCATTATTTTGCTGCACCGGTAGATCGTTCCAAACAGGGTACGCAAGCACTTGAACTCGGCGAAAATATTGAGGTCGTGTGGGAGAGCGAACAAGAGGTAGAAAGGCTCGCATTAGATCCCGAACAATTTTCCGAAGAACGAAGTGTCGCCGCGCTGATGCGGTATTTACGGCGTCCAAAAACAGGGCTAGAAGCTGCTATGAGCGATGGGGAATGCTTGCGCGATTTGTTGGAGTCATCTGATTTGGATAGCGTGCGGTTGCGCTCTGCGAATCTCGAAAAATTGGGAAAGATTGCGAATGTTATTATCGTTGGGTCCTCTCTCTCGGGTAAAACCACTCTCGTGGATGCCGTGCGGAGCGCGATGAAAACCGACGATGCGCTTGATACTGCTTTTCAGATTCCTAAAAGAGTGATTACGAGGCCGCAGCGGGCCAACGATAACTTGGTGGAGAACCAGTTTGTGACTGCCGACGAATTCGACGCGTTAGTCCAGCGCGGAGAGATTGGGATGCATTGGATTCGTAAGATGGAAGCGGGGCGAGAGGAACGGTATGGTTTCTTGGGGATCGATAAACACCGCATTCCGATCTTTTCAGGAAATAACGCCATTGTCGACAATAAAGAAAGCGTTGTACCATCCAACTTGCTCGAACAATCTCTCATTGTCGCAATATATTGTCCTGACGATGTAAGAGACGAAAGAATGCAACAAAGATCTCCTGATTTGGTGCGAGAAAAGCCGCAGGAAGTGAGCTATCGACTTTCCGACAGGTCAGTCAACATGTATCCCGAAGCGCATGTGGTTGTCAAGAATTTTGGCAGATACCAAGAAAGAACGCGTGAGGACATGGCTGCTCTCTTTAGGTTGATTTCTGATTTGAAGTCCTAATCTGAGCACATCTTGCTCAAAACAAAGCAATGCGTCTCTTGAGTTTTGCGCCGCTCCTGCCCGCAGGGCAGAACCCCGGAAGAAACCACCCTTTCCTTTTTGAAATGCATTTGAATGCCCTCGCCGAATCAAGAATGCAAGGGGCGGTTTCTTCCGGAGTTGGCCACCTTTGGGCGGCTGGGCGGCTTCCCAGCACGATCGGGGCGTACGATGTGGATAAAAGCCGCCACGCACGCGGAGCGTGCGAAGTCAGGGGTTCTGCTGGAAATGAGTCCGAACTTTTTGGTATAATGACCACAAAAATATTTGTGTGTTAATCTGCAACGAACCTCTCGTCGTTCAATGGATAGGATGGCCCCCTCCGAAGGGGCCGATGTCGGTTCGATTCCGGCCGGGAGGACACGAACGTAGTGAGTGCCTTCCGGCCGGAATCGAGGAAAGGGGTCGGGAAAACACTTGTTTTCCCGTGGAGGAAGGAATGGGAAAACCGTGGGTTTCCCAGGAGATTTTGGCCGGGAGGACTTGTAAGAAGGATTTGCTATACTGCCGGCATGCAAGTCCTGAAGATCGTAGGGCTTCTCATCCTTGCCGGCGCGCTGGGCATCCTCGGCATGCTTATCTACGGCATGGCGCCGAAGATGTCAGCGTCGGTGCCGCAGCCGGTCATCACGAATTTCGAGGAGTGTGCGGCTGCAGGGAATCCGGTAATGGAATCATATCCATCGCGCTGCATGACGAAAGACGGCCGTTCGTTCATGCAGGATATACCCGCAGAGACTTCCCCGGCGCAAAACGACGGCATTTCTGCCAATGGCTGCGCCGTCGCCGGCTGCAGCCAGCAGCTCTGCGTTTCCGCCGCGGAAGCCTCGACCATCGTGACGACCTGCGAATACCGTTCTGAATATGCATGCTATCGTGAAGCCTCGTGCGAACCGCAAGCAGACGGGAAGTGCGGCTGGACGCAGACTCCGGAACTCAAACAATGTCTCGCGAATCCTCCCGCCATTGAAGGCGGCTTAGAAGTCAGATAATCATACGCCTATGTCCGAACGCGATCGCAGTTTCTGGAACTTCACGACGCTCATCGTCTTCGTTGCGCTGCTTGTCCTATCCATCCACCTCATCCGGAATGCCGGAGGCATGCGCATGCTCTGGCTCTTCAACTGGCTCGATCTCGTCATCGTCTCCTTGGCGACCTTCCGTCTCGCGCATCTTCTCACCTACGACAAGATCTTCGGATTCGTCCGCCATTTCTTCCTCGAAGAGAGCCGGGAAGGGGACGCGAAGCCAACGCGCGTCGGCAGCCGCGTCGTCTACGAGATGCTCGAATGCCTCTGGTGCACCGGCATCTGGTCGGCGCTCATCGTCGTCACGGCGTACCTCCTCGGAATCTGGGGGCAATTCATCGTGGTCGTATTCGCCATCGCCGGCGCTGCTGCCATCCTGCAGATCATCACGAAGGCGTTGATGCACGAACGTATCTAGTCGTGCGATATCGTTTTTGCTAGGATATCCCGCGAAGGGCCCGTAGCTCAATTGGTAGAGCGCGCGCATGGCATGCGTGAGGTAAGGGGATCGTAACCCCTCGGGTCCACAAAAAATTACAGAGTGCGACGCCTGGTGCGGGCGGCGCCGCTTTTGACGCACTTCACTCAGTACGGTAGGGTTGTCCCGGCAACACGATCTTTAGGAGTTGAAGACATGCGAAAGCCAAAGATCCTTGTTTTCGCTTCCGGCTCCGCTTCAGGCGGAGGCTCCGGTTTCGAAAACCTCGTGCATCGATCACGAGACGGGACTCTCGACGCTGAAGTCGTCGGGGTCGTATCTAATCACCGGAGCGGGGGAGTAGCACAAAAAGCTGCTCAAATGGGAGTCCCGTTCTATTTCTTCGGGCCTCCATGGAGTGGCGTCGGGTATGTGCTCTTGGCACGCGAGAGCGAAGCAGATTTCTTCGCGCTCTCCGGCTGGCTCAAGCCCGTGCAGCAGTTGGACCCTGCTCTCACTTTCAACATCCATCCGGGACCGTTGCCTATATTCGGCGGACCAGGAATGTACGGGCATCGCGTGCACGAAAGGGTCTTAGAGGCCTATCGCTGCGGAGTGGTGACTCACTCGGCCGTGTGCATGCACTTCGTGACGGAGAAGTATGATGAAGGCCCGTGTTTCTTCCGGTGTTGCGTGCGTATTTTCAACGACGACTCGGCCGGAACGCTCGGTGCGCGAGTGAACGCATGTGAACACCGCTGGCAACCGGAAATAACCAATCTCATCGTACATCGGGAGATAACATGGGACGGCAACGACCCTCAATCGCTGCGGTGCCCGCGCGGCTACTGGATCGCACGGCATTAATGCGGTTCATAGTATCCGACTTGCCGCTCCTTCAGGGGAGCGGCGTTTCTTTTTCATCATTCGATATCCATCCGGGCATATCGTACCGCTTAACGGCTCCCTCATACATGCCCGGTAAGGTTAATCCGGGTCGAGTTTACTCACCGGTATAACCCACGACGCGTATGACATATGGCTGATGACATGGGAAATCGCAGTGAGGGGAGCGGCCGCGGTTTTGCGAGCTTGACCGAAGAGAAACGACGCGAGATCGCCTCTAAAGGAGGGCGGAGTCAGGGCAAGGAGACGAATCCAGGAAATTTCGCCAATAACCCTGCACGTGCCGCCGAAGCAGGACGCAAAGGTGGACAAGCAAGTCATGGCAGCGAGGAATAGCTCCCGAGGATAGGCCTTCCGAAGGAAGGCTTATTCTCTGATATCATGCGGCGCATGACTCGTGCGCGCGCATATCTTCTTTTCGCTGTCACGATATTCCTGAGCGCGTTCCTCCTTTTTCTTATCCAGCCGATCGCGGGGAAATTATTGCTCCCGTGGTTCGGCGGCTCGTCGTCGGTGTGGGCGACGAGCATGCTTTTCTTCACCGGCGCGCTCTTTCTCGGCTACTGCTACGCGTATTGGCTGACGCGTCGCCCCATCAAAGAACAGGTGCGCATCCATATCGTGGTCACCGCGCTCGGCGCGCTCGCGGCGTTCATCTCGCTCACCGTGTGGAGTTCCATCTATCCGTCGCTCGAACGGACGATCGGGAGCACGCTGCCTCCGGCGCTGAAGACGCTCGCCGTGCTGGTAAGCGGCCTCGGCATCCCGTATTTCCTCCTCTCGACGACAGGCCCCTTGCTGCAATATTGGTACGGCGTCTCGGCAGAGAGGGAGCCGTATAAGCTCTATGCGATTTCCAATGCGGGCTCGCTTCTCGCTCTCGCCGCGTATCCCTTCTTTATCGAACCGGTCGCGCTCCTTGCCGAACAGGAGATGGTCTGGAGCACGCTTTTCCTTATCTTCGCCGCGCTCTTGGTGCGGGTGAGCATTCAGATGCGTCGCGAGCACATCCCGACGCCGCAGGGCAACGAAAGCATCCCGTATCGCCGCGCCGCGCTCTGGATCGCGTACGCGGCACTTCCCGCATTCATGCTCGTTGCGACGACGACGGAAATCACGCAGACCATCGCACCGTTACCGCTCCTGTGGATCGCGCCGCTTTCGCTGTATCTCCTCTCCTTTATCATCGCTTTTTCAGGATTACGCGGATGGATCGTCATCCCGCTCGCGCTCTTTGCATCCGCGTATGCCGCCTGGTATTACATCGATGTCACCTCCTACGGCATCAAATGGCGCATCCTCGCCGACGTCTCGCTCTTATTCTTCCTCGCGTTGCATGCGCACAGTCATCTTTACCGCCTTCGCCCCCCAGCGCCGCAATCAGCGCTCTTCTACGTGTTCGTTTCGCTCGGCGGCGTCATCGGCACGCTGCTCGCGAGCGTCCTGCCACCCTTAATCTTCAACGACTACTACGAATTCGCCATCGGGGTCGCGCTCGCCGCGGCGGTCGCCGTGCATATCTCGCCCGCACCATGGCCCTTCAAGAAAGAGTCGATATGGATGTACGTCCTCAAGATGACCATCATCAGCTTTGTCCTCACGCTCGTCGTCCTCGGCCTACGTGATTATTTCAAGGAACGGAACGCTGACTACGCCGAGGTGAGCCGTAATTTCTACGGCACCGTGAAAGTGTATTCCGGTCCCGCGTATCGTTCTCTTTTGCACGGCACCACCATGCACGGCATGCAGATGAATGATCCGGCATTGGAATTCATCCCGCTGGCGTATTATTCGCCGGACAGCGGCATCGGTAGGGCGTTCATGTATACGCGCTTGAAGAATCCCGAGAGACAAGTCTCCGTCGGCATTCTCGGCCTCGGCGCGGGGATGACTGCTTCGTACTGCACGCCGAGCGACAGGTTCGTCTACTATGAGATCGATCCGCGTATCGAAGGGATCGCGCGCGAATATTTCACGTATCTCACCAAGTGCCCGCAGGCGGAAATCCGTCTGGGAGACGGCCGCATCCTCCTCGATCAAGAATCGCGGGAAGGGAATCCGGGAACGTATGATCTCGTGCTCGCCGATGCTTTCAACGATGATACCGTCCCCGTGCATCTCATCACGCGCGAGGCCATTCATCGTTACGTCTCGCATCTCAAAGATGAGAGAGGCATCGTCGGCGTGCATATCTCCAATAGGTATCTCGACCTTTTGCCCGTCGTCATGGCCATCGCACAAGAAGAAGGCCTCGCGCTTCTCGATGTTCGTGTTTCTTCAGGTGACGATCTCTACGGTTCGGTGTCGCACTGGGTGCTGCTCTCACCTTCAGCTGAGACTTTCACCGCGGAGATATTCAAGGATGCGGCTTCGCAGCTTTCGGATAAAAAGGTCCGTGCGTGGACCGACAGCTACAGCAACATCCTTTCCGTCATCGAGCTGCCGTAGCGCTCCCTCGGGGGCCGTGCTAGCATCGCTGGCAGTCGGAGGTGGTGTCATGCCGAAAAAGAAGCAATACATGCCGCAATTGGAAAACCCGGTCCTCGAACTTCAAGCAAAATACATCTTCGCTCAGCCTGACGATCAACTGGGCTACTTCTTCAAGCAGGGGGCCAAAACCCTGCGAGCACGCGCGAAAGCGCTGACTAAGAAAGGAGAGAGGAAAGCCGCTGATGACCTCCATGCGTTCGCGCGGAAAATCGATCTTCTCGGCCGCGTCTTATTGAAAAAGCGCTGAAACGAGGCGGCGGGTACGAAGTGTCCGCCGCCTTTCTTTTCCACAGTTTCGTGGTTATATGACCCCAGTGGGACAGAGCGTCCAGGAAGAGAGGAGTGATGAAAGCCCTATATATGGCGTGTAGGAGCGCATGTGCGCTCGTGACTACGGTACCGGCACGAAGCTTCGAGCTCGATAAGATCCTCGTGCTCGATATCGAGATAGTGAACGCGCAGGTGAATACGGTACAGATGATAGAAAATCTGTGCCCTGGTGTCGAGGAAGCATCGATCTGTCAGCTCGAATTCCAGCTGGCCCTGAAGCAGTTCATGATAGTCGCGCGTATCCTCAGGAGGGCGGCTATCGCGCATTCAGATCCGCGGCGGGAGAAGTTGATCGCTCGTGCGCGGCGGACATTCGAGAGAGGCGAGCTGCTCTATCAGGTCGCGCTCGTCGAAAATACGCCGCCAGTTCCCGAAGATCTCATGGATGCGGCGAAACTCTTATCGCAACAAGCCGAGTGAATCGGTTCCCACTCAAAACGACAGACGCGCAAGCTTCTGTCGTTTTTATTCGATTTTAACAGCGCTTTTTTCATCCCACTTTATCCCCAGGGGTGCGTTGACATCGATTATAATTTGATTATAATATGCCCATGTCACAGAAAATACTCAAAGTCGGCACATCAGCAGCTGTCACTATCCCGAAGGGGACGCTTGAAGAATTGGGCCTCAAGATCGGCGATACGGTAACGCTCGACGTGAATAAGAACGACAAACATCTCACCGTGCGCCCGATCGTGCATGTCGATGCTGAACTCATGGATTGGACGCGCGGTTTCATCGAGAAATACCGCCCTGCACTCAAGTCGTTGGCTCAAAAATAGCCTATGCGGTACCTCACCGCAGAGGAGATTTTGATACTGCACGCTTGTATCGTTGACGAGACCGGCGGTTCCCATGGCGTGCGTGATGTCGTCCTGTTGGCGTCGATCGCCCACAAACCGCAGACGACGTTCGGAGGCAAGGACATGTATCCCGGGATATTCAAGAAAGCGGCGGTACTTTTTGAAGCGATCGCGAATTACCACGTCTTCATCGATGGAAACAAACGAACGGCACTTATCATGTCCGCTCGCTTTCTGCACATGAATGGGCACGAGTTCGTAGCGACGAACGCAGAGGCAGAACGCATTACCCTTGCAGTTGCGAAAAAAGAGTTAAGCATCGCCGAACTTGCCGCATTGTTGAAAAAACATTCGAAAAAGGTCCCGAAAAAAAAGAGATAATTGTCCCCATTCGTATCCACACATTATCCCCGGAAGTTGTTCACTTATGGCCGCACGCGTTTGACGAGTTGTCCACAAAGTTTCCCCTCAATCAAACTGTGGACTTCATGATGGCTACATTTCCAATGCACTAGTATCATCATAGTGTCTTCAAGTTTCGGGGTGAGATGGGGGCGGGGTCCCATCGCAAGGCCGGAGGCGCTTTGGCGCTGAGGCGGGGTCGAGGAATTTTTCAGCTGCAGTCTCAAGAATCTAACGCAACGAGTCTGTTAAACGCCACGTGTGGCACTTCGAAGTTTAGCACTTTGCGCGGCCGCGTGTTCAGGAGATCCTGAACCCGTTTGAGTTCTTGCGCCGACAC
>Ga0209542_10020739_pt1 | contig 10371 bp, 6 predicted proteins | sample RifCSPhighO2_01_FD_184028 | JGI IMG/M metagenome (GOLD analysis project Ga0209542, IMG submission 184028) | Soil microbial communities from Rifle, Colorado - Rifle CSP2_plank highO2_0.1 (SPAdes) (version 2) | ecosystem: Environmental > Terrestrial > Deep subsurface > Rock core/Sediment ...
TGGAATTTTCTGACCTAGCTTCAGGCGTGTCTATAGATTCCATCAGTAAGGATCCGGCAAATCAAAAAGTGAATTTTGCTGTGACGTATGGCCAGCTTCAATGTATCTCATCTGCCCCCATTGTCAGATCATCTTTTATTCCATCCGGTGTAGCAGGGAGTGCTATAAGCCTTACCGCAGAAGTAAGAAATGGAACCTCCCCCTCTTGCGGGGCTTCAACTGTTGAGGTCAATCTAGAACTCCCTCCAGGATACTCTTACAAAGTGAATTCCGAGTGCCCGCATTCAGCAACCTTGTCTCCCGGAGAGAACGCGTATTTTTGTTACGAAATAAATATGCCGGATGATATTGACCCGGGTTATTACAATATTCCTTATACCGCAACTGATGTAACACAGAATAAAAGTACACAGGGATCCCTCTCATTGCAAGTAAAAGCACCTGTAGTTGTGGACAGCATCGTCCCATCCTCGGGTCCCGCTGGTCAAGAGGTTGAAATTCACGGCTCCGGGTTTTCTTGGTATATTCATTCGGCTGGTATTTCCAAGTTGATTCGTCAATGTATGTTAGCGATACATTATTGAGGTTCCTGATTCCATCTGATGCACCGACGGATGTTTACGAAATAAAGGTAACTGACAATTACACGGGGAGCAGTGGAAGCGGTGCATTTACCGTTTTACCGCCTGACACTCTTGAGGTTACTGCCCCGAAGGAGGGAGTTATATGGCAACTTCTGGACATGCATAACATTACATGGAATCGGAGCAATGATGCCTCAAAAGACATGAAGGTGTATCTGGATAAATATGATTGCGGTTGGGGCTGGGGAGGATGGTTCTTCAATTATTCTTGCGAAAACACGCCTCTCGGCGAAGTACAAAGGACAATATTTCCCGATGATATTGCCGGAGGAGGTATTTGGTGGAACGGCAACATTATTTCTAGTGCCTCTAGCACTGAACAAATAACACCTGAACCGGGGGACTATACAATCCGGCTTGAAGGTTCGGGAAATGTGGGCACATATATTCCCGCAAATACTTCAGCAGTGTTTGCCATTACCAATAGTGTGTCCGCGGGTAGCATTATTGGCGGAGATTACTCTCTTAGCGTATCTGGCTTTAGTTATTATGATACGGAATCAAGTTATTGGGGATATGTTCCACCCGAATCATTTAAGAACGTATCTCTAGGCAATAATTATGAACTTGATGGAATAGACCCAGTCGCGATTATCGGAGAAGAAATGCCGAAGATAACAGTGGAACTGGACGCCTCTTCGCCCGAATATTCGATTGTCGCCGGCGGAACTTCGGGCATCACCCTAGGGGTATTCAAGATTCACGCAAGCGGAGAGGGACTCGGGCTTCAAAGAGTAGAGTTGCAACTGACGAGTGGCCGAGCATCAGATTTGCAACAAGTGTACCTGTACGATTCATCGGGGGCATTACTCGGCACTGCGGTCTTCGTTGGCGATGAGGTCACAGCAACATCGTATCTGTCTAATCCGTTATCTATTTCTAGCGAAACGGACGAGTTGATTACCGTTAGAGGTGATATATCTGTGATCGGAACTGGCCAAACTGGCACTCCAGGTGACCTTATATCCTTAAGTATTAGTGGCGTAGAAGGATACGGGATCTCCTCGGGCCTCACGTTAAGAGGGTATGGAGATACAAGCTCTGCTGGTGTGCGCATTTTCCGTTCGTTCCCGATGGTTGCACTTGACCTGCTTCCATCAAGCGGTCTTGCAGACGGAAAGCTGATGCGGTTCAGAGTGACGGCCGATAAAAACGGGGACGTTGGAATAGGCAAACTTTCTTTCAATCTGGAGCACAATGTTTCTTCTGTTACCAAACTTCGTTTGTACGCATACGCGGATTCCGGATACTCCCAACCGGCCTCTGGGTTGGGGATGGACGGGCAGGTTGGTGCCACGATCTTGACACCTTCCAACCCACTGGTTTTCACACCGGATACTCCGCTTGAGGTACCCGCGGGCCAGACATATTACTTTGAGCTCCGTGCGACTGTAGCAGGAGTACAATCCGGAAGCAGCGCCACAGCAACTTTGTTGGGTGATACGAATTCCGCAACACTGCAATCCGGTGTCGTTTTGCGGGAGAAGGATAGCAACTTTGTATGGTCTCCGAATGACAAAACCACGTCGGGATTTTCTGATGAAGATTGGACAAATGGATTTGGAGTGCCCGGACTTTCTAGTGGGGGAGTCAGCAGTACGCGTGTCAGTGCAAGAAACCCCCTAACTCAACTTGCTAATGTTTTGGGTGCATTTACGAGCGGTATTGCGGAACGCCTCTCATCATTTTGGAGAACGATAGTTACATTCGTATCTTCTCCTGAACCCACAATCGTGACCTTCAGCACCGTCGGCAAATCCGAATGGACAGTGCCTGAAGGAGTTACATCTGCGGAATATCTTGTGGTGGCAGGCGGTGGAGGGTCAAGCGGCGATATCGGCGGAAGTGGAGGCGAGATTTTGACAGGAACACTTCCTGTTACTTCGGGCACCGTGCTGTCGGTAACCGTTGGCGACGGGGGCGAAGGGACACCCAATAATCAGGAAAGTAGCAATGCGGAAAACGGTGGTAATTCATCATTTGATTCCATTGTTGCAATCGGAGGAAATGCTACAACAAGTAACTACGGAAACGGCATAGATGGTGTCACCTCACTTCTGTCTGGCGCGAGTGTTACTTATGGCGGAGGTGGCGGAAGTGGTGCATATTCGCCTCTTGGAAGATTTGCTGGGAAAGGAGGAGCTGGAGGCGGGGGAGGTGGCGGTAGCACTGGCGCAGGGCAAAGCGGTGCTCCTAACACCGGAGGCGGGGGAGGTGGCGGAGCTTATGCGACATCTACACCTACATTGCAGTGGAGGTGGATTAGCGCCCCCGCCGGGTATCTGGGTAATAATCAGGTCTGGATATCGCAAGAATTCGTGCAGAAAGGATTTACTGTATCACCAAGTGAATATGGTTTTGATCCGGCCCTGCTTGATGTGGATTGGTCCAGATATCCATTGATTGATTTGGGATACAATCCGTTTCCGCAACACATCGGAATCACGTCAGGTCTCGGCTATCAAATCCCATACGATACATTGATGGCCATAAGTCCCACTTTCGGGATACTTAGAACGTACAACCCTGACCAAACGGGATATATGCTCTCCAGAAGACTCGGCGGTATCATTGGAACAATTTCTCTTTATGGGAAAAATGTTTATCTTATAGACGGGAGTACAGAACATTTGGCGTATGCAGACGGAACCGGCATCCATCAAACTACGTTTTCCATAAATGGCGCGGTCCAGGAGACGGGTTCTAGCCAGGGGGGATACACTCTTCTCTATACAGACACCAGACTGAACTCTGAACCTACACGTTACCCAGGTGGCGACGGGGGTTCCGGCATCGTGATAATTTCTTATACTCCTGCGCCTAACCCACTGATCAGTACCTTCCTAAAAGATGACCCCGATGCTCTCGCCATTGCATCTGGGGCGAAAACGATTACGTTGCCTACACAAGGTAGTCCGGCACGTGATTTCGGATGGAAGCTATTGAACGCCTATAGAATATTGGGGTATGAAAACGATGGTATGCCATTTGGGCAAACGGTTGATGCAACAACTATTAAAGATCTAGACGCACGTGTTGCATCAATGGAGTCAACTATCAACGCAAAAGCCGAAGAATTACCCTTTTACGACAGCGTCTCTCAAAATATATTTGTCAACAACTTACCGCCGAATTTCGGAGCATATGTTCTGGCAAGTATATATGACCTTGTAAACGCAGGCCCGACAAAATATCAGACATTTACCCCAGAGTGTACATGGGCGACGATGTATCCGACCATCGCAAGCAATCTAGTCGGTGGCGGATCCGGGGGCACCCCACATCCAAAGGAATCGGGACATGCAAAGCCCCCGTTCTCTATTCAGCAAAGCATTCTATACGGCTTCGGCACAAACCGACTCTATGAGAGTGGCGGTAGCGCCATCGCGACAGACACTCCTGCAGATATACAGGTTCCATCGACTCTGTGGTATGTCGATTCGTTTATTCATGAACTGACGCACGACATGGACCTTCTGATGTCGGATAGTCAGTACATTCAAGAAGCATTTTCTCGTAGTTCATCGTGTACAGGTAACTTCATGGACTTTAAATCGAACGGATCGTTGGCCGATCCTTTTTCGACGAATAATCACAGCACATGTACGACTGCAAGTGACCCAAGCTGTAAGGACTATGTGACGGTTTATGCTGGGGCTAACGTACTTGAAGATGCTGCGGAATCAGTAGATGCATACATCGTTACGCCGGAGTATTTCCGCACACGCGCCCAATCAAGCTCCATGCTACAAAGGAAGTATAGCTATATCAAAAACAATCTCTTTGGTGGCGTCGAGTTTCATAACGCGGCACTAGCAAGTATTCCACTGCAATTCGAGTCCGGAGGCGACCTAACAAACATTATTATTGCTGCGCATGTTCCACGATTTTCTCTGAGCGATATTACTACATCGTTCAGCGAAATCGAACCGACAGTTACTCTCACCACCTCTGCGACCTTGGTTGCTTCCGGAGACTCTCCGACTGTTACGTGGTCATCAACTGACGCAAAGTATTGTACCCTGACAACCGGCTCTTTGGGTGATTACGGAGCGGGCGAAGCACCTTTGAGTGGCTCCATGACCATAGACCCAGTGACGTCAACGAGAATAGTCACTTTAATCTGCAATGGTTCGGGAGGTTCCGCGGAACAAAGCGTTACGATAGATGTAATTGTAAATCCCGAGCCGACAATTGAATTCCTAAGCGTACCGAAATTGGAACTTACATATGAACAATCGGGCAAGGGAACGCCCCCCAATGCTCGTTCTGATACCTCCGGAAACGAGGCGGATTTAATCGCCAGTGCAGAAGTCAGAATTAAGACCGGCTCTCAGCCGGTGGACCCTCAATTCCTCGCTGATATTTTGCAGTTCTACAATAGTTCTGGTGGAGCGGTGTATGCAAGTTCTATTCAACACAGTGTTTCCGGAAAGGGAGGCGTGATTCCTGCGAACACCTCCGCAGACTTTACTATCACCAACAGTGTAGCGGCTGGACAGCTATTTGCAGGGGAATACTCGCTTGGCCTGTCCGGTTTTAATTACCCTGGTCCTGACGGTAATTATCAAACCATACCTTACGAGTCATTCAAGAATATAAGCGCAGACGGCGGGTTCGTTGTGGGCGTTAAAGCCATAACCATCGTAGGTGAGACCTCACCTTATATCACGGGCGTTGAAAACGACACGTCTCCGAATGTGAACGTAACGATTACCGGTGTTCGTTTCCACCCCACTTCAAATGAGGTGACTGTAGGCGGGGTGACACATACTCTTTCATCGTATAACGACGGTACAAACATTGGCTTCCAGATGACTGATTTCGGTCTGACTTCTGCCGGATACTACAATATCCAAGTCACTAGCCCGACGACCGGTGCCAGCAACAATTTTACTGCGAACCTAACAAATGCTCCTAGGATTTTAATTCCACCTACGGTTGAATTTATCGGTCAGCCCACCTTGACCCTCCAGTATGATAGAGAAGGGAGGGAGTCAGTGCTTGTTAGTAATGCGATGGTAAGAGTAACTACGGGAAATTCCCCTGTAAACGCTTCAAACATTCAATACATCTTGCAGTTCTACAATAAGGATATTGGAAGCACGATGTGGTCGCCATCAATGATTTACAGCGCGATTGGGAAAGAGATTGCGAGAAGCGGAGTATTTAAACTTGTGTCATGGGGAACGGTTAAGGCTGAACTTAAGATAGATGGCCAGAAAAACCCACTGGCCCTTGAAGAAGGGTCTAGGCACGAACTTTCTGTCACTGGCGAGTATATTGATAGTTGCGACCTGCTAGTGTCCGGTACAATCAATCCTGACAGTACTAAGCTATCCAGTATAGAAAGCACAAACGGCATTCCCGTATCTAGTCTAGAAAGGTATACGATTATAATTCCGACTGGCTTTGCAAAAGTCAGTTACGCAGTGAAATGTATTTCTGATGTGGGTACTGCAGATGACTATGTTGAGTTTACAACCAAGACAGGAGGGTCGTCAGGAAACAACGACGGTGGTGGTAAGGCGCCACAAGCACCGAATACAGTGCTTGGCGGTATTAACAACCCCTTTGTTTCTGTTACGGCATCACCGGCAACTGTTACTCCCTCCGGCTCGTCAGACATCAGATGGTTTGTCAACGATCCCTTGGTCACTTGTTATTATGGAAATGGTGGATCGTGGCCGGATTCTAAACGTGGACGACAGGCGCTGTTATCACAGGGACGTGGCCAGGAATCCACTGGTGCACTTACGTCAGTCGGTCAATACACTTACTCGATTACTTGTACTGGAGAAGGAGGCGGCACTGGCTCTGGTAGTGCGACGGTTTTTGTGACCACCTCTTCACTGCCAAATAATCCGATAGACCCCGTAGGCCCGATAGACCCCGTAGGTCCCATCACCCCCGACCCCACCGGTACTGTTGCTGGCATGGAGACTTTCCGGATTAATCCCATGCTTGTGCGCAGTGGAAACAGCACCAAGATATCTTGGGACGTAAGTGGGGCAGTTTCATGCACGGTTTCAGGCACAAATAATGAATTGTTCCGCGGAGTTTCTTCTGCGACGTCAGATTGTGCGAATAAAGACGCAGGCGCCTGTGTCTCTGCTTCTATTACAGAACAGACAACGTACACTCTCTCGTGCGGTTCAGCCACTCCAGTATCCAAGACGGTCAACATCATTCCAGTCTATAAGGAATAGCAGAAGAAAATTAGACTCGCTCAACACCCCTTTTTCTTGTACTATTTAGACGTGATTTCAAAGGCAGACATTAAGAATCTTGCAACACTAGCTCGGTTGGAAGTTTCCGACAAGGAGCTTGCGAAGCTTGAGAAAGAAATTCCCGACATTCTCAAATTTGTTGAGACGATTCAAGCTGTGTCTGGAACAGACACAGCGCCGTCCCCGACATTGATAAACGTAATGCGGGCGGATGATAATCCGCATGAAGGAGGCATATATACAGAAGCGCTCATGAAAGCGGCGCCGGGGCGGGTTGGCAATCGCATAGCGGTAAAACAGGTTATTTCACGAAGAAAGTGAATATGATAGAATGTACGATATGACAAAGATTCTCGCGATTGCCATGAAGAAAGTAGCTGGTCTGCCGGCGGAGCTGCAAGAGGACTTAAGCTACGAGATTATTGATCGAGTCGCGGCATGGCACGAATTACGAGAGAAGATTGCTGAAGGTATCAGGTCCCTCGACGCTGGCGAGGGGAGGACTCTCACGACGAGAGAGCTACTCAAGGAATTCCGCAAGCGACATGGGAAGAAAAAATAAATACGAAGTTCGCTGGTCATTGCCGGCCATTGGCGATCTTCTAGATATACAAAATCATTTATTAGCAGACACACATTCAAGAGATCTCGCAGAGTCGTCAGTGTTTCGCATTCATGCCGCGGGAGAGAATCTTTCCAATCATCCGCATCTATGGCGAGAGCGTAATGAAATTGCATCGAATCTCCGGCTTGCGCCAGTGCACCCATATTTTATCTGTTACAGAGTATTACTGAACCGTGTTGAAATTGTAAGAGTGGTACATGAGAAACGAGATATCATTGCCATGTTTGCTGAAATTGAAAATCGGATATGAATCTTTCTACCCTCACAATCGCCGAAGCTCGCCGGGCTTTGGACGCAAAAGAATACTCTGCGATTGAACTTACAAACGCATACCTTACAGCGATTGCGGACAAGAATCCGGAAATCCACGCGTATTTGGAAGTGTGGGAAAAGTCCGCGCGCGAAGAGGCAAGGGGGGCCGATGAAATGATTGCACGTGGGGAATCACGCCCGCTCACAGGTATCCCCATTGCTGTGAAGGACAATATTTTGATTGAGGGGCGCATCGCAAGCGCGGGTTCAAAAATGCTTGAGAACTATACCGCCGTCTATGATGCGACCGTCATAAAGAAACTAAAAGAACAGGGAGTTGTATTTTTGGGACGTACGAATATGGATGAATTTGCCATGGGAAGTTCAACCGAGAATTCTGCATTCGGCCCTAGCAAGAATCCAATAGATATAAAACGAGTTCCAGGCGGGTCTTCAGGTGGCTCGGCTGCCGCCGTTGCCGGCGGTATGGCATTGGTAGCTTTAGGCTCGGACACTGGAGGCTCTATTCGTCAGCCCGCATCTTTAACAGGCCTGGTGGGCCTAAAGCCCACTTACGGAGTAGTCTCTCGTTTTGGCTTGATTGCGATGGGCTCGTCTTTGGATCAAATCGGCCCGATTACGAAGACGGTAGCGGATGCAAAAATCGTTTTTGATGCTATACGGGGCAACGACAAGAACGACAGCACAACGTTGCCAAATTCTCCAAGGTCCGACCTTGGAAATTCAAAAGGTCGGACCTTAAGAATCGGAATTCCGCGCGCATTTCTGGCAAGTGGAGTAAATCCTGACGTTTTGGCAAATTTTGAGAAGACAATTTCGCATTTAGAAAAGAACGGGTACAAGATAAAAGATGTTGATTTACCAAGCTTGCCGTCTGCGCTTGCCGTCTACTACATTGTTATGCCAGCAGAAAGTTCTACGAATCTCGCGCGATTTGATGGGATTCGCTACGGTCTTTCAGCGCCCGCTACAAATATTCAAGAAGTTTATTCAAAGACGCGCGGAGTTGGTTTTGGGCCTGAAGTTCGACGCAGGATTCTAATGGGAACCTTCGTGCTTTCATCAGGCTATGCGGATGCGTACTACAGGAAATCCCTCGCGGTGCGAGAAATTATTCGCTCGGATTTTGCTCGTGCGTTTGAAACCGTTGATGCATTGGTAACACCGACTTGCCCGGCACCAGCCTTTTTGTTCGGCGCTAAGTCAGATCCGCTCGCGATGTATGCCGAAGATATTTTTAGCGTGCCTGCAAATCTAGCTGGCGTCCCCGCGATTTCTGTTCCGATGGGTACTGTTATGCGTGACGGAGTTGATTTGCCGGTCGGATTTCAGATAGTCGGGGCCCACGGCAATGAGGAAACACTGTTTCGGGTCGGTAATGATATTGAGAGGGAATAGCTCGCCCCGTGGAGAACCGATGCGCGGTTCTCTTTACGGGGTATAATTCACCCAATGGACGGTGGTATTACACTTGGTGCGGCGCTCGCGCAAATCTTTTGGTACGTCGGAGAGATTTCTTTTAAATTAGTCCCCGGCACGGTTGCATCTCTCACGGGTACAGACGTGTCCGGCACGGGGCCAATTCCTGCAGGCCTTACTCCGATATCAGAGCCCGTCACAACGAATAGCATCATTTCATTTCTTGAGCAGACGTCATCCCCGGAGAGATATAATTCCTTGGTAAGCGGATGGGGCGAATTCGTCTCTATATCAATGGTGATTTCTCTTATATTCGGCGGAATCATTATTTATTGCTTTGTGCGTATCAGGCAGGTTCGGCACATGGAGCATATGAAATTTGACGCTGCCGCGCACCCCGTAGCGAAACAAGATGTCCCGCGCACACAGTTGCGCTGGAACAGGATTGTAGAACAGGCGCATTCTGATAATGAGCAAAATTGGCGCCTAGCTATTCTTGAAGCAGATATCATGCTGAACGAATTGCTGGATTTGAAAGGGTACAGCGGGGACACTATGGTAGACAAAATGAAGCGGATACAAAGAGCGGATTTCAATACAGTGGACGATGCATGGGAGGCGCATAAGGTGCGTAACCGAATCGCGCATGAGGGGTCAGCTCACCAGTTGAATGATCGTGAGACACGTCGGATAATAGGATTGTACGAGCGGGTACTGAAGGAGGCTAAGGTAATTCAGTAAATTTGTTTGGAGATTGCCTCAATAGATCCAAGGATTCTCCGACGCAGGGCTGTGCCTCTGCGAACCTTAACGCGAAGTGTGCCGTAATGCTGTGTAGGGTCGGTGTATATTTTTCTAGAACGTGCTTTTATAATACTTGCTTTTGTGAATTGCGAACGTGGAATTACTGTGATTTTTGACCAATATTCCTCCACTACGCCTTCTCTATCTCTATGAATACGGTTGATAGATACTCGGAGTATTAAATCGGAGGAGGGAATTGAGTATATGCGCTTAAGCCAAAGGATAAAGCTGCGGATTATGTCTGGATTACTGTTCGTAAGACCGCATTCCTCGTTCCCGCTTTTGTAACCCTCTCCCCAGTACAGAGCGACGCCTAAGATAAAAAGGTCTCGTTGAGTCATTAGGCCCACGGCCTGGGAACCAAGTTTTGCTTCGG
>Ga0209542_10020741_pt1 | contig 10370 bp, 6 predicted proteins | sample RifCSPhighO2_01_FD_184028 | JGI IMG/M metagenome (GOLD analysis project Ga0209542, IMG submission 184028) | Soil microbial communities from Rifle, Colorado - Rifle CSP2_plank highO2_0.1 (SPAdes) (version 2) | ecosystem: Environmental > Terrestrial > Deep subsurface > Rock core/Sediment ...
TTGCATCATGAAGCAAAAAGAGAGAGCATTGCTAATAGGGCATACAAAAGAGTCTTAAAAAATTATTCTTTGGAAAAAGAGATTAGACAAGCCATTAATTCACTTGAGCGCATTCAGCCAAAGAAAGTCCATTTTTCTACAGGCAAACAAGCATTGTACCTTACTGTAGACGAGCTTAAGGGAACTAATGATGAGATATATAAAAAAGTGCAGGATTACGAGTATGTTGGATTTAAAGAGAGGGGCTCGGATGCATTGCCCTATAAAGATTATCTCCAGATTTATTCGCTTGAAAAATCAGGCAAGGATATAAGCTGTTGCGATTATTATGTGCATTCTCGCTTTGTAGGAGATTACCTTGGGCTTCTTAACGCGCACTACGCTTGCAAAACGCTCGATAAATCGCATTTTGATTCCTTGATATTTCTAAGCCAGCTTGTAGTGAAGAAAGGGTACTTCATAAAAAATCTTGAGGATTTCAGAATGTATGCCTCAACTAAAAATATCTCACTGGATAAAAACCGCATAGCCTTCGTTTCAATACCTCTCTTGAGAGTGCAAAACCTAAAAAAAATTCCTGAAAACCTCATATGGGGAATCTACAAGCCTATTTTCGAGGATAAACTTAGGCCGGCATATAACGCCCATGGGATTTTCGCCAGCGCCTATTTGTACAAGCTGCTTCTCTTCTGCATTTTTACTAATAAGGGGTTCATTATCAGGCGGCTCCTTAAAAAATCTGGAAAAGTGCTTGCTTGAACTAAGAAATTTATTTTTCAGTGATTGTTATGTCAAGGAACTTGACATTCCTTGAGCATCCAAACTTCAAGAATCTCCTGATTCTTGAGGCCTCGGAAACTTCGTTTCCGAAGAAACGAGCGCCTCTGCAATCCCCTTCCTTTAGGCAGGGGAGGCGCATCGTTTTTTTGATGTTTTAGCAAAAAACAGCACTTACGATAATTATAGAAATGATATGGGTAACTCTGTTAATTATTCTTCTTTTTCAGAATTATCAATAAATAATAATGCAAGGAAAAAGATTATGCAAATTTAGTCTATTTGAACTCCGTCCGCTAGGATATATCTGGCTGTTGGAATCAGCGTGCCGCAGTCAATCCAAGAATTTCCCCAAGCGCGCTTATAAGGGTATTCGCTTGAATAGCGCGTTTCATATCATAAACCGCATTCTTGCTTTCAAGAGCTGTTTGTTCTGCTGGATGCACATAAGGGACGGCAACGCCGCCGACACGCTTCCCCTTGAGCATCATCTCCCATAATGGCACAATAATAGATTCCCATTGGTCATGCGGCTTTCCATTTATTTCCCCAGGATATCTCAAGAAATAATCAAAATAGTCGCGGTGAATTGTTCTTGGCCCCGAGCAATGGTCAAGGTAATGAACTTGTTCCTCAGGATTCTCAACACCTCTTTTGCGCAGCGCATCGCGCATCATATGCATGGCAGTCAGATTGCAATAAGTTTCATTTAATTGCTGCGTAATTGGATAATGCGACAAGTCAATCCTGCGCGGGATTGCAGCATCGACTTTTCGTTCATAAACAGGTGCAGCAACCATGGCTGCAGGGCTCCAATAATGGTAGTCATCAGTAGCTATGTAGGGGTGTTTCTCCGGCTCAAGCCATGTCAGCGTTTCATGCGTGCCAAGATTTGCTGCAATATCTCCCGATTGCCGCCTACTTTTTCCTTGAGGATGATTCCCACGATACTGATCTGGCTTTTCTGGCTCAACAATGACTCCGAGGTCTTTAATGCATTGCAGCCAGCCCCCCTCGCTGTCGGAATCAACGCAAACGATATCATACCCCCAGGCACGCGACTTTTGGAACATTCTCTTTGCTAATTGCGCCCGCATTAAAATATCTGGCTTCCATAAACCATTATTTGTCTGATACATCGTTGTAGTGAATAGAACGGTATGCTTAGGCATCTCTCGTGTAAGCAATTCATTCGGCTCCAATTCAGCTTCAAAGAGTTCTGAAGGCAGAGGCAGGGACAATCCTGTGTAAATACTCATCTAATTTCCCCAGACAATGAGTATTTAAATCTTATTAATAACTTACACGTTAATTACCTACGCAGCTATGTATCTTTAAACAAATCTTTTCTGTGCCCAACAATAGTATAACGCTGGCTACCTATCTCAAATATGGAGAATTTGGTTGATCATGTTACAGTTTCTCAGAATTATCTGTAACAATGGGCAGAACTGCTAAATTATTAAATAATCGCAACGGTTTTCATAGTAGCAAGTTTTTTGATTCTTCTATAAATCACTTCATGCTGCTTTTAACTGACGCATACCAATCTATTGTTTTTTTGAGGCCTTCGTCAAAAGGAGTTTTTGCAGTAAAATTAAAGGCATTTTTTGCCTTTGAGACATCGAGGCACCTGCGCGGCTGCCCGTCCGGTTTTGTCACATCCCAGACAATGGTCCCTTTAAAACCCACAAGGAAAGAAATTTTTTCGGCGAGCGCGCGAATGGATATCTCCATTCCTGAGCCAAGATTGACTGGCCCCTTTTCATTATAATTCTCTAAAGCAAGAATGATGCCTTCAGCAGCATCTTCAACGTAGAGAAACTCCCTTGAAGCGTTTCCCGTTCCCCATAATGTCACTGTTGTCTCTCTCTCTTTTGCTTCCATAAATTTGCGTATTAACGCAGGGATTACATGAGAGGTTTCAAGGTCAAAATGATCATGTGGCCCATAGAGATTTACCATGACCAAATGGATTGCATTAAATCCATATTGCTGCGCATATGATTGGCTTTGCACAAGCATTGATTTCTTAGAAAGGCCATAAGGAGCGTTCGTTTCCTCCGGGTAACCTTCCCAAAGCGCCTCTTCCTTGAAAGGAACAGGGGTGATTTTTGGGTATGAGCACACACTCCCTACGCCAACAAACTTAGCAACATTATTTCTTCTTGCATATTCTTGGAGCAGGGTGTTCATCATTATATTTTCGTAATATACTCTTCCAGGATTTTCTTTGTTAAATCCTATCCCTCCCACTAATGCCGCGGCATGAATAACAAAGTCAATAGGCCCTTTATCCTGAAAGAGCGCCCGTACATCCTCTTCCTTCGTAATATCATACTCTTTCCGTGTGAAAGTAATAATCTCATATTTATCTCCTTTGCGCAAGTTATCACAGAGATGTTTTCCCAGAAAACCAGTTCCTCCGGTAACAAGTACTCTTTTTTTATCCATATCCTCTCTCCATTTGAGATGGCCACGTTTGTGGCTGATTATTCAGCATTGCAACAAGCGTATCTGCCAGATATCTTACCTTTTCTTCATTAATAAATTGATTGTTGGGGAGGTATAGCCCTTGATGATGAATGCTGTCTGCAAATGTGCACACATCTTCCCTATGCGTGCCCCTTGCCTTTATAAAAACTGGCTGCTGTAAAAGATTACCTGCAACAATTGGGCGGCATTCTATGCCCTTCTCAGGAAGGTGCTTAAGAATATAATCTCTCATTTCTTTTGAATTTAACAAAAGGCCAAGGGAAAATGAGCTTGTTTCTGATAGATTAACCTTTTGCAAAGTTATTCTTTTTTCTGCCTCTAGAAGGCTCTGGAATATCTTGTGATTGTTCTTCCTTGTCGCAATTGACAAATCTAATTTATTAAGTTGGACAAGGCCAATTGCTGCGTTAAGATTAGTGCTTCTTACATTATATCCCTGCATATCAAAAAGAAAATTAATAATGGGTAAGTGTTCCTTATATTTTTCAACTCTCATTGATCCCCTTACGAATCCATGAGAGCGCGCCGAGCGCAGCAAATCGCACGTAGTTTCATCATTTGTTATTATCATTCCCCCCTCTATTGTGCTCATATGATGCCCAAAATAAAAACTAAAGCTTCCCATAGCGCCGAAATTTCCAACATGAATATTAAGATATCGTGCCCCTAAACTCTCACAACAATCTTCAATGAGGAGAATCCCTCGTTCGTTGCAAAAACGCACGATGTTTGACATTTCAGCCGGCTGGCCTAGCAAATGCACCAAGAAAAGAGCCCTTGTTTTAGGCCCTGTCATGCGCTTAATGGAGTCAAATGAGATGTTAAATGTTTCATCAACATCGCAAAATACGGGGCGCAGATTATGCTGCATCAAGGGATAAACGGTTGTAGGCCATGTGACGGCGGGAACGAGAACTTCATCGCCATCATGAAGCCCATATCTTTCCTTGAGGAGAAAAGCCATCAGCAAATTTGCGCTACTCCCGCTATTTACCATTACTGCATGTTTTGCGCCAACCCATGCGGCAAATTTTTGCTCAAATTCACTAACTACCTTCCCCTGCGTGTACTGGCCGGATTTTAAGCAGTTAAGAACAGCATCTTTTTCTTCTTCAGTAAAAGAGTCATGCATGAGCTTTATTTCCATCTTTTTCTCACTCTCCTCATTTTTTGTTCCAGGTAAATCCATCTTTATTTCCATAGGGTTATTATTTTTTATCCATTGATTGTCTCTTGCGCCAATTTTTTGCTCCATGCCCATGTTCCCATTTTTTGTCCCATAGAGCTCTTTTCTTAACTCTTGCATGTCGTGTTCGACCATCATGACAACAAGTTCCTTAAAGCTTACCCTTGGCTTCCAACCCAGGACTTCCCGTGCCTTTCTAGGATCTCCGAGAAGGAAGTCAACTTCTGTAGGCCGGTAATAGTGCGGGTCTATTCTAACTACAACTTCTCCAGTGTCCTTTCTGATATAAACCTCTTCTACTCCTCTTTTATTATTGGAGACAATTTCTATTCCTCCAATCCTAAACGATTCCTCAAGAAATTCTCTAACAGTATGGGATTCCCCCATAGCCACGACATAGTCGTCAGGGCGTTCATGCTGAAGCATCATCCACATAGACTCAACATAGTCTCCTGCAAATCCCCAGTCCCTTTTTGCATCAAGATTGCCTAGAAATAGCTCTTTTTGGACACCCTCCTTTATCCTAGCAACCGCCCGCGTTATTTTTCTGGTGACAAATGTCTCTCCTCTGCGCGGGGATTCATGATTAAATAAGATGCCGTTGCAGGCAAATAAATTATACGCCTCGCGGTAATTCTTGGTAATCCAATAGGCATATAATTTGGAACAGGCATAGGGGCTGCGGGGGTAAAAAGGAGTCTTTTCACTTTGGGGTGGCTCGGTCTTGCCAAAAAGTTCCGAAGAGGAGGCTTGATAAAACCTAATTTCTTTTCCAAATTTTTCCTTTGCATTCTTAATTGCCTCTAAAATCCTTAAGGTACCAAGGGCAGTTATTTCACCAGTATATTCTGGCAAATCAAAACTCACTCTTACGTGGCTTTGAGATGCGAGATTGTATACTTCGTCAGGCAGGTATTCTGCAACAATTTTTTGTATCGTTGAGGCATCGTTTAAATCACCATACACCAATCTTAGCTTTAGATTCCTCTCATGAGGGTCCTGGAAAATATGGTTTATTCTTTGCGTGTTGAAGCTGCTGCTTCTCCTGATAATGCCGACTACTTCGTATCCCTTTGCTAAAAGATATTCTGCAAGATATGATCCGTCTTGGCCGGTAATCCCTGTAATAAGTGCCTTTTTGACAGCCACTTTTTTGGTGGGCAAGATACATTTAAAAAGATTTAGATGGTCACCTCTTGATGACAAATAGCGGGCGCCAAAAAATCATCCAAATATACCCAAACATCTTCAAGCTCCATACATCCTACAAATCTCTTATTGACAGCCCTCCTCCAGGATATAAATTTCTGGTAACGCCGCCAACCAAGGCAGTTGAAAATCTAGTTCGACTTAAAAATGTCAAATTCATTAGATACAGCTATCATCTTCTATTAAAAATTTTTAAAAGTAGAAGGGTATTTGAAAGTTTAGCCAATACTTCTGAGATTGCTAAGGAATCAGACCTTGTATATGCAATAGGCAAAATCTCCCCGGGCAAAAAGCCCTTTATTCTGGAGATAATAGATAATCCTTTTAGCATTACAGGCTATAATTATCAGCTATTTATCCATAATCTCTCGGATTTACGACGCGAGCTTTCTTCCCCTCTTTGTAAAAAGATAGTTTGTTCCAATGCTGACGCTATTCAATTGTTAAAAAGATATTTTCCGGAAAGCATCGTTAATAAATCTCTCCTCGTCCATCCAGGAGTAAGTATCCAAAAAATAAAGAAGGTAAAAAAACATTCTTCCTGCAGGCTGCTTTTTGTCGGCTCAATTACCAACCCCCAAGATTTTTATTCAAAAGGAGGCTTAGAAACAATCGCAGCATTTGAGAAAATATCCCCTAACTATGATGTAGAATTGCTTATGCGCTGCAAGATTCCAGAAGAAATCCGGGCAAGGATTTATGGAAATAAAAAGGTTACGCTTATTGAAAATGAGATATCATTAGAGGAATTAAAGAGCCTGTATAAGAACTCCGATATCTTTGTCCTTCCAGGGCATCACTTCCACATGATGGCTTTGCTTGAGGCGATGTCTTATGGCCTGCCTTCGATTGTCCTTGACACATATGGATTTTCCGACTTTGTAGAAGAGGGTGTCAATGGCTATCGTGTGAAAAAATCAGGGCTTATCAAAGGCTATAATGTCCCAAGTTATCCGACCAACGTAAAAGAACGTTCATTCATAAATGATGTAAAAAAAGAAGACCCTCGAGTGATTGACGATATCGCAGAAAAGATAGTCTATCTTGCTAAGAATCATAATATCAGAAGAAAATTTTCTAAGGCAAGCAGGGAAATAATAAGAGATAGATTTTCAATAGAGCTACGCAATAGGAAGCTTAAGTCTATTTTCGATAAGGCTCTTGCATAAAACATTTTAAATACAATTCAAGGGATAAATAGTTATAGAAAACTGCATTGCTTGTAGCTCATAGTTTTGCAGTTTTCTAGACAGATAACTGCGTACAAAATAAGCTATACTTACACAGTTATCTGTATCATAAAGTAGGCATGTCGTAGGTAATTGAGATAATTGCCCTCATAAAGCCAGGCATGATTACCATATAATTATCTTATACATAATAAAAGCGAGTAGTTGTAGGAGATAATGATGTTTTGCTTTCATACATCCCTCCGAGCGACTAGTCTCCTTTAATCCAGAATAAATATTCAGCCTAAAGAATCCTTGGTTCAGGGTGCGGCATCACAAACTTTATCCCTCGCTGTTTATGCTGTTCGTTGTTTCTTACAATTTCATCAGCAAAATTCCATGCGAGAATAGCCACGTAATCCGGAGTATCCCGTTCAAGCTGCTCCTTGCTTACAATGGGGATATTCACACCAGGCACAAGGAGCCCGTGCTTGAGGGCATTGTCTTCTATAATATACTCAAGGGAGTTGTGGTCAATGCCGCAAAAGTTGAGGAATGTTGTCGCTTTAGCCGGTGCGCCATATCCAACAAGGCGTTTTCCCTGCGCCTTAACGGAGCTCGCAAAATTCCTAAAGCGAGTTCGGATGGAATATATCTCTTGTGCAAAAGTCTGGTAAGTCTCATATCGGTCAAGCCCTGCCTGGCGTTCACGGGCAAGTGTATCTTGTACGGACGCATCAATGGCGTGCGGGCCGCCATTCGGCTGGACAAAGACGCGAATTGAGCCGCCATGAGAATTAACATGCTGTACTTTAAAGGCATGCATATCATTTCGCCTGAAAAATTCATCAAGGGCGTGCAGACTATAATAAGAAAGGTGTTCATGATAGATGTTATCGAATGTGAGGTTCTGGATTGTGTCAAGTAGGTATTGCACTTCTATACAAAAGACCCCTGAGTCTTTCAACAACAGCTTAACATTTTTGACAATATCCTTTATATTGTTTATATGTGCAAAAACATTATTTGCAGTGATAATATCTGCCTTTCCCTTGATGCGGAGAATATCAGTCACTGCACCTTCTGTGAAGAAGTCGCATACAGTGTCAACTCCATTCTTGCGCGCAATCTCAACAATGTTTTCTGCTGGCTCAACACCCATCACGCGAACTCCTCGATCGCGCAGGTATCCCAATAAAAGGCCATCATTGCTCCCGATATCTACGACAAGAGAATTCTCGCTAAGATTGAAATCCTTGGTAAGCGCCTCGGCAAAATCCTTAAAATGCTGCTTGAACGTATTTGTTGTCGAAGTAACATATACATAGTGCTTGAACATTTTTTCAGGAGGAGTTACATAGGAGAGTTGGCACAAGTGGCACGTAGGGCAGTACACCATCTCCAGAGGGTAAAATTCAGCCGTCTGCTTCTTATCTGCTGAAACAAGATTATTAGCAAGCGGAGATTCTCCCAATGACACGACTGGCAAAAGTACAGGATTAGCGCAGATGCGGCACGCTTTCTGTGGCCCATAGCCGCGTGTTTGGTGTTCCATCTCTTCACGTGCCCAGGCAATGAAACGGCGAAGGCCTGCGACTAATGTTTCTCGCGGCCTGTATCCGACCTTTGTCCTAATCTTTGTCAAATCAGGGCAGCGGCGTTGCGGGTCTACTTTTACATGGTACATGACGTTCGCACCTTCAACAAGATGTGCACGGGCTTCGTCATTCTGGACGAGACCAATTATTATATCGGCAAGGTGCTTCATGGAAATCTCTTGTTCATCCGATCCAACGTTGAAAACTTCTCTGTTCTGGTCAGAAAAGAGGACAAGATAGAATGCAGTTATAGCATCGGAGACATAACAGAATGTGCGCGTGTTAAATCCGTCGCCATATATGGGTATTTTTTCTCCGCGCATTGCCGATACGACAAAGTTCGGTACGACACGGCCATCATCAAGCCGCATCCCAGGACCAAATATATTGAAAGGGCGGACTATCTTTACTGGCAGGTTGTAGACATCAGCATATGTCATGCATAACGTCTCCCCGAGGCGCTTTGGTTCATCATAACATGCGCGCGGGCCAATGCAGGAAACATTCCCATTATAATCTTCTTTTGTCGGTATAAAATCAGGGTGAGGGTTGCCATACACCTCACTTGAGCTGAAAAATAGGAAACTTTCAACATTTTTTTCACGTGCCAGTTCCAGCAGGTTTTTTGTTCCAAGGACCCCGGCGTCAATTGTTTCTACTCTGAATTTGTTGTAAAAAATTGGTGATGCTATGCTTGCTGCATGCAGGATGAAGTGAATTGGCCCCTCTACAGATATAGGTTTTGAAACATCTTGTTTAAGAAGAATGATATTTTCGCTCTTTGGAATAGCATCTTGTTTGCCGCTAATGAAGTTGTCTGCTACAATTATTTTGCAGGGATGTACAAGCACATGGTGATTAAGATAGTCAAGTGTTGCAACAAGGTAACGGCCTAGAAAGCCGGCACCTCCAGAGATAAAAACCGTCTTTCCATTAAGTCGTGAAGCAACTTCCTTTAAATCTTCCGCAATAGTTCGTATGTCTTCCTGAATAATTCTGCTTTGTGTCATATCAATTCCGACTTGTGCTTATCTATATATGATTGTGCTTCTTCCGGCTTGACAAGCATATACGGCACGGTGTGCTCGCCAAACTTATCATGGTCGCGGTTGCCCGGCACGAGATTTATGAATACCGAATCCTCAACAAAAATCATAGTATGCGCGACCATCGGCGGCATCACTGCCAAATCCCCTGCGCGGATTACCTGCGATTGCACAGGGGCATCTGAATCAGCAAGGTCCTTAAAAACACTTATATACTTACCAGATACAAGAAGGCATTGCTGCAGTTGCTCTGGGTGATAATGGTTTGCACGAATCGAGCCTTTTTTTGAGGTGATAATGTTTGCCATATTTACAGGAAATATAAGCTCATAATTATCTATGATCCCTCGTTGGTCTTTAAAAGGGTCTTTGCTTTTTACTATAAACTCTCTTCGTTGCTTAATTTCAGGCATGAAATAAGCAGATTAAATTCATTTAAAAAGATTGCCGTGTTCAGTTCTATATCTAAGGACGTTAGATTTTCTCCATTTTGTCCTTGAAGTCAATGGAAAGACATCATTTTGGTAAATTTTATGTCTTTCACTATATAGTGCATATCTTTTTACCTGTGCAATCCATGAGCTATGTTTTCGGCTTATGTCGGGGAGCATAGAGAAAACCGCATCTTTCAAGGTGCGGTTGCTCCCCGAGCATCCAAAACACGAGCGCCTGTCACAAACCACGCCCTTCAGGGCGTGGTGGCGCATCGTGTTTTTGATAATGTTTTATTGCTTTTCTAATGCCCTCACCTTGCTGTGGAGATAAAGCAAGGCAAGATTAAAATATAAAAGTAGTAGCAGCAGATAATAATTTCTGCTTTAATACACCATTCCAAGCGAAACGAGTGACAGAAAGATTTATAATCCCTATTTGAAATGCGCAGATATGA
>Ga0209542_10020742_pt1 | contig 10370 bp, 10 predicted proteins | sample RifCSPhighO2_01_FD_184028 | JGI IMG/M metagenome (GOLD analysis project Ga0209542, IMG submission 184028) | Soil microbial communities from Rifle, Colorado - Rifle CSP2_plank highO2_0.1 (SPAdes) (version 2) | ecosystem: Environmental > Terrestrial > Deep subsurface > Rock core/Sediment ...
CTTCCAGAATTGGTAGGCGGAAAAGAGGAACAGAACAATCATTCCTATGATGAGGGTGATCAATAAATCCTTGGTGGTGGTTTGGGAAGAATCGCGCGAGTCCAGATAGGTTTTCGCAATTTCGAAAGAAACAGAATTTTCTCTGAAAACATCTTTATAATTTGCTCGGACCGTAACGCTGTATATTCCTGAAGGAAGGTTTGCGGGAAGCAGCAGCTCTTTCACGGTTTGTATCCTGATAAAGCCTCCTTTTGTTTCAGAAAGCCTGGTGATGATGTTACCTTCTTTATCCTTAACCAAATATTCTATTATTACATCAGTGATAGTATTGTTCTGGTAGCCCACTAAATTAATTTGAGTATCTACCAGCACTGAATCCGCCGCTGTCAAATGCCGGTATCCTTCCGGGATCTCCACATTTACTAAGAGAAGTTCTTCTGCTCGGACCAGAGAGAAAGCTAACGGTAATAGTAATAAACAGATTAAAAAAATCCTGCTTTTCGCCTTTTTTTTCACTTGCAATTACCTTCTTCTTATTATTATGAATGAATAGAGCAAGAGTATTATCGCTCCGAGGGCTAGCGCCATGGTGACAACTTTCTTAATTAAGAATATGTTCAGTTTCTCCTGTTTGGCAATCTCTACCTGCTTGCGAATGCTTATTTCATCATATTGATTATGAAATTTGTTCCAAGGGCTGATTCTTTCTCCGCTAGTCAAGTTGTAAAAATAGGCTGTAGTCTTATCTTCGTATTTTATCTTTCTGCCGGTAACTGGTTCTACCCATAGCTGCAAGTCAATATCCAAATCAATTCCTTCATTTCCTAATGGGCGGACAAGATCATCTAATTCAATAGTTTGATCAGCATGATACTCGGTTTTATATCTATACACAGTAAGGCCGCCAATGGTTTCTTCACCTTGAAATTTCATGTATGCAGGCATATTGTAATTGATATGCCAATAAGTGAAATTCTGTCCTCTCTTCAGGTTGGGAGGAGCAAACAAATATCCTTCCCTATCTCTATCACCATAACCTGAAACATGTTCTCTCGTTTTTGGATTAATCCCATAGGCTCTTTTTACAGAAAATATTTCTTCGCCGTCTGATTTCTGCACCTTAAAGATATTTTCTATCAACAGAACTCCGTTTTGTTCCCCAATAACATGGAAAGAGTGTTCAGTATTGGAGGCAGTCTCCCCGCTAAAAGCTTGCTTTTCGGGATCATAAAAATTATCTTGCGACAACACCATCGCTTTATGATTAAAATCAGCAGAAAGTTTCGTTAATTCTGGCGCCACAACTAAAAACCATATCGGTACGAATAATAACATTGTAAATCCCAGGATGATGATTATTTTGCGGTTTGATTTTTTAGAGTTTTTAGGTACTGGCTTCCTATTCTTCCCTATAAAATTTAGTACCTTATAATCCAGCCATCCCAGCGTAAGAACCATTAATAATCCGCTTATGATTAAAATAATATACGTCTGTCCTCGAAACTGGTTTTCGATAACTTCTGCAAGGCTTTGTATCTCTGAAGCCTCTTTTTGGGTATGCAGTAAGAATGCTGATTCAGCATCAAGAACCTGTTTATGCAGCGTATTCCATTCCGTGCTCAATTCCGTCAGTAACGTATTTTTTTTCCCGCTCTTTTGGATAAATTCCACTTCTTTCAGAAATTCTTCGTGTTTTAGATCAAGGAGCCTAATTTTTGTTTCTAGATCTTGTAGTAACAAGTAGGACGCCGTATCGGGCTGGTTATTCTTTTCGACCGAAGAGCGTAATTTATGTAATTCTTTAAGCCGTAGAGAAGTAAGATTCCTAAAACTAGAAATTTCTGACTGGATATCTTCCTGATTCTGGCTTATATCATTGAAAATTTTAATATGAGAATTTTGGATGCTTCTACATAAAAAACTGATGCGGGTTATCAGGGCATTCTGTTCGGAAACAGGAATGCTCAGCTCTTCGTTTACCTGCTTCTCTTTTTGCAGAAAGAGAGCATGAGTGTATATTAACCCTGCACTAGCCAGAAGAAAAGGAAGTAATAATATTGCGGAAATATACAGTAACTTACAGGTGTCTACCGCTTTCGCTGATTTTGTCCGGGGAATTTACATCTACCTCTTTTATAATAACTAAAGTAATTTAATGACTAAATTAATAAAATATGATACGAAGACTATTCTTCATATTTATAAATTGATGTATTTCACCTTCACCTGCGAAAATACGTAAGATTGGGATAAGACTTTTTTCTGCTACCGGTTCTCTTTCATATTTTTTATCCTTCTATAAGAATAGTACAAGGTTGTCATAACCATAAGCAGAATAATAATAATCGCGGTAAGGTAAGAATTAACACTTTGGTCAAGCGGTTGGATCTGAGATTGCCCCTTCTGCACTTCAAAAAGCTCTGCATCCATGCCGCTATTTTCTCGATAAGAGGCTCTCACTTCTGCCAAATAGATCCCCGGCGGAGAATCTTTTGGCATACTAATCTCCTTGAGAGTATTTAAGCGTAAAAGTGTTCCCTTTGTTTCTGAGAAGGATAGTATAATATTGCTTTTTGAATCTTTAATAGTATATTCTAGCAGTACATCAGTAACATTGTCTTTCTCTTCTCCCGTAAAATCTTTTATCAAAATTACCTCTGTTTGAATTAAAATAGCTTCTCCAGCGTTCGCAGTCTTGTACTGGGAAGGAATTTCAAGATCTACTGCTACTTTATCCTTTCCGAGTACGGAAGGCAGAATGGATACGATTAGGAAGACAATCACCATGATTCTCTTGTTGCGGCTATACATTATTTTACCTTATGTCATTTATCTGTTTCGTATCATTTCTCAGCGGCTACAAAGTAACTGTTTCCATAGTAAGCATCATCGTGCGCCGTTATGATCTGATGAAAACCAATCTCCTGAAGAACTGCTGCCATCTTTTCAGCAGAAATACAGTGTTTTATTCTCGTCTTTGCTAACTTTAAAGTTGATTCTACGACGATGCCTAAATCAGGGCAATATTGCCGAGGATCTTCTTTTTCAGCAAATTCTTCCAATACATGAGTAAGAAAATTCTCGCGATGGAAGCGAAGATTTGGCCCGCTGAGCACGAGAACAGCGCCGCTCTGAGATACCCGCGCCAATTCTTTCAACGGAGTAAGGTAATCGTAGCTATGGTAGAGAACATTCAGGCAGGCTGCACCATCGAAAAAAGCATCAGGAAATGATAGATCATTGATATCTTGGAGGGAAAGAAAAACACGGCTGCCTGCTTGATTCTGCTTCACCTTTTCCGCTGCCTTGGCTAACATACTTTCGTTAATATCAATGCCATACACCGTTCTTCCCGGATGGTTAAGCGACATAGTCACTAAGCCAGTGCCTACGCCGGCGTCAAGGATAGTTTTCTTTCCTTCTAAAGCAGAAACTGTTTCCTGGACTAATTCCTGATAGCAACGAGTTTTAGGCAGAATAGCATCGTATGCCTTTGCATAGATAGAATAGATTTCGTCAGCAGGTTTCATAGCCTCAAGAGTTACTGAGGCTCCATAAATACCTTATCCCATTGCAGTATCTACAAAAGAGAAATTTGTAATCTCAAGCATCTCATAATAAAACAGTAAAAGGATATTAACCATAGTTAATTTATCCTGATAGCTTATAAAACAATTCCAAAACTAAATATTTTTTACTAAATTAAATGAAAAGAGCAGAAATCCCCGCTATTCATAGCGTGGGATGAATGCTGCGATAGATTTCGCTACTTTTCATTCAAGAAATGAAGAAACTACTTCATTTCTGAACAGAAATCGCTGTTTCTTTTTTTGTTTTAGAAAATCCGTCTCGGAAAAGCGGCGCAGATCCCCCCATATATGGTGTGGGATAGCCGCTTTTCAGGATTTTCTTTAAATTATTTATCAAATTACATTAAATAGGCAGAAAGCCATGCACTAAAGTGCATGGATGAATGCTTTCTAGCCTATTTATGCAAGAAAGACAATGTCTTTCTGCACAGAAGGCTTTGCCTTCTTGTGTCACAAAGTGCGGGGATTAGAAAGCGTCTCTTTTCAAGCCTCGCTCTTTAGAGCGAGGTGAGACGCTTTCAAGAAATATGGGAACTACCATATTTCTGAACTGAAAACTGATCGTTGTCGGTTTTCATGTTCCCGCACTTTCATGACTTTTCAGCGACAATAAAACAAAGTTCCCATAACACCTCTACACCTCGTTGGGTTTTCTGAATAGGAAGATATCTTTCAATTATGGCTTCCAGCTCTTGCAGAGAACATTGCGCATTATGCAGCCGATGGAGAAAAGCTACGATTTGATCTTTTGTTTCAAAATGCCAGGGTGTTGATTCTATTTTATGCTCCCTTAGCGAGAGATGTGATTGCTGGCATAATTGGTCAACTAGCTTCTCGGTTAAGAAGGCATGCGGATGACCCATCGGATGGCAGTAGCGCGGCTCTTGAATAGCATCAAAATATTTCTGGGCTGCAGTATTTTCTGCGACATCACCGATGATAATCCTGCCTTTTGGAACAAGCACGCGCGCTGCTTCTTGAAAAATGCTCAGCCGGCCTTGGATGCCAGTGTCGATAGGATGATAGGACGTTTTGCGAACATCACAGTGATGAAACGTGGCCAGAGAAACAACTTTATCTATGCTTTCTCTTTCTTCTTCAAATCCATAGATATAATTATCAGGAAAAGTGAACAGCTTTGGTGTGATGGCCAGTTCTTGTTCGGTGATTACCTGGCGGATACTCGCAAGATTTCCAGCGAATACATCATAGGTAATAACTTCCCCTGGTTTTGCTGCCCATGCAAGCGGCAGAGTAAGATACCCGCCGCCGGTGCTGAACTCAATAAACCGTTCTCTTGATTGGGGCTGGACATGGTTGAGCATCCGTTGCGCCTCTTCCCATCGAGCGTTTGGAAATTCCGTATGCGCAGACAGAAACGTATTCCAACGGCCAGCTTTATCATCACAGTCCAAACTATCTATCGCCTCGCATCTATCTCTTTATGCTGTTTAAAAAATATATTATGTAGTCTATGTTTAAATATGAAACGGCAATTATTTATCCAAAAAATACAAAAAATGGAAAAAAAATAGTGAAATGGGTAAAGATACTGCAAAATTATCCTATTGCTGCAAAATCGAAATCCTTTTATAGCTCTCTTTTCTCATGCTGCCATGGGTGTTATCGTAAGTTCTAAATTGAAAGGGGAGGGAAAAGTAGCTGTTGAATTGCTTTTAGACTATGAAGAAGCAGTGCAGCTTCGCGGCCACATGGATAATGTGCGTATTTTTTCTGAGAACGTGGTTGATTTAAAGACTACCATCAGCACCAGAGGCAAAAACGCTTCAACGAAATACTTTTTAGTGCCGCGGGAACTGCGAAAAAACGTATGCTTGGATAAAGAAATTACCTGTCAAAGATTGGAATCAAATGATAAGACCATTTTTATCTATGTGGTGGAAAAATTTTAGTTTGCGAAGCTGGTAGAGTTGTAAGGGGCTGATGATGATGAAAGATATGGAAATAAAAGATATGAAAAAAAGCAAAACGTTCATTGAAGGTTTTGATCAGCTGGTGGAAGGAGGTTTTCCGCAACGCAGCTGCGTCTTGCTGAGCGGAACTCCCGGAACAGGAAAAACTATTTTTGCCCTGCAGTTTCTGTATAACGGCGCAGCGCATGCTAACGAAAAAGGCCTCTACGTAACACTGGAGGAAAGCGCCGATAACTTACGCTGCCAAGCTAAACAATTTGGGTTGGATCTTGAAAAATTAGAAAAACAAGGATTAGTAACGCTCCTGGAAATAACTCCGCGCAATGTTACTGAAAGTTCGGTAAAGGAAATTCTTAAGAAAGTTGAAAGAGGCAAGTACGAACGCCTGGTAGTTGATTCCCTTTCCGCGCTGGCGATAAATACTCCCAACACTCTTGGCAGCGTCAAGGATATTACTGAGATTTTCATAAAGAGATTTATGTACCATTTCATCGGCGATATCAGAAGCAGCAATGCTACTGCCTTGCTCATCAGCCAAGCTATGGACGAGAAAAAACTTTCCAATGAAGGCGTCTCTGAATTTGTTTGCGATGGAGTAGTTCATTTTCGTTTTGAAACTTTAGGCGGGCAGTATTCACGAAGCATTTTAGTGCGGAAAATGCGTGAAGTGAAAAATGATGAAGACATCCATCCCCTAGAAATAAGCAGTAAAGGGATCATTGTCCATAATTTACGGTGAATGGAGCATTAAGAATAGAGGCGCATGGCTATGGATAAAATACCTTCTTCCGATTTTCTGCTTGAACGGCTGCGTTGCGGCGGCGTGGAGTGGAGCGACGGTAAATTTATCCTTCTAGGGATGAAGGCGTGGATCAGCGCGGCTTTTTCTCAAGTTTTTTTGCAGCGCCTTCTTGAGGAAAAGGTCGGCTATCATATTATCCAGGATTTATTGTACAGCCATGGACAGTTTCAAGCGCGGGAAGGGGTGCGTATTTTCAACAAGCGCTTTGGGTATCCTAAAACTTTTGCAGAGATTTCTTCTTTATTAGATCTCCACCTGGGCCAATTTCAAGTTACGGGAACTGGAAAATACGAATGGGTGGTAAAAGATATCGCTAACAAAGAATTTGTTATCAAAGGCATCTCGCCTTTTGCAGAAGAATACTCAAGCTATTTTACAGCAGAAAACAGAAATGTCGATCATTTTATCCGCGGGCTTATGGCTGGTTTCATCAGTGAAACTCTAGGGGAAGAGCTGTTTTGTTTTGAGTCAAGCTGTGTTGCCCATGGAAAAACCCATTGCACTTTTGTCGTCAAACAGAAAGAAAAATTTGAGCGCACTTCAGAAGACTGGAAGCGGCAAGAAATAAAAAAAGAGTATAATTTACATCATGAATTATCGTCGCTACGAGATATATTGATGTAAGTTTGATTTAAAGAATCAGCCGCAAGCGCCTTCATAACTTTATCACTCTACCACTATACGTGGATCTGGATCAAGATATCTAAATACTTTTGGATCTGGCGTAAAGGGCAGTTCCTTTGGATTGCCGTTAAAGATTTTCTCAAAATCAAAAGCGGTAAGAAAATAAGACTTGTTTAAGAGATAACCTCCTTTTTGCTGCAGCGTAAATTCTCTAAATGGCTCGATTTGGTAAAACCCCCTGCTCTCGTAATAGCTCTTCATGTGCGTCATTCCCATGCCCACCCAGTGAGTTAATCCCTGCTTAACTGAATACTGCGCAGTAGCCGCAAATAATCCAAAATTAACTTCTGGCTGGCGCGGCGGCCAGGAGACCATTCTTGAATGCTCCATTATTCTTTTATCAGGAGAGCGAAAATGTTGTAAAGATGCCTCTTCTTCCAGCGGCAAACCCATAGAAGTATCAGGAACTACTCGTACGCACCCAACATAGCCTCCGGAAGAAAGGTCTTGCGCGATGAAATTGATGGCTATATCATCAAACTTGTCTCGTTCCTGTTGGTCGGGAAACTTTTTCGGATCGATGAGATCAATCGTCTTAGTATAGCCTAAATAGCGTAAATGAAATACTGCTTCAAGTTCCTCGTTTGTTTTCGCAATTCTAAATGCAAGATTTTTGTTCATCATTTTCACTCCGTTTTATTTGATTTTAATTTTTTATTTTGATTTAATTATGGCTTGCGGATAAAAGTAAGCCTTGGATAACGCTGTTTCCGCTGGATAAGGGAAATAATAACCAGCAATACTATAACTACTCCTACTGCTATAAAATAAATGCTATAGTCAACTACTGCTGTTCGCAGCTGCTGCGTAATTGCCTGTCCAAACAATGGTTTTTTGGCTTCTATAACTTTGAAGGGATATCCAGCCAGAGCGACATCCTCTTCGTAGATCACCTTCGCGATCATCATGTAATCGCCTAAGGGCATATCCGCAGGGAGAGCGATCTCTTTCAGATAGGTAACTTCATTTTCCACGTTTTTAGTTTCAAGTTCCGTAAAGATACTCTTTCCTGCCCGGTCTTCTATGGAATATTCGACTTGAACTTTTACCAATCCAACTTTTTTAATGTTGATGATATTAATCTCGGCAACAATTTCTTCGCCGCTGAAAATTTGCCGATACTTCTCCGGAATTTTCAGACTGACATCAAATAAATCTCCAGGCTTATGTATCGGCTCAGGAAGTATTTCGGGAACTTCATTTTCTTCTTCAGTTGGCTGAGTAGGCTTGATAATTTTTTTTCCACTGCTGCTTCCTCCACCGCCGCCACCAGCAGCGCCACCGCCTCCCCCAGATTCTTCTACTCCTCCTCCGCCGCCGAGGGCTGGATTTTGAGCGATAAGAAATTTAGAAAAGTGGGTGGTAACGCCATAGAATTGAGCAGGGTTGGAAGAACCGTCAACAACTGTGGTCGATAGATTGGTCCAATTCGTTTCAAAAACAAAAAGGCTGATGTTTGCTGCGGGAAGGCTTCCCAGCTCCGCCTGGGTTACGTTGAAGAAAATAGTGTACGTTCCTCCATCGGTAGTATAATTCATAACCGCTTCAAAATATTCTATCTTTGCGCTTCCCGCTTGGCTGGAGTTAGGTTCTGACTCCGTCCAAGAAGAAGGAAATTGAGCTCCGAACAAGGTACTATTTGCATGTTGGCCTTCTTGAAGTCCGGAAATAGTAGTAATTCTTTGATTGACCGCAGTATCATTAAAAGTTACATTTCCTGAACTCGGCACCTTCACTTCCGTTGCTTGACTAATAGTGATTAACGAAAAAGAAGCGCTTCCAAAAGTAGCCAATCCATCTATCACCGCGCTGCCGATAATCTTAACCTGCGGGGAAAAAATAAAAAGCAGAGAAAACAGATAGAGCAATAAAATAGTCGCCAGAAAAATTGTTTTTTTCTTCATCGATCATGCATTTAGTCGCTATCTTCCCTCTTCCTAAATAGAAGATATCCTATTGCAGCTCCGCTTAATACCACTCCTAGCACAACTATAAGTACGGTTGTTGAGAAAAATCCTGGATTACCGGAAGGCATTGGAGAGATTATTACCGGAATATCTGTTGCTACTGCGCCGCTTATTTGTACCATTTTTCCCTCTTCTTCAGCGACTTGCACAAAGGAAATTCCTATTCGATCAATCTCTCCAAAAGAAGCTTTTAGGGGAACAGTTACCCGAACATTGACCAGGACATCATCGGCTCCAAAGGGAACATTATAAACAGAACTTGAATTTATGAGGGATGCTATTTCTGCACCTTTATTGACCGTGGCTATAAATGAGAGGTCTTTTTCACCGACCATATTTTGCAGAATGAGAGTAAAATCCTTGGTTTCTCCTGGATGCAAAACTAAAGGCTTAGTATCCCAATAAGGAGAGGTCACTCCAAAGGCAAAAGCCGCTGGACTAATCAAGAGCAAAAGAACAACTAGCATTAAAACACGACATTGTAAATTTAGGATATTCTTCATGATACATTACCTCTTCTAACTTACTGTAACCGTCCACGCAGCGGTCTGAGTTCCAGCGGTATTATAGGTCTGCCTGGAGATTTCTGCAGCAACAGTAGTGATGCAGAAAAATAAATTTTCCTGGCCACTAGATTGATTCTGATAGTTCAGTGAGTTGTTTGCTGCACTGATGTTGGCATAAGCTAGGGGCTCGGCAGTAGCGTTGACCATGATGGTTCCATTACATTCCAGACAAGATACTCCGCTACAACTGCTTGAACCATTGAGATGCCAAACTGTTAAATTCTTTGCCCTGATAAAGTCAGTAGTTGTACTTACACCTTGGAGATCTGATCCAGTTACCGTAATTCCTCCCGCGGCAATATCTTTATTTCCGGTGTTATTAACAGTTAGGGGGTCAGCATTTGAGGTCTTATTGGTTGAGCCTAACTCAATGGAAGGCCAGGTTAACGCGCTGGGGCTCATAACCATCGCGGTGGTGGATGCGAGGGTAAAGTTTGAGGAAACATTATTTGCTATTACGCCATTAGTGTCGTTGGCAGAAGCATTAATGGTCCAATCACCAGCGCCGTCAAAGTACCACACCAGAACAATACAATGAAAGGTAGTAGTGTTAGCGAAAGATACATTGGCAAGACAAGTGCTATTGCTACGAACATCTTCAGTACTAAAATTAATGTAAACCCTAGCACTACCATTATCAATTGTGCCAAAACCGTCAGCATCACTTACATTAAATATAAATTTGATGGCGGTTGTGCTTGATTCAGTGATACTTTGTGAAGGAAGAGGCTGAACCCAGGTTACAACCGGGGCAGCATTGATGGAAACTGAAAGAGTACTCGTTGATGTAAGCAATGCACCAGTAATACCACCCTCCTGCGTAATAA
>Ga0209542_10020743_pt1 | contig 10370 bp, 13 predicted proteins | sample RifCSPhighO2_01_FD_184028 | JGI IMG/M metagenome (GOLD analysis project Ga0209542, IMG submission 184028) | Soil microbial communities from Rifle, Colorado - Rifle CSP2_plank highO2_0.1 (SPAdes) (version 2) | ecosystem: Environmental > Terrestrial > Deep subsurface > Rock core/Sediment ...
AATCGCAGACCGCGCAGATTTCTGAAGTTTCCGCACAACTTGGCCTGCTTGAAACACAAGTTGCATCTCTTCAGGCGGCAGTTGAAGCGCTAAGCCAACCTGCTCCTGAACTTCAATCTCCTGCGTACGAAGGACTTACAAGCCTGCGCGACTCAACGGAAAGCTGGTTCAAGTGGAGCCTTAGCATTGGAGTGCTCGCACTTCTTGGCGTGCTTGGAATTATCAGCGCACAAGTATTTCAACGCATTAACCTTTCTGAAAAAACCAAGCGCGAGCTCAAATCATATCTTGATTCATATTTGCAGCAAGGATACCTGTTTGATCAGCTCAAAGAACACCTCGTGTCATCTGGCTGGGATCCAAAAATTATCGATGCGGTCGCAAAAGAATTAAAGGTGAAACAATGAGGCTGATTTCCTTCCTTTTGATTTTTTTCATTTTCATTGCTGCGTGCAGCGAAGAACTGCCACCTTCTCCTCCAAAACCAGGACAGATTACAGGTAATATGATCGTTGGCAAAGCTCCGTCATGGGCAGCGCAGGCTCAAGGGATTCAGATCCTTCCCGTGCAGGTAAAAAAAGGACAAAGCGCGGCAATCTCGATCGCAGGATTCACCGTGGTCTATCCTAAAGCGTATTACTACACCAAAAAAACAGGAGCGTGGAAAGAGTTTGCGCTTCAGGGAAACCTAAATGGAAATTGGATTTTTGGTCCTGCGACAGGGTTGCTTCAAGTGTCCGATGACTTCATCGAAGGGAAAGCATACATCATCATCTACGCCTGCAAAAGTGAGGCAAACTCCTGGGATTGCAACAACAACCACTGGATGCTTGAAGAGTTTACCGTGAGCTTGGAAACAACTACGGCACAGTCAACACCCACTCAATCAAATCCCTCGCTTGGAGATCTTCCTGTTCAAGTTTCTACGGCGGAGATGGTCATCAACAACACAATTCCTCCGTTCTGGATTTTAGGAACGCTCGCTGTTCCTGACAATTTTGGCGAGATTGGCGTGCGCAGATACGACGCAAAATACCGCTCGGCAAACGGACTTGAAGTGCTTGTTTACGTATTTGACTTCAACAGCCGTGCCGAGTTGCTCCAGGCATTACAAGACCAGTTTGCATCAGTGCTGAAAAATGGCATCACTGAAAATGATGGAAAGAAGCTCGCGGTTTTTGTGGACGCACAGCCGCATGCGGTCGCGCTCTGGACAAACGGCAAGCGCATGGTGTACATTGACACGTTTGGTCCAAGCGCGAACAAACAAATCATTGACCGTTATATGGAACTCTACCCTTCAGATCTTGTACCTTAACATGAACCAAAAAATAGTCCTCCTGCTTGTAGTGATTGTCCTGCTTGCTTCATGTAATGATGATGCTGATCTTCCACCATCTCCTCCACCCCCGGGACTGATCACTGGAACTGCAGGGATGGCTGTTGGCGGCGTTTCGCTTTCGCTCTCATCACTTCCCGCCTGGGCTGCCCCGATTCTGTACACAGACATTTCTCCTACGCTGGTGCGTTCAGGGGACACGCTCACTGTAAAAATCTCAAAAGAGTATTTGAACATTAGCACCGACAAAACGTTTTACGCGTTTGCTGCGATGTACGTGTTCAACAAAGATTTGCACGTGTGGGAAAAATTTGTCGCTGAGCCATCGCAGAGCGGCCGCATCACTCGCGATTGGGCAAAAGACAAAGCGGTTTTTACAATTCCCATCGGCACTCCTCGCTTTTCAACAGGTGCAAACTTTCTGCTTACATACTGGTGTCTTGATACAGGTGTACTTGATGCTCAAGGAAAAAAGATTTGGAACTGTAACGGCAGACGCTGGGGACTTGGCTCGTTTGAGCTTCAAGCACCCGGTTTTCCAAACATCCTGATTGAGCAAAACATTGGAACAAATCAATACCGCAACTCAAGCGCAAGCCAGACTGCAGAAGGGTTGCAGTATGAAGCGCTGTATGACGATACAACTGGTACGACTGCTGTAAAAATAATTCAACTGAACAACGTGACGGCATACAAGCAATCACTTGCAGTAAATCTGCCACTGGTTGAATCGCTCTGGACAACGCTTGCAGGAACGTGCGGTTTTTCTCAGCCGGAAAGCAAGAAGTTCACCTATTTGAGTGGAACAAACAAGATCGTAGTGCAAACGCAAGGTCAAGCGCTTGACGCGGCAAAGATTTTGGCATACAACTCGCGCTACCCTTCAGATTGCGCATTGCTTGACAACTTGCAAAGCATCGCAAACGGAGCAAGTGGAATCTGTGGAAATGGAGCGGTTGAAGGAAATGAGAATTGTGACGCACGCAACGACAGTGCCTGCCCGAACTTGTGCAAGCCTGATTGCTCCTGCTTGCTCAAAGGAAATCCAAACACAGGGGTTTGTGGTGATCTGCGCGTGGAGACTCCAAATAGTCAAGGAGTTCTTGAGACATGCGAGCCTCCGGAAGTTCGTGATCCAAACACCAATTTGCTGCGCTCAGGAAGCCCGTGTTTCATGCGCGATCCGCTCACCGGATTGCTTGGTGAGAAAGGTCATTGCAGCGCTCAGTGCACTTGCGTTCCTGGAACTGTTGTGCTGCCAAGATGCGGAAACGGAAACTGCAACCTTGATGAATCGTTTAGCAGCTGCCCTGCAGATTGTCTTCCTGAAAACAACCCGCCGAACATAACAGTTCTTACTCCGATTTCAGGAAACACTTTCAACATGACTGCGCTGGTTTATTTCCTCAACGCCACTGATGACTCGAGCGTTACGTCCTGCAAAGCCTCAACAGACGCAGGTCCACAGGAGACTATGACTGGCATAGGAAGTATCTGGAGGCTCACAAAACTGCTTTCTGTTGGGAATCACACCGTTCTATTCCAATGCACTGATCCACGGCATAATACGCGGAACGTAACAAGCATATTCGCCGTTGCTGCGCCGCAAGCACCCACTTCAGGAACCTATCGCGCCACATTCCTTGATGCTCAAAATAATACGATTAATGGGGTGAACGCGACACTGTACAATGGAAGTGCTGTTGTTGATGCACTGCTGAGTGTAAACGGAGTTGTTGAGTTTTCAAATGTTGAATACGGGAATTATTTGCTTGAAGTTTCAAGACAAGGATATTTGCCAAACAGCTTCGCGTTCACATTATCCACTCTGCTTCAAGAAACAACATTCCATTTGACGAATTTAATTTCAATAACCAACGCTTCTGAGAACGCGACCTGCATTGTCCCGATTAACAGTCCGTTGCTGATAAACCCAAGCTACACTGCTAATGACTATTGCGCAGGCTTTATTGATTCTGAGCGGTTTGTCACCAATTCAGCAGTGTTTGTAGCTAATAACACTTCTCCTCCAAGCGCAGTTCCGGCCTTGCGTCCGCATGGTATGTTTGATAGCGCAGGCCAGAATTTGATCTGCACGATTCCTTGCGCAACTGTGGTTAGCAGCCAATGTTTGAGCGAAGTCGGAGTAATTTTTGTAAGATACCAAAACACCGTTCACAATTACGTGTGTAGCGGAAATCATTGAGGTGAAAATATGAAAAGCGTTCGATTCTGGTTTGGTCTGGTGATGGCGGCGATGTTTCTTTTGTGGGGAGGCGCGTCCATTACTGGTTTTAGCGTGAGCGAGCCGTCTGGCAGTTCTGGAGCGCTTGTCTTTTTGATTGCAGGACTTGGCATCGCGGGAATTATTGGGCTGAACTTTTATCATTCGGACAAAGAAGCAACGGATTGAATTGAGCCTACTTGGCAGTAGTTGATTTACTAAAAGTTTATAAAGTCCAAGCAGCTCAAAGACGGCATGGGCAGCGAAGCAGCGTGGGGCGGGTTTCTCGTGATCGTGATTATTTGCCTAAGCATCGCAGGCGCTTCTGCAATTATCAAATTTTCAGAAGGGCGGCACGAGTGCAACGAAAACAAAAATTGCCAAATCACATCATATTGTGGCAGCGATTTCAAGTGCCACGAATTTCCGACACGTCTTGAGTCAACAAATAATTGGGTTTTGCCTGCATTAATTGTTGGAGCGTGCGTTATTATTGGAGCGGTTATTATTAGAAACAAGCCAAATACAACATAAATCTAAAAATCACCAAGCCCGCGCTGCGCAGGTTTTTTAACAACAACTGCCTTCTGATTTTTTTCTTCATGTAAAACCCCTTCAAATAGCGGAATTCCATATTCACCGTCATAACCTGCCTTCCATTTGACTTTGTCAACTTGAGAAATAGCTCGGGCGATTCGTTCATCAGCGTGTTTTTGTAATTCATCAAAGGATGCAGATAAAACCGCAATCTCGTTTCCAAACGCTGCGATTAATTTGAGATATTCTTCCCATACTTTTTTGCTTGCGACCGGCGCGTGAATAATATGCGCGATTATTTCTGAAAGGGGAATTAAATTACGGAACGCTCGTGCGCTCGCGGGCTTTCTTCCTTCAGGCGCATCCGCCAACTCTTCAACGCGGTTTGCGACACCAATAGTCAATTCAGTCTTGCATTGCGGACAGATTTTTTTAAGCGCAAGTGATTCGCGTGGTGACAGACATATTCCGCAAGCACGGTGGCCGTCAAAATGATATTTTCCTTCTTCAGGATAAAATTCAAGCGTCTCAACTATTTTATTTTCGCCGATCGATTTAATTAATTCAGAATAACTTAATTCATCCATTGAAAATACTGTTGCCTCGCGCCCAATCCGCCAGGGCCAGTGCGAGTGAGCGTCAGAACTGCTGATAAGAGTAACATTATCAAGGCCGGAAACTCGCCAGTTCATCGACGGATCGCTGGAAAGTCCAGTTTCGATTGCGCGGATATGTTTTGTCTGATCCAAAAAACATTCTCGCAATGAATTAAATCCTGATTTGCTTCCAAACACTGAAAACCAGGGAGTCCAGGCGTGCGCGGGAATTATTTCTATTTCTTTGTTTATTTTCTTTAAATCTTCCACAAAATCAGGACACGGTATATTAAATATCGGCCTACCATCGTAATCAAGCCGTCCTTTTTTATCCAAATATTCAATTATCTGGTCCGCTGTTTCAAAATTTGGCGCAAGAACGACATTGTGGACGCGCCGTCCTTTTTCCCCTTGCGAATAAATCAGCGAAATTTCTGTCTGCAAAACAAACGGGTAATTTGTCTTGGTCCGCAATATTCCTTTTCCGTCGTCTTTTAATTGATTTTTTAATTCAACGATCCATTTCGGGTGCTGGAAGTCTCCAGTGCCAAGCACACTTATTCCTTTCATGCGTGCGTACTTTTCCAGATTTTGAAGGGTGATGTCTTTCGAGCACGCACGTGCAAAACGGCTGTGAAGATGTAAATCAGCGGTGATGTTCATGAAGTGGAAAGTGAATTACTTGTTTAAATATATTCCGAATCACCTTCTCTCCTGCAATCTTCTCACCAACTCTACAACAGAATTCCTTGGCAAAAACCTCGCCGCAAAAACCAATAATTTATTTTTAATTCCAGGAATTACCAGTCTTTTATCTTTCATTAATCCTTTGTACGCTATTTTTGCAACTTTTTCAGCGCTCATAACATTACCTTTGAACAGCTTTGAATTTTGCATTCCTGCAGTCTTTTCAAACTCGGTTGCCGTAGGCCCTGGACACAAAGTGGTGACAGAAACTCCGCTTCCGCGTAATTCATTTGCAAGCGCGAGCGAGAAATTCAAGACGTATGCTTTGCTTGCATAATAAGTTGCCATCAAAGGCCCTGGAAAAAAGGCAGCAACTGACGCGACGTTGAGTATTTTCCCATTCTTGTTTTTGAGCATCTCTGGCAAAAATAAATGCGCAAGAGAAGTGAGCGCGGAGCAATTCACCTGGATCATTTCTTGAACGCGATCAAGTGATTGCTCCGCAAATACGCCGTGCAGTCCAAACCCTGCATTATTCACCAGAATATCAATAGAAAATCCTGCGTTATGCACTTGCTGGTAAAGCTGTCGCGCCGCCCCTTGTTGCGAAATGTCTTTGGGAATGGTAATGATAACACTTGAAGAAGAGCCGATGTTTTTCTTCGCACCCTCCAGTTTCTGTGGATCGTGCGAGACAAGCACAAGACTAAATCCGCGCTGCGCAAATATCTTGGCGAGTTCAAACCCGATCCCGCTTGACGCGCCTGTGATAAGCACTGCTGGTTTAGGCATGAACTCTCAATGCAAGTATTGCTATAAATGCTTATTGTACTATCTCGAATGCAGAAAAATCATTCGTTGCGTTCTCCCATTTTGCTTTGTGATCCTCAACTTTTGCCAAAGGGGGGCCTTTCAAGCAAAGCGCCATCAAAGTTTCAAGTGCACTTTTTTCTCCTTCTGCAACCACTTCCACTCCTGTTCTTGTATTTTTTACCCGGCCTTTTATTGACAGCAAGTTTGCCTGATGCTTTACAAAAGCGCGAAAACCAACATCATGCACTCTGCCCGCGAGAATCAAGCGAAGCCGCACACTTGCGCCAAATAGCCCTTCTAATTCTTTACGCTTTTGTCCCTCTTCCTTTTTACCTTGATCGAGCTGCCGGTCAATCATCCGTTTGAGACCTTCCTGGTATTGCATAGAAGAAAGAAAAAGAAAAAGGGTTTATATAATGGACGCACAAATTAATAAAACGTTTGCATCCATTATAGAATTATTGGACGAGATCTCGTTGATACCATCGAGTGAGTGCACCGCTTGGTGAAACTCCAACAAGAGGAACCTCGTTATTGCCAAATGCTCCATTCGCGTTCTTATCAAAGCGCACTGCAGCAGCACCTTCATTGACGGTGAAGTGATATGCTATGCCTGATCGCACCAAATCTCCTTCTTTGGAGGCAGGATCATAGCTTGCTTGAACCCCGCCCGTTGCATAATCCGTAAGCTCAATGAATCTGTTAGTCGTGTTAACAGTGCGAAGCGCCAGTACCTGTGTGTTCTCTGTTTGTGCATCGGTGAGAACAAGTGATTCTCCTGCTCGGTGATATTGCACTTCAGTGAATCCAAGCGGCGACTCGTTTAGTGACGCATCAATGACTGCAACATATCCTGAATGTTTTATCAGGCCAAGGCTGTATTGAGTTCCAACACGGTTTCTGAATGTTATATTCACGTGAGTCGGCGGCGAATCTCCACTCTTTCCACCTGCGCATCCTGCAAGCGCAAGTGCTGCCGCTCCCAATAATGTCGCTAATGTTTTCATGCTAATTCCTCCCACCCCTTAGCTCCTTAAGAGTGGTGGTCATTATTAAAGTTAACGGTCGCGGTAAGGTTTGCTGGCGATCAAGAATATCTTCTTGCAGAAGTGAGTACCATGGAATCATTTCGCCCGTGCGATTTGTCTTCGTAAAACCCAAACTTGCTTCTTCCAAATTCTGAGGTGATAATGTATGCGTGCGCACAGTCACTTTCGACAACAAATGAATAAACAATTCCGCTGCGCGTTTGAACGGTAACTCGTTTGAGCTCGTGTGGTGAACGGTCTGCAGAACAGCCTACAATAGCAAGCGCGGCAACAAGCACAATCTGGGCTAAGTTCAGAGTCAATTGTTCTTAAACCTGATGACCTGTGCTCAGTGTTTAGTTGCGGCGCGACAAAGGTTTTCTTTGTGCCTCGCGCAGTTCAATTTTTTCGACAAGGATTTCGTACAGGTCCGGCTCAATTTTGAGGATGTCTTTCATGGTGACAAGTCCGGCGAATTGTCCGTTCGCAAAGACCGGCAAGTGCCTTATGTTTTCATCACGCATTATGCGAAGCGCTTCAAAGATGTCTTCGGAAGGATCGATCGTGATCAGCTTTCTTTCCATGATATCGCTCACTTTCCGCGCTGCTGCGTTTCCCGCACCCGCAACTCCTTTGCGCACGATATCTTGCTCAGTGATGATTCCGCAGACAGTTTCCTTATCTTTGACCAAGAGCGCTCCAACGTGCTCTTTTGCCATGACTTTGGCCGCATCGCGCAGGGTTTTTGCCGGAGAAATCGTGACGGGCTGTTCAGTCAGTGCATCTGCAACAGTATATCCTGTGTTCATGCGGTACATTAAAATCAGTAACACGTGCGTTCTTTAATAAGATTGTGAATGACGCGGGAGGGGTGAAGCGTGCACAACAATTTTAAACACGGCCTTACTTTTGCAAACCATGCCAGCCGACCCCATTGTTTACGCAGTCATCGGACTTGTCGCAGGAATCGGTTTAGTGATTTTTGGCTTTCGCCAGTGGACAATCAAGCGCTTGATCGAGAACACGCCAACAAGTAAAATAAGAAGCATCGCAATGGGGCTTGTGGAAATTTGTGGCACCGTAGGAAAACCGCTCAAGGAATATTTGAAAGCGCCGTTCACCGGCAAGGATTGCGTGTATTATTCTTACGCGATCGAAGAGCAGCGCACGGGCAATAAAGGGCAAACATATTGGGTTACACTGCGCTCAGGCGAGCAAAGCGTTCCTTTTTTCGTGAAAGACAACACTGCTTCAGTTCTTGTCGAGTCAAAGAACGCAAGTCTTTCTCTCACATCTGATTTTCATCAAACATTGAGCCTCTGGACCAATATTTCTCCGCACATCAAATCTTTTAGCGAGAAAAACAATCTGCGTCTCCATGGCCTGTTTGGCAACCGTCCCTTGCGCTTCACCGAAATCAATCTTGCGCCAAACGACAAAATTTACATTTTTGGGACTGCGGGCGACAATCCGTATGTCAAAGAAGCCACTGCTGCAAGCGGTGTGGACGACATGATGATCCAGAAAGGAAACAAGCCGTTTTATATTTCCGACAAAGATGAAAAAGGAGTGCTCAAATCGTTTGCGTGGCAGGTGTACGGCTGCTTGTTTGGAGGAAGCACGCTGGTTATTGTATGCTTGTTTTACATTTTGTTCAGGATTGGCTTATTCTAAACAGGTGTTCACCACAAAAAATACGGCAGAAATATTTATAAACTTGCCTCGTTCAAAGAAAATTTATGGCCATTGGCGCATTGATAGTCGTTCTTGCAATTATAGTTTTGATAGTCATCATTCTCGTAGGCTGGTACATCGGAACATACAACGCATTCATCGCGCTTAAAGCAGATATTCCTAAAGCAATGGGAAACATTGATGTTCTTTTGAAGCAGCGAAGTGATGAACTTCCAAAACTTGTTGCGTCAGTTAAGGGCTATATGAAGCACGAGAAAGGCACGCTTGAAGAACTTACCAAAGCAAGAACTTCCTGGATGAAAGCAGGTTCACTGGCCGAGAAAGCAAAAGCAAGCGATCGTATCAGCGCAGCATTGAAAACTATTTTTGCAGTTGCAGAGAATTATCCAAAACTTGAAGCGTCAGCAAACTTCCAGCAATTGCAGGGAAGAATTTCTGGTTTGGAAAACGAGATCGCTGACCGCCGTGAGTTCTACAACGATTCGGTCACGACATTCAACGTTCGTATCCGTCAGTTCCCGGCAAACATCGTCGCGCGCAACATGGGCCTTACGCAGGAGTTTGAACTCTTCAAGGCGACTGAAAGCGAGCGCGCTGATGTTAAGATTGAGTTCTAAAGTACGCAAAATAAATGCGAAATGTTTAAAAAGTCTCTTCAATTAAACAAAGCAATGGAAATAAAAGTAGTATACAAAAAGGGAGTTTTTATGCCGCTCAGAAAAGTGAAGGGATTCAAAGAAGGAGAAAAGCTCGATGTGAGTATTGAAAAAGAAGATTTTCACAAACTTGTTGTCGCAGGGAAGTCTTTTGATTTTTTGAAAGATGAGGAAGAACTCTACTCTGAGGATGATGTTGTAGAGTCAGTATGAAAAAAGGAGATATTGTCTTGGTTCGGTTTCCATTTACTGACTTATCGGGGGAAAAAGTACGACCTGCGCTTGTTCTAACCTCTGAAAACAAAGAAGGTGACCTTCTTCTTGCATTCATAACAACACAACTATGTGAAAAGGAGCATTCGATTGCCATTTTAGCGGAACAAGGAACAGGCCTTAAAAAAGAATCTTTGCTCAGACTTGATAAAATGACGACACTGAACAAGAGGATAATTCTTGGACGAATTGGTTCATTATCTGCGCACAAACTTTCTGAAGTGGATCAGAAATTAAAGAGTTTACTTTTATTGTGATTTCTGGTTTCAAGAATAGTCTGTTTCATTTCTTCAACCGCTCTTTTAAGGTTTGATTGTACATCAAGTTGGCGGCCTTGAACTTTTTGTGGCCGATAAAGAAATTTAACAAATCCCTGCTCTTCAGCAATCTTTTGTGGATGCAGGATGAGATAGCGCAACACTGCATCTTCTGCTTGCCGAATATCAGTAGCAAGGGAGTATTTGAGCCACCAGGCAAGCCGTGTTGATTCAATGTCGTGTTCGCGATTTGTAAGCACGCGAG
>Ga0209542_10020744_pt1 | contig 10369 bp, 13 predicted proteins | sample RifCSPhighO2_01_FD_184028 | JGI IMG/M metagenome (GOLD analysis project Ga0209542, IMG submission 184028) | Soil microbial communities from Rifle, Colorado - Rifle CSP2_plank highO2_0.1 (SPAdes) (version 2) | ecosystem: Environmental > Terrestrial > Deep subsurface > Rock core/Sediment ...
GAGTGCGCCAGTTTATTATCTTATCGGCTTTCTTTTGCAGTCCTTCTAAAATTTCTTTTGTGCTTTTTATTTCTGTTTTTGAAAGAACTTGTAAAATCAAGGAGATGACAACAAGGGTACAATCAAGATGTCAAACTAAAGATATAAAAAGCCACTAATATTCTTATTTTTATGAAGGAATTCTTTAAACCGACCAAAGGAAAGATAGTGTTAACATTAATATTTTCAATTATTGTAATTTACTATATTATAATGGGTATTAACTCGGCAAATATGAGATGTACGCAAGAGTTTAGAACATGTGATAGTTCTTTAAATCCTGAAACAGAAGAATTTACTTTGGGACATGCAGCTAAATCGATACCTCTTTCTATTTGTGAAACAACTTGTTCTAACATGGGATATTATAGTCAGTTTTTTGTGAATATTCTCATTAAAATTCTTTTACCGATTATAGCGGGTTACATGCTATCTTGTATAATCGTTTTTCTTTTTCAAAAGATTAAAAAATAATTGTGGTTCCTACGACATGTCTCTAAAGAGAGGTTTAAGATAGTGGACAAAATGTCCAACATATTTATAACCCTAGTTTGACAGTTAATGGTATTTTCCTAGTTTTTAAGAGGTTTCTTATGATTTTTAGCGTTTTTTCATAGTTTTTTACCACATTATTTGACAGAGAGTTTATATTCGATAAAAGTCCATTTTTAACAATTAATTCCTAAATGAATTTGACAGTTGGCAGGATTTATCAAAAAAATTGTGTAAAATAAGACATTTGCTCTAATTTTGATATAAAAACCCACTAATTTTTAACCAAAAACAACTTAATTTGTTAATTTTCCGAGAAAAATATCTCAACTGTCAAATTACATTTCAGCTCAATTTAGAAGGACAAATGTCAAACTAGGGTTATAAGATAGGTCATAAAAGTGTAACAGTTAGTAAAATTATGTTTTACTGCTCATCTTTATGATAGAAGGCTAGAAATTCTATTAGGGCTTGTTCTTTATAATAAGCATAAGAAATTCTAAATGTTCCCCCAGCAATATAAACTTCTCTTGTTCCCTTTCTTATATTGCGCATTGGTTTTCCAATTTCCGGATCTTCGATTATTTTCTTGATTTTGTTTTTTATACTTTTTTGTATTTCTTGATCTTTTATTTTAGAAATAGTTCTCTGAAAATTATCATCAAATTTAACATTTACCATTTTTCAAGTTCTTCAAGAAATTTGTCAGCAGATAAAGTCTTGAATTCTCCTCTTTCATGTCGTTTATAGGCTTCTTCAGTTCTTTTCGCAAATTCAAGGTCTTCTTTAAACTGTTCATCTAAATCATTTGCTTTTTTTAATAAAATAGTGTTTTTATCTTTAATAATCAATAAAGTATCTCCCTCTTTAAAATTTTCACGCATATTATTAGGTATGACTATTTGTCCTTTTGAGCTTACTTTAGTTGTATCAATCTCTACCATGGTAAGTTGTATCTTACTCACTATATAAACCTTTTTATGGAGACTAATAAAAACTTTTGCAGGATTGTTTATAGAAAGGATAATTGGCTAATTTTATATTCTACAATATTGTTAATAATCTATGAAGATAATAGTAATTGTTAAAAGTGAGAAAGGAATTAAATCAGATAGGGAAAAAAATTAATAAAAGTGTTGATATAATAGAAAAGATTAGTGAATTTATTGAACTAAAACTTGAGGGGATAACGCAGGACATAAATAATTGAGTGTAAATTTTATGTCCTGCGAATACCTCAAGAATGCTGAAAATTGCATTCTTGATGGCTCCGAGAACCAAAAAAACTTGAAGGTTCTCGGTGTAGCAAGAGACAAGAATGTTCAATTATTTGAGTCTCTTGATATAAAATGAAGGAAACTAAATGTTACAGGGATGAAACGAGTGCGGTGTTTGAGAAAAGATATCGGGATACTACACGAAGATCTGATAACAACTTTTAAAAGCAAAACAATCTTCTTTTAATTATGGCTAAACATTTGCTTTCGCTTCATGATATTAATAAGCTACCTACTGACGGCTACATAATCTTTCCTATTTCTATGAGCAGAATTACCAATGCTCAAAGCGCAGAACAATGTTACAAAACTATTCAATTTCTTGAAACAAAAATGTCTCTTCCAGGAGTTGATGGTGTTTTTCTATATACTAATGGTCTTTATTATAATAATGATGAACCCGCACTAAAGGTTCGTAAAAAGACAAATCAACAAATGATGGATCATAAAAATAGTCTTTTAAAATTAGTAAACAAAAACAAGAAATATGTACCTCAGTCTATGCATTTTATTCCTTGGGATTATGTAGTATTGAATGCGCCCGATTTTCCTGATTTTCTTGCTCGCCTTAAAAAAACGTTTACCATAGATGTTGTTTTTGCATCACTTGTCCGAGAAGATTTAAAAGAAAGGAAAGAAACCGAAGCAAATATTGCATTTCTTTTTGAAGAGATAGCTATAAATCACATTATAAGACAAAGATTAGTTGACTTCCCTAAAACACTTGTAAAACAAGATAAATTTAGATTGTTTGTTTATCCTGGAGAGTATATGAAATCTGATCTTTATCAATGGAAGATGAAACTATTGCCACAAAAACAAACTAAAGAGAATAATAACAATCCTTTTTATGCTTCACAATATAACCTTGATAAGAAGATTATTTATAATTTTGATGAACTAATGAAAGAAGTTTAATAAAAAGTTATTCGTTTTAAGATAGTGGACACAATGTCCAACAACTTTATAAGATAGTAAAACAAAGTGTCCTGAAATTTTTCCTTATTTTTTGCTTCTTATTTTGTTAATCTTGTGACCAGGAAATTATTATCCCAATTACTGCAAATCTCTGTACATCTAAGCAACCACTATATTGGTGGATCTTTTTACTATATGTTTACTTTAAGAACCACTTCCACGCAGGAATTACTGAAATTCTTTTATTACCTATCTTTTGCTCTTTCTCTTTGTCTCTTGAAATAACAAACCCTTCTTCAACATTGAATAAATCCATAAATTTAAACATACCATCAATATCTTTTATCTCACCATATTTGACCTCTAGAGGGATTATTTTCCCTTCGTCTAAGACAATATCAACTTCGTTTTTATAAGCATCCCTCCAGAAAAAATTAGCTCCCGATTGTAAGACGATTGTATTCTCAAATATTTTTGGTTTTACATCTTCATTTCCATAGATAAATCCTAAAGCTGGAATAGTAGGGTAATATTTTTTTAGTTTCTTTGCAGTTTTCCTTTGATTTCTTGAGAAATTAAATATTTTTTTTATTAAAAACGAATTTTCAAGGTAGCTAATATATAAAGAAACAACCCTTCTAGATAACCCAACTTCCGAGGCAAGCCTGTTTATTTCAATTATTTGACCTGGATTGCCAGATATAATCTTAAATATAGACTCTAAAATAGAAACATCTCTTATAGGGTATATAAGGGGTATGTCTCTAAAGAGTATTTTTTCAACAACAGCCTCTCTTATATAATTTTTAATAAAATCTTTATCTTTCATATCTACTAACTCTGGAAATCCTCCAGAAAACATAAATTCTTCAAAAATTCTTAATAATTCTTTTTCATATAGCCCTGTTGGTTTTAAATTTAAACCTTTAAATGACAAGAATTCTTTAAATGTCAATGGTTCTACTTTAAATTCAAACATTCTTCCAGCTAAACTTTCTTTAGATTTCTTTCTGATAAAGAGAGATTCCGACCCTGAAATTATTATCTTAAAATTAACATGTAAATCATATAACCTCTTTACTTGTTCTTCCCAATTATTTACTTTTTGAACTTCATCAAATAAGAATAGATACTTAGAGATTTCTACATCCTTATCATATTCTTCAAAGTATACTTCAATTAATTCAGAAAGGTCTAAATCTCTAAAATTATCAAAACTAAAATAAACAATATTGTCTGGGGCAAATCCAGAGTCGATATTTTCTTTGATTATTTTTAGCATTATTGTTGTCTTTCCAACTCTTCTTAATCCGGTCATGGCTATTATTTGTTTTACCTCCATATATTTTTGTAATTTCTGATATATTTCTCTATCTTTGTAATTTATTTCCAATTTCTGTCTCCACCAAGGGTTTGATTCAAAAAGTGCTTTTTTTACCTTCTCTTTTTCAGTCATTTTATAGTTTCATATATTCTATTTTAGGTATCTTTAAGATTACTTATGTTTATAAACCTTTCGTATCGTTGTGATTTCTAGTTATATGGAGTCAAAACTTAAAGCTAAAATGAAGGAAGTTAAATGTTGCAGGGATGGAACGAGTGCGGTGTTTGAGAGGTAAGTTACTTCTTTCGCCAAAAGAAACCTGCTTTACTTTCTAATCTTTCGATTTTATTTTCTAGTTGAAGTTCCATTAGAATTCTATAAAGATCATGCCATTTTATCATTGTTTTTATTTATAAGAATTAGAGACACAACAAAATAAGCAATAATAATCCAAAGTGGAATCTGCCATCCGATAATATGCCCCTTCAAACTTTCCCAACTCAATGGGGCGGCCCCCTCTGTGGGACCATTTCTAATATATTCATAAAATGGCCATAAAGAAACAGTTAGCATACTAAACAAACCCGCTATAGAAATGAAATTAGGCAACCATTTTATTTTCTTGCTTACTAACCATTTATTGAAAAATCCAAGAATCCACATCCCAATAATAGCTCCAGTATAAGATAAAAAGAATAGAAAAGCAAAAACGTCACTTTCTCCACCAAAAGAATAAATTGTATAAATTAACAGAATAAGAAGAAAAAGAATAATCACTATTGAAACATATCCTAGAATCTTAGTCCACCTTGGTAAATTTTTCAATCCCATTTTTTCCATTATCTCAATTATAGAAAATAGAAAGGTTATATATATCTTTTGTTGATATGTTGCTGTTAACTTAATGTCACTTTTATTGTATATTCGTTTTAAGATAGTGGACAGAATGTCCGCCATCTTTATAAGATGGTGCTATAAAAAAGCACCACCTTAAACCTCATGCTCATTCTCTCCGTTCATTCTTTCTGATTTCCCTCTCAATCTCCCAGAGAGAAGTAATATCGCTAACGCTCTTGTCAGGCCTATAAGCAGTTATTCTTGGAAATCTTAAAGCATATCCCGAACTATAACTTGGACTTTTCTGTATGTTCTGATAAGTCACCGCAACAACTATTTTAGGTTTAATCTCAACTTTATTTCCCTCAACCTTTTCAATTAAGGGTTTTAATAATTTAGTCATCTCATCATAAGAAGTTCCTTCCTCTTCTTTTTCCTTTAACCCCGAAGACACCATCCCCATTTCCAAAAATTCCCCCTCATCTCTGCAGGCAACAATATAACTAGTCAGCCAGCCGGCTCTTTTTCCTCGGCCATATTCCGCGCCTACAATAACTAAGTCTAAATCCTTGACGCTTGGCTTTAACTTTGCCATATATCCTACCCTTCTTCCAGACCTATAATCTGCATCTAAATTCTTGACCATTATTCCTTCTTCTCCAATCTTAAGAGCGTTTTCATAAAAATTCATTACTTCTTCTTCACTGCCGCTTATGATTTGCACCGCAGGCCGTACCTTCAATTTTTCTTCACGAACAATTCTCTCAATAATTTTCCTCCTTTCTTTAAATTTCTCCTTCATGCAACTTTTGCCATCATAATACAACACATCAAATATATTTGTCTCAACAGGCAAATTCTCAACGAGTTTTTCTATTTCATACTTTCTTTTTATCCTCTGGCTTATCGCTTCAAAAGGCCGGTATATCCCAGTTTTTTTATCATATCCCACAACTTCCGAATCTAAAACAAAACTCTCCCCTTTAATATTTTTTTTAACAATTCCTGCAACATCCGGAAACTGCTTTGTCACATTTTCTAACCTTCTGGTAAATAACTTTATTTCTCCATTCTTCTCTTTGGTTATTATCATCCTAAATCCATCGTATTTCTGTTCTATAGCAGCAGGCCTGCCACACGCATCAAATGCTTCTTTAATATCTGCAACCTTTACAGCAAGCATTACGTTCATGGGCCTTCCTGGAATAATGTCTACTTTTTCTAACGCTTTTTCACCTTTAGATGCTGCTTCAAATACTTCTCCAAAATCATTGCACATTCCATAAACCTCTTCAATCTTATCAACAATTTCAGTTTTCCGTTCTGCAAAAAATGCTTCAGTAATTGCGTCTCTGATTATTCCATCTGCAACTCCAACTCTCAAGTCTCCGAGTAAAGTCCTGACAATATATTTTGCTTCTTTTCCAGAAGCGCCCCCCAATAATTCAGAAACCAACCCCATCTTTATATCTACAGTGCCACGCCCTTCAATACCCATTATCTTTCTTAAATTACCAAAAACTCTTTTCACAGTAAGTTTTTCGCTAAACAATGTACTCTGTCTTTTCTTTTCTGCAAATTCTTTGGCAATATCTCCCAAATCTCCGACTTTTCTAAATTTCTTTACTATTTCCTCATTGCCAACGCCAAAACTCTTCCCTATAGCTTTTATAGCAAGTTGTTCAGATATTCCAATTTCCCTTGCATCATAATCTGCAACAACCTTTCCCTTCAAAAGATAAATCCATTCTTTCTCACCTTTTTCTTCCAATCTCTTTAAAAACTTTGCAATGATTGTTGCCTTTTCAAGTTTCTTTGTTGTTCCAACCAATTCTTCATAAACTTCAACAAACTCCGAATAAAACATTTCTGCCATTTTATTATTTAGATTCAAATGTATTTAATGCTTTGGACAACACAGATTATAAGTTTTTGTATATAAAGTATAGAGAAAACCGATAATTGTCGCACGGCTTAACTGGTTTTCTCTAATGGACAAAACCTATTTTGTTGTGTTATTATTAAAGGTTTTATCCATATAACGAATAAAAGTTCATTAGAAATATCAGAAGGAAGAGCTGCTTATTGTCCAAATTGTCATAATAAAATGGAATTTGTATTCTATTGCAAGAAACCTCCTTCAAAAGACAAGAATAAGTTGACTGCATGGCTAGAAATGAAACGATTATCCTAACGGAGTTGCCCGAAGGGCATTAACTTGTTCGTTTAAATGTAAAGTTTTTTTAAACAATAATGCTTTTAAACATGCTTTATAAAAGAATTCTATGAAAGCATATAAAACTCCGCAAGATCATTCTTCTTTAGTTATTGCTTTCTCCCCACAAGATCTTGATTCACTACTCAGACCAGAATTAGACCATATCTGCCCTCTAAAACATCTTGTATCAGAAAATGGTTCTTGGCAAGGTGGAAAAGAAGATGCTATCCGAATCAACTATAGGCCACAATTAAGAAAAGGAGTAATATCAGCAAGAGGATCAGTTACTATTTCAAATCAAGCATATTCTAACTTAAATGACAGAGGTTATCATATAGAAGACAACTGTGACGGAGCTATTATTTTAAAGGTTCAATAACAAATTATCTATCCGCCTAAATCCATCCCTTCTTCCTAATTCCCCCGTCATAAATCTGAAAGCTTAAACTCTTTTCAGGCAAACTCCTATGTTTTCTTAAATATGCTGTTCTTTTCCCATTATCGTTCGCTAATTCAATAATGCACTTCCCCCAATACTTTAAAATATCTCCCCCAACCATTTTCGTTCCATTTTCCCAATTATAAATTTGGTTTGTTACAATCACTGGAATATTTCTCTTCCTTGCTATCTCGCCTAAAATTCCAATCTGTCTCGCTAATTCAGAATTAGTCTTCTGTATATCTCCAGAATTTTCATTGTTTTTTTCTCTAGCATCTGCCAAATCCAGCCGATAATGCAAAGTCATGCTATCGACAATAATTAAAGTTGCTTCGTCTTTCAGATTTCTAGCGAGTTTATCAAAATCTTTTTTCTGCTCAGAAAAATTAGTCGGATTCAAAAGAAGAATGTTCTTTAAAACTTCCTCAACATTTTCCTTATCGCTCTTCCCGCCATTTGCTTTTCCAACTATCTGCTTAACTCTTTCAACGCTAAATCCTCCTTCTGTATCAAAATAAATCACCTTGTTCCCTTTCTTTGCTTGAGACACCGCAGCCAATAGGCAGAGATTTGTCTTTCCACTTCCAGGCCCGCCGTAAATAACAGTTACAATATCTTCTTCATATCCTCCATGCAGCCATTTATTCAAATCGTAACTTCCAGACGATATCTTTACCATTTAAAAGAAAGAATATTCTATTATTTAAGTATGATTGATATCATTTTTCAACCGTCAAATAAATATAGAGAAAACCGATAATTGCCGCACTGCTTAACCGGTTTTCTCTAATGGACAAAACCTATTTTGTTGTGCTATTATTAAAGGTTTTATCCATATAGAGATTCCTCCTAATTTGGCCACTTATAATCTGGAATTTCTAATAGACATTTCCGAACGAAAGGTGATACAATCAACGGGAATGTCTATATGACAATTTCCTAAATTCTCTAATAAGACAATTTCGATTTATGCCATATAAGCCGCGAAATTGTCTATAAAAAAACAAAATTTAATAAGAAATAAAGAGATTGCCTAAAAATTCGCTATCCCCACAGCAAGCTGATGGGGTATTTTCGCGAATTTTTTCGCTTCGCGACCAGCAATCTCTAATCGTCAAGAACAAAGTTCTTGAGCGCCATCAAGATTTTTCAATCTTGAGGTGTCAAATTGGCGCAGCAAGCTGCGGGGTATTAAACCCAATTTAGAAATAAAAAATAAAAAAACAAAATTTATTTATTTCTTCTTTCCAGGGGATTTCATATCCTTGCCCATTCCGACAAAACATTTTTTGCAAGTAAATGAATGAATTATTAGTACTATCCCAGCAATTACCACTATCCACTTTGACCAAGCTAGTGTATTCCACAAGGCAAATACAATTACCACCATAGCAATGATTAGTTCGCACCAACTTTTACACATTTTTCCTCACACCTCCTTTTTCATTAATAATCTCTATATGACCCATATCCAATCTTCTTTTTAAGTGTTTCGCAAGGTTAAATCGCCTTTAGAAAACTTACATTGTAAAGTTAGCGGTTGACGATGTTAGTAAAAACTAGATTTTATGATGTAACTTTATAATGTCAAAATAGAAAGTTTTAAATACAAGTAAGTATATAGTTCCTCGATAATCTAATTTCTTAGAACATTGTATTTGTTTAGCTAATTTGCCTATTTTTTAGAATTTTTTCTTAACTTATATTATGCAGCATACAAATGTTTAAAAATGAGTAGTTACATTGTAACTACATGAAAACACCTATAGATATGAATCTAAAGGGATATGAGGCAGTGGAGAAAGTTGCACAGGCTGGGGGGAATAGTGCCAGATTGTATGTACCAAAACACTGGAAGGGCAAAAAAGTTAAAGCTATACTCGTTGAGAAATAATGACAATATTGCGGAATAAACTTATGGACCTTTCAAAAGAACAACTTGTAGACACGATACTTGCTCTTCAAAAAGAGCTTGCCAAGTATAAAAATTCAAACACTCCTCCTTCAGCAAACAAGCATCTGAAGCCAGATACTTCTAGCAAACAAACCAAAAATAATTCTAAAAGAGGTGCACCTTTTGGACATGTTGGAAAAACTCGGCAGCAAATCCCTACAAGAAAAGATGTTATAGATGCTAATGAATGTCCAAATTGTCATGGGCATAATATTGTTGACGATAAAATTATTAATCAAATTATTGAAGAAATTCAGGAGCCTATTGCTCCTGAATTTATAGAAGCTGAAATCCATCAGAAGGAATGCTTAGATTGTGGGATAAAATTTATTCCCCCTTAGAATACTTTGCCCTTAAAAGGCAGCTTCGGAATAAATTTGATGGTTTTAGTTATATTTATCAAATTTATTTTACGAGGAGTCTTGAGAAAAACTTCCTCATTCTTGGAAGTGAGCAATGCGTTGGATATAACTCCTGCTTCGATAAATGAAATGATCAGAAGAGCAGCCGAAGCTTCCAATATAGAATATGAATCATTAAAATTAAAAATTAGAAATGCTGCAATAATCTACATTGATGAAACGAGTTTTTCAGTATTGGGAAAGAATCAGTGGGTGTGGGTTTTCAGAACAGCGACGGACATACTTTTAGTAATTCGCCCAAGTAGAGGAAGCAATGTTTTAGAAGAGATACTTGGTAAAAATTATGCTGGAACAGTTATATGTGATTGCTGGAGAGCTTATAACTTTCTTGAGTTTGCAGATATTCAAAGATGTTGGGCTCATCTATTAAGAAAATCAAAGGAGCTTTTATCAATCACAGGCATACATTTGCATGAAAAATTAAAGGTATTGTTCGAGGAGATAAAGCA
>Ga0209542_10020745_pt1 | contig 10368 bp, 9 predicted proteins | sample RifCSPhighO2_01_FD_184028 | JGI IMG/M metagenome (GOLD analysis project Ga0209542, IMG submission 184028) | Soil microbial communities from Rifle, Colorado - Rifle CSP2_plank highO2_0.1 (SPAdes) (version 2) | ecosystem: Environmental > Terrestrial > Deep subsurface > Rock core/Sediment ...
GCTCTAGAATCTGGGCATCTTGACCTTGTTCTCGGGAAGGGTCCGTCTGCGCGGACGGTAGAGCTCGCTTTACCTCCATTCACGCTTGTCGGCGCGACTACGCGTGTCGCGGAGCTCTCTGGACCGCTTCGTTCGCGCTTCGGCGGCGGCATCTACCAACTGGACTTTTACAGCGATGATGATTTGCGCGATATTATACGCCGTTCGGCAAAACTTCTGAATCTAGATGCGCCGGACGCAGTCATTGAACGCATCGCTGCGAGGAGCCGTGCGACCCCGAGAGTCGCGAACGCGCTTCTGAAGCGCGTTCGCGACTTCTCCGAGGTGCACGAACGTGAACTCTCTATTAAGCTTTGCGACGAGGCGTGCAAGCTTTTTGGCATTGATGCGCGCGGGCTCACTAAAGACGACCGACGATATTTGGAGACTCTTCTTAAAAGCTTCAGAGGCGGGCCAGCTGGCGTACGCGCGATTGCTTCTTCTCTCCACGAAGACCCAGATACCATTGAACACGTGTACGAACCATATCTACTTCGTCTCGGATTACTCGAACGCTCTCCTCGCGGTCGTATCATCACTCCAACTGGCCGTTCATATCTCGGAGAGGAATCTAGTCTTTTTTAAATGTATGTCGGGACACTTGCAAAAGGTATATCAAACAAGTGTTCACCAACGCGCGCGGTTATGAGAATATTGGCGATTGACCCGGGGTATGACCGTCTCGGTGTCGCGGTGGTCGAGGGCGACGCATCGCGGCCGACACTAGTCTGGAGCGGCTGTGTGATGCCGGAGAAGGGCGCACGCGAAAGCCGGTTGGCACATGTGTCTCGCGCAGTAACAGAGGCGATTCGTGAATATAAACCCGATACTCTTGCAATTGAAACGCTTTTTTTTAATAAAAATATAAAGACCGCCGTCGGAGTCGCCGAGGCGCGCGGAGCTATTCTTGCCGCCGCAGGCACTGCACCTGTACCGGTCGTAGAATACTCGCCTCAGCAGATTAAGAGCGCCGTCACGGGCCACGGCGGAGCCGATAAGGGAGCCGTCGCGCGCATGATCCCGAAGCTTCTCTCTCTCCCCGGGAAAAAACGTCTTGATGACGAGCTAGACGCCATAGCCATCGGCATTACCGCACTATCCTCCGCCAGCAAGCCAGAAATCGGTATCCACACATGGCGCAAAATGCACTTGCATGAATAGAAATTTTTGTTACATATACTCGTATGATGTACGACGACTATAACGAGATGGAAGAAGGAATAATTCCGGATGAAATTTCAGAAACTGATGAGGCTGAAGATGAGAAAGGAGATTGGTAGATAAAGTGCTAGCATAAAGAAATGGTTTTTCGTCACGCCTCATGGAGGCACACCCTCTTCGCGTCTGTCCTCGCGCTTTTCGGGCTCGGGTTCTTCGTTTTGGGAGGACTCCTCCTCGCCGTTGCCGTCACTCCCGTGCCAGATACGGATTCTTTCGCATCAAGACAAATAGACCAGTCTACGAAGATCTACGACCGCACGGGTCAGATCCTACTCTACGACTACAACAGAGACGCGAAGCGGGAGATTGTCCCTATCGCTGACATATCACCGAATATAATCAATGCGACAATCGCAATTGAAGATTCGAGTTTTTACGGACACGGCGGCATCCGCCTCACCTCAATCGTCCGCGCGATAATCGCCGACGCGCTCGAAGGATCGCTTTCACAGGGAGGGTCAACCATCACCCAACAGGTGGTGAAGAATACTCTTCTTACAAGCAAGAAGAGTATTGTGCGCAAACTGCACGAATGGGTGCTGGCGATAAAGATGGAGCAGGTGTATTCAAAAGACCAGATTCTGGAGACATACCTCAATAACATCCCGTATGGCGGCACGCTCTACGGAGTAGAAGCCGCTTCTGAGGCCTACTTCGGCAAAACAGCTAAAGACATCTCTCCGGCGGAGGCCGCGTATCTGGCGGCGATGATACAAGCCCCGTCATATTACTCGCCCCACGGTACGCACCGCGCCGAACTAACAGCCCGCAAGAATCTCGTACTTGAACGAATGCACACGCTCGGTTTTATCGATGGCACTGTATACGAGCGGGCGAAAAACGAGCAGGTCTTGTTCGCACCTACTGCACAGAATTTAATTATCGCACCGCACTTCGTATTCTATATTCTGAATCAGCTTGAAGAAAAGTATGGCCCTAGCGTTCTCATTTCAGGACTGAGGGTAACAACAACGCTTGACGCCGATCTGGAGATGAAAGCCGAATCTATCGTGAACCAATACGCTCTTGAGAATGAAAAAAAATTCCGAGCATCAAACGCTTCTCTAGTCGCGATTGATCCTCCGACTGGACAGATTCTGGCGATGGTCGGCTCACGAGATTTCTTTGACAAGGACATCGACGGACAATACAACACGGCTCTGGCGCTAAGGCAGCCTGGCTCTACCATGAAGCCCTTCATATATTCTCTAGCCCTCATGAATGGATACACGCGCGACACGGTCATCTTCGACGTGCCGACCCAATTTTCTACGAATTGCCATCCCTCCGACACGTTCAACAATGAGCCACCGTGCTACGCCCCAATGGACTATGACGGCAAGTTCCGCGGTCCTATGACGTTTGAAACGGCACTGGCGCAGTCGATCAATATCCCGGCCATCAAAGTTCTGTACCTTGTCGGCATACAAAACGCCATAAATCTCGCGAAGTCATTCGGGCTCACAACGCTCGGCGACCCGAATCAATACGGACTCACTCTCGTTCTTGGAGGAGGCGAGATTCGCCTTCTGGATCTCGTCGGCTCATTTGTCGTGTTCGCAAATGACGGAGTAAAAAATCCCCCGACTGGCATCCTAGAGGTAACTGACGCTCAAGGGAACATACTTGAAAAATACGAACCAAAACTCTCAAGGGTCCTGCCAGAGAATATAGCTCGCGACATGTCGGCTATGCTCTCTGATGCACAGGCACGCTTGCCTGAATATCCGCTAAACTCACCTCTCTCTTTCTCCGGATACGATGTGGCGGTCAAGACCGGAACGACCGATGACACACGAGACGCGTGGGTCGTCGGTTACACGCCGTCGATCGCCCTCGGAGTCTGGGTCGGCAATAACGACAATACCTCAATGGTGAAATCCGTTGCCGGATTCATCGCGGCACCGATGTGGCACGAAACAATGGCGTACGCGCTGTCAAAATATTCCAAGACGTATTTCGGTGAGCCAAGTTCTATTCTCTCAACTGTTCCTCCGATGCTTCAGGGGAATTGGTACGTGCCAGACTCAAATGGAAACATAATCCCGCACAGCCTCTTGTATTGGACCGATAAAAATAATCCGCAAGGACCTCCGCCCGCAAACTCAACCCAAGATCCACAGTTCTCGTATTGGGAATACGGCGTCTCTGAATGGTATGCATCTCATCCGGAACTCTTTACGGGCGGTATTATGCTCCCAGTCCAGCTTACTTACATTCAGAACGCAACTACCACAATTCCTTAAAGATTTACTGATTCATCGGAGAGACGAGGTACATTAGGGAGGTGTCGCCGACCCCACGTATGATGAGCGGGCGGCCGATGCCTGCGGCTGTAAGAGAAATACTTTCTGATGTTGTGAGCGGGAGGGCCGCGGAGAGGTATCGATAGTTGAATGAAAGCTCCAGAGGGCTCCCCGTTACTTTAGCGGAGAGTGTTTCTGAAGATTCTCCGATATCAGAATTCCGCGCGAAAAATGAAAAAGTGTTTTTCTTCGGGTCAAAGCTTATCTTTACTTTTTGGAATGAGTCGGAAAAGATTGTCGTACGCTTTAGAGCATTTTCAAAATCTTTTCTCAATATGGTCGCCTCCACAATTGATTCTCTCGGTATGATCTGGCGGTAATCGGGATACACGGCGTTCGTGAGACGTGAGACGAACATTCCTTGCGTAGCAACGAACGCACATTGATGCTCGTCAAAAGACATAATGATTTCATCGTCTGGTATTGCCTGAGCTATATCTATGGCGTTCTTCGCCGGGATAAGAAACTTTCCTTGGGTCCCTTTATTTGTAAGCGGCACCTTCTTTTCTGCAAGTCGGAATGAATCTGTCGCGACAGCGGTTAGAACACCGCCTTCTATGGAGAGATAGATGCTTGATAGTTCAGGCCTGACAGTAGATGATGATGCGCAGGAAGCAATGGCGGTAAAAAGATTCTTAAGAAGAACTCCGTGAAGAATTATTCTGTTCTTTGGATTTTCAGGAAATGGGATTGAGGGAAAGTCATCGTACGGAACTGTCTTTATTAGGCTTTTGCCAGTACCGCTTGTAAGCGAGACAATATCCCCAGTATGTTCAAGAGTAATGTTTCCCTCTTGAGTGAGTGAGCCGGCTACTTGTTGGAGTACAGTAGCTGGAATTGCGACGACTCCGTCGCTTATACACTTCCCTTCTAGTTTCAAATCAATGCCAGTCTCTAGGTTTGTTGCTCGCATTTTTATACCGCCATTCCCAGCGATAATAAGAACAGATGATAGCGCCGGTAGTGTCGCATTCTTCTTCTCAGCAAATCTCGCGACTTTATACACAGCCTCAAAGAATTCTTTTTTTTCTACTGAAATATTCATACGATTCCTATTAATGGTGTTAGTAATGTGGATAGAATAAAATAGGTATATATTAATTGCATATTTTTCTCACCATAAAAAAGATAACTTGTTGATAAGTGTTTATGATACTTCATACAAGTAGCGTTCTTATACTTTGAATCTCTTTTGAAAGGTCGCTATCCACAACCACTTCCCTCTTTATCTTCTCACACGAGTGGATAACTGTCGTATGGTCTCGCCCACCAAGCTTAGCTCCGATTGTTGGATACGAAATACTAAAATCTTCACGTAAAATATACATAATGACCTGCCTAGGCCTCACAACCTCCCTTCTTCTAGTCTTCTCATAAATACTTTCTTCGTCAATTCCATAAAATTCAGCGACTTTGTCTACGACATTTTTGACTGATATATTTTTTTGGGGCCGAGTGAATGACCGTAGAGACTGTCTCACCTCTGCGATATCAGGCGCGAGCCCTTTTACCTGCGCATGACAGACAATACTGTTCACCATTCCCTCTAGTTCCCGTATAGAGCCGCTCATAGTTGTCGCCACGTACTCTATAACTTCGTCTGACAACATTACTCCGTGAGAGGCCGCTTTCTTCCTCACTATTGCCATACGCGATTCAGGATCAGGCTCTCCAATATCAACCGTCATTCCGCTCGCCAAACGGCCCTTCAGCCGCTCCGCTATATCTGGAATAGCAACAGGAGATCTGTCTGACGAAAAAACAATCTGCTTATTCGTATCATGTAGAGCGTTGAAGAGGTGAAACAATTCCTCCTCACTTCTTTCTTTTTTAGATAGAAATTGAACGTCGTCCATAATCAACAGATCGTAGTGTCTATATTTGTCCTTAAACTTGTTGGCTGTTCCAGCCTGGACGGAGTCAGTATAATCGACTACAAATTTTTCTGAAGTAAGATAGAAAACTTTTCGTCCCGGGTACAATTTCTTATATTGATTTCCAATAGCTTGTATGAGATGGGTTTTGCCGCGGCCAGTGTCACCGTAAATGAAAAGAGGGTTGTAGGTGATGCCGGGTCTCTCGAGAGCCGCTTGCGCCGCGGAGTATGCGAGGTTATTGAACGAGCCAATGACGAATGTATCAAACGTGTATCGGGGATTCAGATTGTCGCTCTTATTGATATAGAACTCATCCAGAGGCAGCTCCATAGCGCCGCGTGTATTCTTGACCTCCTTCACTATTTTACGCCTCTCGTCCTTAACGATGAGGTATTCAATGTTCCGAAACTCATACGAAACATCTCGAACGATTTTTAGCAGAAGCGTATGGAACTTCTTCAGGTACCAATCCTTGAAGAACTGGCTCGGCACGCCGAGATAAAGAACTCCGTCCTCGCCGATCTTCACAATGAAGCTGTTTCTGAACCACGTATTGAAATTTGCCGGCGATATGGAAAGCTCAACCTGTGTGAGCACGTACTCCCAAAGCTCTCGCGGATTCTCTTTATCCATAGTGCTCTGGAGTATACCTTTATCGCGCACGCAAAGCACCAGTGGTTTTTCGTGGAAAACCTGTTAGTATCATGTGCATAACCTAATCTTTTATTTTTCATGGCAAAACGAACCTATCAACCGAAGAAGCGCAAACGCGCGAAGACGCATGGATTCCGTTCCAGAAACAAGACCGCTTCTGGGCGCAAAATCGTGCAGAAACGTCGTCGAATTGGCCGAAAACGCCTGACTGTATAACTCGTTGTGTTCCCACGTCGAAAACGGCTCTTGCGTGCGGATTTCCATTCTGCGCTTAAGAGTGGCAGGCGCATTTTTTCACCACACTTTACCGCCGTCCTTCCAAAGAATACATTCGGTTATGCTGTTGTCGTGTCAAAAAAGGTCGCGCGCCTCTCTGTCACGAGGCACAGAATAAAGCGCCGTGTGATCGAAGCGCTCCGGACACTCTCTCTTCCTCCTTCAGTCATACTGTATCCGCAAGCATCTGTGCTTGATATGGAGTATGATGGACTTCGAATGGAACTAATAAAGCTACTTTCGTGATATCAAACTTCTTCCATACTTTTTTCTACGATCCGATCTACAACGCTCTCGTCGCTCTCGTCGCTCTCGTACCGGGCTCTGATGTTGGTATTGCTGTTATCCTGGTAACCATTATCATTAGATTGATACTCCTTCCATTTTCACTATCTGCGGCGCGCACCCAGCGCGCGATGAAGGTATTGGAGCCGAAAATCAAGGAGCTCAAAGAAAAACACAAGGGCGATAAAGAAAAAGAAGCGCTCGGGACCCTCGCTCTTTACAGAGAAGCGCGGGTAAATCCGTTCGCGAGCATTCTTACGGTTTTTATTCAGATTCCGGTCCTACTAGCCCTCTACTTCGTATTTTATTACGAACCGTTCCCAGCCATCAATGCAGCGCGACTGTATGCATTTACTCCTGTACCGGATATTGCGTCGCTTGAGTTTCTTGGACTCATCTCGGTCGCGGGTAAAAGCATGACACTCGCGTTTCTCGCTGGAATCACGCAGTTCTACCAGGCGCACCTGGCTCTCTCGGGGACGATGAAGCCGTCGGACACGAAGGGAATGCAGAACGATTTTCAGAAAATTATGGGAATGCAGTTGAAATATGTCTTCCCTTTCATTATCGCGGCGATCTCATACACGACATCCGGGGCCATCGCCCTCTACTTTATTACAACAAACCTAGCTGGAGCGCTTCAAGAAATATACGTACGGCGCACCCTTCACAAAGAATCTCAAAGTGAGTAAGACCAGAGGGATCCGTCGTTTTTGTTTACGAACACGAGTACTGTGTTCAGTAGGTCGATGGCGAGAGCATTCACGTCGAAACGACCCATGTCTTCTTTTTCAAAATCTAGAACGAACTGTGCATAGCGCCCGGAGACGTCTATCTTCCAAATGCGGTCTGAAAATGATACGGCGCCCTGATACCAATCATCAGGATAATTAAAATTCGGAGACGGACTCAACGGAATGCCGCAGTAGATAGAAGAGTCATCAGCTGTCCAGACGCACTTATCGGCGATGGTAGCGACAGGGAGCGGGAGCGATTCGCCCGTCGCGGTGTTTACCAAACTCATCTGCATTGTTCCATTACTGGTGTAGCTCACGAGTACCCACTTTCCTGACGAACTGGCCTTCGCGACGAGACCGTTTAGAGGACCTGCGACTCTTGAGAAGCGCCCAGAGCTGTCAATAAGAAATGCGTTCCCGGCAAGTCCCGCGGATGATTTAGTGAAGGCGAGATACTGTCCTTTTCCTGCGAAAGAGATGCGCAGAGACGAGAGCGGCGCCGTGAATATTTCTTTCGCCTGTGTACCGTCGGTACGCGATAATGAAACAATAGAACCGTTCACTCCTGAAGAAAGCGTTAGAATCCCCGCCTCGGAAACAGCAACATCAGAGAGATTCTGCGGGAGGAAGAATCCGTCAGAACCGTCCGCGCGAAGCGCATATAAATTAATTGTTGAGAGATTTTCACCAGAAAGATACCGAACGAAAGCAGTTGATGCGTTCGGAAGCCACACAGCCGACTGTATCCCAAGAAGAGTTTTATTACTTGTCCGCGTATTCGTCCCTGTAGTCACGGAATATGAATAGACGTTACCGCTTCGGCGTTCAATGTAGCTTACAGAAACTTCTGCAGAGGAACTGGCAGTAGCTGTTTTATTAACCACAGCTTCTCCCAGTACAACAGGCCCGTCGTGTATCTTCACGAGTCGCGATGTAACACGAGTAGAGCTCGGAGTGTCGGTGGTGGTTGTAGGACTTTTTTCTTCATCACCTCCAGTCGGTATCTGTATCGCTCCACCTGCGACAGGAAGGCTCGTGTCCTCAACTGGCGCGACGACAACTTCAGCAGTATTATTGAAAAAATAGAAGTATCCAGCTACACCCGCTCCGGCGAGTACCACCGCTATCGCTCCGATAATTAAGTTGCGTTGCATATTATTTAATCGGGTTCCATGAAGGACTAGAACCACAAATGCTCAGTTTATTGACGAAAGAAGACTCCTCGCAAGTAACTGTTGCGCTGTAACATTTATTGCTTTGCGAAGTCGCTTGAGCAGTAGAATATGTGCAAGGGACTTTGAAAGTTGAGCCACTCAAGCAAGTCATACCTCCGTCCTGAGAGCATTGAGCTGCAAATTGCACCGCTTCAGTCCCATTATTTTGATTTGCATTTGAGGAAACAAGCGGTTGGTAGTCACTAAACAAGCTAAGGGGAATATAGGCATTGCTTACATCAATAAATATATATGGTCCAGCCGGCTTGCCACTACAGGTCGCCATAATTGTTTTATCGGCACAACCTGAAGAAGTTTCAGTTTGGCAAGTAGCAATTTTGCCGGTTCCTTCGCAAGTTGCAACAAAACTTTGGGCCGCACCTGGATTCGGGCAAGAAGCTTTTTTGAAGAAAGTTCCAGACACGGTACATCCTGTTGTAGGATCGGTGGTAGCAGGTTTTTGAGTCCCCGTTCCACTTCCTGTGCCAGTGGCACCCGTTTTTGTGTCGAGCGGTTTTAGGTTGATGGAGAGATTCAGGATGCTTGGGTTGATGATAGAGAAGACGAGGACTGGGGAGAGAACGAGGATGAGGCCGAGGATGGCCTGTAGAATTCTATCTTTACCCTCTTGTTTCGCCCCCGGTATATCCTGCGTTGCATATTGAAGCCCGCCCCAGATAATCATAATTATCGCGAGCACAGAGGCCATGCCGATAGCATATTTGTAAAGATTGTTGAAGAAGGCGGCGAGCCCGGCAGTATCCGCTGTTACGCCCTGCGTGAGCCCGGGAATTGGCGCGAGCGCCACGAACCCGTCTGCGGCGGAGGCGTATGGCACTACGCTGAAGAACAGAATAGCGCCGGAGACAAATATTGTTTTCATCATAAGCCAAATAAGTTAGTGCCTGAAGTCGCACCGAATATGAGAGATAAAACCGTTGTTATAGGGGTTAAATCTCCGGAAGAAGCCGTTAAAGAGAGTGATGCACTTCCCTTTCCGCTCCCGGTCGGCCGTAGGGTTATAGAGTTGCCAATCTGCACGGATGAACCGTTTAAGAACCATTGGATGAATGGCGCTCCGCCAGTTGTTGGCAGAGAGAATGGCGCCGCGTAGAGTGTCGCTTCTGTCCCACTGATAGTGTAACTGCCAGAGAGCGCTCGGTCATATCGGATTCCGAGAAGAGGGTCGTTCTCGTAGACGCGAACAGATGGCTGTGCGGCAGAGAGTGAAAACGATGCGCCTCCAACAAGATTACCGCCAGCGCTCGTCACAACGACGGAGACCGAGCGCGAACGATATTGGAGAGGTGAGGCGACTATGATTGCCGATTTGCCAATGCCGGACGAGTTCGCGATTCGCGTGTCGTCCACTGTCCATGCATAAGAATATGTCGTCGGGCTAGCCGACCTCCCGTTTGCATCTTTTAAGTTTGCCATCGCGACGACTCGCACATCCCCGCCAATCGGCACGAGAGATTTCCCTTGGTAGAGAGGCGGTGCTGACGATATCGGTTCGGCGATAATAACGACGTCCTGTGGCTGAATAGAAATCGTTTGGCTGAATAACGCACCGCCGAAAACTGCAGTCACCTTTACGTTCGTGATGCTTCCGGTTTTACCGAGTTGGATAGAAAAAGGTCGTGCGGAGCCCTTATATATTTCTTTACCGCCGACAAATGCCGTTATTGTGGAATTTGTAACGTCTATAGAGCCCGACAGAACAGAGACAGTCGCTTGACTGTATGGAGACGGATATTGA
>Ga0209542_10020749_pt1 | contig 10367 bp, 14 predicted proteins | sample RifCSPhighO2_01_FD_184028 | JGI IMG/M metagenome (GOLD analysis project Ga0209542, IMG submission 184028) | Soil microbial communities from Rifle, Colorado - Rifle CSP2_plank highO2_0.1 (SPAdes) (version 2) | ecosystem: Environmental > Terrestrial > Deep subsurface > Rock core/Sediment ...
ACTTCAAATATACCAACCAGTTAATGATATTAAACAAGAGTACCCGAAAAGAAATTCGTGAAAACACGCATTTAATATACCCAGTTAAATCATTAAGTGCGAAATGCGTGTAAGGTAAAAATATATAGTCGCCACAAGAAGCGAAAGATTACGGTTTGATAGATAAGGTATTGTCGTAAAACTCACTCAGCTCAACTTGAAAATTGAATTTCTTCAGTCCTCTTATCACAATATTGTGATACGGTGAAATTAATGAGTATTCTAAAGGATATGACGGAAGGGTTTGGGGGAGAGTCTGGATCATTGTTTCGTTGGGGTACGAAGAAATATTACGATAGTTATTACATTGAGCAGAAGAAGAATCGGGCAAGAGATTCACGGGAAAAACCCACCTCCAAAATCCGGCAAATTGAGCCCTATATTGTCTCGTTACGGTCGTTTCGGCTAAAAGCTGGCCTAAAGCAACAGACAATGGCCAGTTTGATGAAGACGAAACAGTCGGCCATTTCGCGTTTTGAGAGTGGTCGGACCAAACCAACGACCAGCTTTCTTGAGCGATACGCCCAAATCGTTGGCGTAGAGTTAATCTTAATTGTCCAACTCAAGTAGGAGTCAAGGTGAGATAATAAATCAAGTAGGTTTACTCCCCATATCACAATATTGTGATATGGGGAGTGGGGCTGAAATCGATTAGGGGTGGGCTTTGATGGAAATAATTGGCGTCATCTTAAATAAGTGTGGGCTTGATAGCTCAAAATAAAACATCAGTGAAGTAGCTCTCTGACTGGAGCGTGCCGATTGGCTTTTAATATATCACATTTCAGCTTGACCAATTCGTCATGGAGCGTTCTGGGATTGAGTCGACGATGCTCAGCTCTTAATTTTTCCTTGACCGCTGGTGCCACCTTCGGATTAGCGATCAATCTCGCGTACGGAGTCAATCCTGTCTGCTCGTAAACTTTACGATCTTTTCCGTTTGGTAGAGTTTTACTGCCGACGCATAATCGCTGGGCGATGAAATGATTGTGATAACAACAGACCCGATCGTAGAATCTAATTAACCCAGGGATCAGCTTTCGACTGTCCAGTCGAGCGTATCCCAGCCACCGCCGGACAATGTGTCCATTTCTCTGTTCGATGTAGCCGTTATCGTTCTTGTGGTAGCTTCGGCTACGCGAAACTTCAATTGTTTCGGCCTCGCACCATGACATCACCATTTTGTTGAGAAACTCTGTGCCACAATCTGGGTGGATGTGAAGCAGCGGGACGGGCAGTCTTGATTGGATATGTTTCAGACTTTTTTGGGTTGCGGCCATGCCTTTGTTCCATTGAGCTGTATAGACAATCCAACCAGAAGCCACATCAACATAACCACAACTGTACACGAAATCACCGATCAGACTGCTCCCGCAGTGAGCAACGGTATCGACTTGACCCATGCCAGGGGAGACGGCCCGCCATGAGCCACCAAAGAGAGGCACCCGTTCTTTGATCGCCGATGGAGTCGTGGTCGAGATACCTTTTCGTCCGCTCTCGCAAACCCAGCCCGATACTCGACGCTTAACTGTTGCCAGACTCACACCTAAAAGCTTGTTGGTTGCTTCGTCGCCGTGTGTCCACATGTTGTCTCTGATGAGAATAGCCACATACTCGGCGATGATTGGCCAAAGTAGTTCCCCGCAACAACCGTTAGCAGTGGTCCAGATTTCTTTTAACGCCAGATAGACATCGGCGGTATAATAGACTTTCCGGCCTCGCTTTTTCTTGACCGCCGAGCTTGATTCCAGCTGAAGCCGTCTGAAGCTTCGCATGATTGATTCTCGCCACATCCCGGTCTGCCTCTCTAAAGAGTCGAGGATAAGACCCTTCTCCCTTTTGGAGGCCTGGAGGTAAGTATCAAGTTCAATCCCGAATAGTTCTTTCTTTGTTTTCATAGTCATAATACCGACTACGCTAACAGGAATTATGAGCTACACGGGGAAAACTCACTGATGTTTTTTATGAGCTACTGGGTGGGTATTGACGGATGTCTTCTTCACCATTACAATACTAAATGAGTTCTAAGTCCTTTCCTGCCACGGGGCCGAAGCGGAATTACAATTTGTCTCCTTAACAATTGACACAACCGTCAGTTGAGTGTTTTCTGCCCCCGCAGAAACATTTGAGCATTTGGCGGTTGCAAGAATGCCAGTTTACGAGTTTGGTTAATTACTCGTACCTCCGTGCAAAGCACGGTAGCTAACAGCTCGCAATGACTTTGTCGTTGCTTACAGCCGACAGCTATCAGCTAAGTGCGGGGTGCAAAGTTATTTGCCGATAGCTGAAAGCTGTAAAGCCGAATGCTGAAGCGATAGCTTTATATGAGAGTTTGATCATGGCTCAGGATGAACGCTGGCGGCGTGCCTAAAACATGCAAGTCGAACGAGCCGAAGGCTCGAACAGTTAACTAATAGCAGTTAACATTTAACTTGGATATGAACACATTTCGTTTCCGAAAATTCAAAGTCTATACGGATGCAAAGAAACTTAATTTAGAAATCTATAAAGTTTCAAAAATATTTCCGATTGAATTACGTTCTCAAATAGTCAGAAGCTCGATGTCGGTTGTCTTGAATATTGCTGAAGGTTCAGCGAAAACTTCCGACAAAGACTTTAATCGCTATCTAGAGAACGCACTTGGTTCAGTTAACGAAACAGTCGCAAGTTTGGAAATTGCTTCGGAATTGCAATTACTAAGCTTGAGCGATTTAGAAAGTCTGACTAGTCTGGCCGATGGAGTTGCCAGACAACTTGGTGGTCTTTCTAAGAAGCTAAAATCCAGTTAAATGTTGATTTGTTAATTGTTGAATGTTCTAGCCTTCGGCTAGTGGCGAACGGGTGAGTAATACACAAGAACTTGCTCCGAAGTCGGGGATAACCAGCCGAAAGGTTGGCTAACATCCGATAGTCTTAAAGCAGAAATGAGGTTGTTCCAACCTCTTTTCGACCAACAGGTGGTTGAAAATGAGGTTTTATAACTTTTTTCGACCAGCAGAGTCGAAGGAAGGTTTGGCAATTTTGCGAACCCCCTAATGGGTTCGCTATCAGAGGTGAGGGTCCATCTCGAGTGCCTAATGGATCCCACTACCCGATCCGGGTCGCTACTTCCTCGTAAGACGGCGGGAAGGTCAGTGGCTCGGATCGGGTTATCAACGATGCGGTGGGGCCGGTTGGTACAAAGCGCCTGACTCATAATCAGGATTAAGAGGGTTCGATCCCCTCCACCGCATTTACCCCTTTCCTTGTCCCGATTCCGGATTGTTTGGAATCGGGACCTCATTTCTGCTTTAAGTAAAGTTTACGCTTCGGAAGAGGCTTGTGTCCTATCAGCTAGTTGGTGAGGTAATGGCTTACCAAGGCGATGACGGGTAGTTGGTCTTAGAGGATGACCAGCCACAGTGGAACTGAGACACGGTCCACACTCCTACGGGAGGCAGCAGTTGGGAATCGTCGGCAATGCCCGAAAGGGTGACCGCGCGACGCCGCGTGCAGGAAGAAGGCCTTCGGGTTGTAAACTGCTTTTATGAGGGATGATTATGACAGTACCTCAAGAATAAGGGGCTGCTAACTACGTGAAACTTGAAAAAAAGTTTGGTGCGTAGTGGGTTTGGTAACAAACCCAATAGAAAATCTCACTATATGCTGGAACATTCCGGTAACGAACAAATACTCGCCCAACTGGGCAGTGAAAATTTTGTTCAAACCCGCAAAGTCCACCGCTGGACAGTAATGGGTTCTGGAACAATCAGCAGGGAAGAGCATTCCGCCGAAAGGCGGAGGTAAACTCCCCTCAGAGACTACACGTGGGACTCCGATCGTAATATGATGGTGATATGTCGCTGTTAACACAGCTCGTATCATCATCCTCACTTACGTTCGGATGATGATATAGTCCGAATCGGTTCTAGCTGACAGCTGAATGCTGTTTAGCTGAGAGCTGGCAGAGCCAGCAGCAGCGGTAATACGTAGGCCCCAAGCGTTATCCGGAATTATTGGGCGTAAAGTGCGCGTAGGCGTTTTTGTAAGTCGGTCGTTAAATCTCCGAGCTCAACTCGGAGACCGCGAGCGATACTACAAGAATTGAGTTTTGCAGGGGCTAGCAGAATTTCTGGAGTAGGGGTGAAATCCGTTGATACCAGAAGGAATACCAATGGCGAAGGCAGCTAGCTGGGCAATAACTGACGCTGAGAGCGCGAAAGCGTGGGTAGCAAACGGGATTAGATACCCCGGTAGTCCACGCCCTAAACTATGTCTACTAGCGATAGGAAGAGTCGACCCTTTCTGTTGCGAAGCTAACGCGTCAAGTAGACCGCCTGGGAAGTACGATCGCAAGATTAAAACTCAAATGAATTGGCGGGGGCTCGCACAAGTGGTGGAGCATGTGGTTTAATTCGACAGTAAGCGAAAACCTTATCCCAGATTTGACATCTAGCGAATCCCCAAGAAACTGGGGAGTGCCCGTAAGGGAGCGCTAAGACAGGTATTGCACGGTCGTCGTCAGTTCGTGCTGTGAAGTGTGAGGTTAAGTCCTTAAACGAACGAAACCCTTGTCCTATGTTGGATTTTCATAGGAGACTGCCCTGGTAACAGGGAGGAAGGTGGGGATGACGTCAGATCCGCGTGGTCTTTATGTCTGGGGCTACACACGTGCTACAATCCTATCGACAATGGGTTGCCAAGCCGCAAGGCGGAGCTAATCCCATCAAAAGATAGGTCAGTTCGGATTGGAGTCTGCAACTCGACTCCATGAAGCCGGAATCACTAGTAATCGTGGATCAGCATGCCACGGTGAATACGTTCTCGAGCCTTGCACATTCTAATATGCGCCATCCGCGCTAACATTTAAGTTGGTGAAAATCCAACCAATCATATCTGAAGCTGATTGAAGCCAACGAGCAGGCCGTAAGTCCGTGAGGACTGGCTGAAGGGCTCTAGTAGCGGTTTCTTAGCTTGAATCTGTATCGGCGATAAAAATGGTGACCCTCCGTGCAAATGGGGAAGCCGCTTTAGAAAAAGTTTTTATCGTAAATGTGATCAAGATAGGAGCAAATGAAAGTTAGCGTACGATGGGAGATCTTTGTCGTTCTTATGTGTGCTTGCACACGGAGTAACTGAACAGTAATGTGAAAGTAATGACGACAAAGAAGTCTGCAGTGTCCGTAGTAGTTCGCCAGTCGGCGGACGAAGGGGCACTACTACCACTGCCGAAATGGTATATCAGTGGATTTGTGGACGGTGAAGGAAGTTTTGTTTTCTTCTTTTCGCCTCGGAAGGATATTAAATTGGGAGAGGAGCTTAATCTGGATTTCCAGATTGAATTGCATCACGAGGACAGGGAAATTCTGCAAAGAATTCAACTGACTTTGGGTTGCGGTCATATCAATGAGCTCAACTACCGCCGATATCCCAGCTGGAGTCCACACGTGAAGTTTCGGATTGGCAAAATTGATGATCTATATCACAAACTTTGTCCGTTCTTCACTAAATATCCACTTCAAGCCAAAAAACGGCGAAACTTTGAGATTTTCAAAGAAGCAGTAACGATCAAGTATCGGAAATTGCACCTGACCAAAGAAGGGATGATGCGATTAAAGATACTTCGTCAACAAATCGAAAAAATCAAAGGGTAGCGTTCCGCTAGGGTACGGGAAAACCGTGTGCCCAGCGGCTTGGGAACTTCTGGTTTAAGGTCAGAAGTATCCCTGAACACCGCCCGTCAAGTTGGCCGAATCGGTAACACCAGAAGCGTCGGGATAACCCGGCACCAAGGTGGGATCGGTAAGGAAAGCTAAGTCGTAACAAGGTATCGCTAGGGGAATCTGGCGATGGATCACCTCCTTTCTAGGGAGTAGAAAAATTAGAAAATCGAACAGTGCAACTGCACTGTAGCTATCAGCCATCAGCTTGAAGTGGTCAGCATCTGCCGATTGCCGAAAGCTGTAAGCTGAGAAATCATATTCTTGCAACCGCCAAGGGTTTAAAATAACTAAAAACTCAATCCGCCAGCTGGCGGAAAAAGTCAAAACTTGAAAAAAATCGGTTTTGGTTTTTTGGCTACAATCAACTCCATCGCATCGTTGCGTCGAGCCATTGGCTGTGCTTTGATGGTTGAAGAGGATGATGACATTTCGGCGCGATAGGGCTTTCAGTTTGGTGGAATTGTTAATGGTGATTGCGATTATTGGTATTTTATCATCATTAACGATTATTTCTCTCCGGGGAGCCGGTACAAAAGCCCGCGACACCAAAGTCAAATCTAATGCCGCCGTCGTTGATAAAGCCCTCGCTCAATTCGAGATTGATAATAGCCAAAAGTTTCCTTTATTTACCCTTCAAACTGATACGACTAACTTAACGTCGGCTTTAGTTCCTAACTATGTCAGAACAGCGTCCTCGCTAACGCCAGCGAGCGGTAAATCGGCTAAATATATCAGTTCCGCTAACCAAACTAGCTACGCCCAAGCTTGGGAGCTGGAAAATATGTCCGAAACAGCAGTTACGACTGGCAACGGAATCTACACCACCACTTCTAGTGGGGTCAACGGTGTTGTGACGGCCGGCAAATCGGTTGGAAGTGCCCCTAACTTTATGGTCAACGGGGTAGTTACGATCAATAATGTTTCGGCATATAATAGTAACACCTTTTCGGTGTCAGTCTGGGTAAATCCAAGCAGCCTATCCGGAACGAGAACTATTATTGAAAAGTGGGTTTCTGGTAGTCGTGGTTGGCGCATTACTGCAAATTCTAATGGCTCGATAACATTCACTTCAATAAATGTCCTTGGTCTTCTTCCAGTTGCAAACGCCACTACGGGGGTAAATATTTTGAAGACTGGCACATGGACCCACATTGTGGCAACTTTTGATTTCTCAACGCAAACAACGGGTCTCAAGCTCTACGTTGCTGACTCTGGAGCTACCATGAGTACAGCTAATGCGACTGGAGCATCCAGCTACAGCAACATCAATACCTACAATAGTACCTATACTATGAGCTCGTCAAGCACGGGATTTATTGGGGCGATTGATGATGTTCGACTGTACAATATCGAGTTAAATTCCGTAGTAATTGCTACTATTCATGACAACAACGGCAATCGCCAAGGGCAGTACATTAATAACAGCGAGCCAAATTTGGTCGGTGCTTGGCGACTGGATGAGGGTAGAACTATTAACACCCCTTGTCTTACTGGGTCAGATGCCATCTTATGTGACGTTATGGGCGAAACTACGCCATTAGCGGCTGTAACAGCAGTTAATAATGTGCTGTTGGCTGGCTTTTCCCCCCCACCTACTGCTGGTAGTTGGACCACCGGCATCGTCCCGCTCGGCTTAACTTGGACCAGTACTCTAGTCAACGGCAAGGCCTTCGTGACCTACCGGTAGAGCTAGGCCATTTCTCGGCTGGAGAAATCAGCCATTTTTCTGTAAAATACTAGAGTTAGTCCGGTATTTTCATACGGGCGTGTAGTTCAGTGGAAGAACGCTATACTGATAATATAGAGGTCGGAAGTTCGATCCTTCCCACGCCCACCATGTTTCGGCAGTTAAAAATTTGGTCGAAAGATTCTAATGGCAGTACCCAAGCACTCCAAGTGGTCGGTTTCATAGTGATTTTCGGATTGTTTGTTGGAGCGATTTCGGTCATACTCAACCACTTCATTTCTCCCCACATTCAGCCACTAACCTATCAAGTTGCTCTCCATCCTTATCGAGCACTGGCACTCTATATTGCCTTTGTGGCCGGGGCTTCGGTTGTCGTACCGATACCAACCTTGCCAGTTGACCTGTTATTTTTGAGTTTGCTCGACCCCACTAGCGTAATGGTCGCCCGGATTGCTGGCGGATTGGCAGGTAGTAGCGTTAGTTACTATTTGGCTTATAACTACGGTCCTCCGCTCTTAAGGCGTTGGCTATCAGTCAAGAACTTTCAATTTGTCGAGAAACATTCCCAGATACTCTCTTGGCAGAGTTTTTTTGTGATTGCTATGATCCCGATTGTTAACGCCGAACTGATGGCTTATGTTGGTGGTTTGGGAAAAATTGGTTATCGCAAAACAATCGGCACGCTCTTGCTGGCAAATACATACCGAGTCTTTTTTGTTTATCTAGTTATTAATTACCGCTAGATGTCAGATATTTTGATTGAAAAAAATGTCTCGTTAGCCCCGTTGACAACATTTAAGGTTGGCGGACCAGCTGAATTCTTTGTTGAGGTCAAATCGATAATACAGCTACAAAAAGCACTAAAGCTGTCCCGTGATAACTCATGGCCAGTCTTCATTTTAGCCGGCGGCAGTAATTTAATTGTATCTGACGAGGGTTTTCGAGGTTTGGTAATTAATTTGAAAACTGAAAACTGGAAACTGAAAATTGACCGGCACAAATTAACTACCGAAGCGTCTGTGCCAATGAGTGAATTAGTCAAACAAAGTATTGAGGCAGGACTCGCTGGTCTTGAGTGGTCCGGCGGTTTACCGGGCAGTTTTGGCGGCGCCATTCGCGGTAACGCCGGTTGTTTCGGCGGCGAAATCAAGGATTCGATTCTTTCGGTTAAGAGTATTGATATTGAAACAGGTCAAGAGAATTTTCGTAACAACATCGAATGTCAGTTTGGTTACCGAGATAGCATTTTCAAGCATAACAAAGAGGTTATTATCGAGGCCACAGTCGAACTTCGTCCCGGAAATTCAACCGAACTTCGTTCAGTGGCTGATGACCATATTCGCTATCGTCAAGACCGTCAGCCGTTAGAATATCCCAACGCTGGCTCGATCTTTAAAAATGTTCCGCTCGAGCAAGTGCCGAATGTTCACTTACCACTTTTTACTGAATCGGTAAAAAACGATCCGTTTCCAGTCGTCCCAACAGCCAAAATACTCGCTGTCGCTGGGTTAAAAGGATGGCGAGTGGGGGACGCTCAACTTTCCGAAAAACACTCTAACTATATCGTCAATCTTGGCGGAGCAATGGCCAGTGATATTGTGGCTTTAATCGAAAAAATCAAAACCGAAATCCAGTCCAAATATCAAATCAATCTTGAAGTCGAACCAGAACTCGTCGGGTTTTAGTTAATTCTTACACTTTCCAACCATATCGCACCCCAGGGGTGCAAGAATGGTTAAGAAATGAAACTCCAGGTGGCAAGACTTTGAAATCTTCACTTGAAGATCTTCTTCAAACAATGCAGAGCAGTGATTACTTTTTAATTTTCATTTAGGATTAACTTATGACCATTTTATTAAAAATACTGATTTTTGTTGTCGGTCTTGGTGGTGGCACGGCCCTAATTAAATACAGCTACCAACTGACTCAAATTTTTGGTTTCAACTCTCTAGCGGAGCAGTATCTCGGTAACGGTGGCACTTACACCATGTGGAAACTCCTCGGCCTAATCGCCATCGGTGGCACGATTTGGTGGGTATTTAAATAGCGCAAAACTAATAACTCAAAGCTCAAAATACGGTTGACAGATTAGTATTACCTTTGTTAGGGTAATACTGATGATGTATAGTACGACCGTAACCAGCAAAGGGCAGGTAACGATTCCTGTTGAATTTCGGCGTCGCCTCGGAATTAAGCCAGGGGAGATAGTTAATTTTAAACTAGCTCAAAATAATCAAGTCGTGATCGAAAAAAATGACTGGCAGAGGGGGTTAGCCGAGCTACACAAAGAAGTGGCGGCTCATATGAAAAAACATCACATTAAACCACTAAGCGATGAGGAACTCGACGAGGCAATTAATAACGCAGCCGAGCAAGCGGCATTAGAGAGGTATCAACGCAGTTTAAGCGAGTAAAAATGACTAGTCTCGATACTAACATCCTACTTAGATTGGGGCTGAAGGATGTGCCAACCCAAGTGGACAAGATTGTTTCTATGTTAGAGGCAACAAGTCCAGACAGTTTGACGGTAGCTGATGTCGCACTATTTGAATGTGCTTGGGTTCTGCGTAACACCCCCTACCATTTTGACCGACCGATGATTGCCAAATTTCTATCAAAAATCGCCAGCATCCCGCAGATTAGCTGCAATCGTTTGATGCTGAAGCGAGCTCTGCCGATTTTCATCAATAATTCTAATATCTCATTCATCGATGCCTGTCTAGCAACTTACGCCGAGCTAAACAACCGCACGCCCCTACTGACCTTTGATAAAAAGCTAGCCAAAGCTCTACCCAAAACGGTTAACCTCCTTTGAGGGGAGCTAGTCTGTTTGCAGACAAGACTATCGATTTAGGGTAGAATTCAAGCTGTTAGCTGATTGTAGTTAAGCTGTTGGTGAGGATATAATATTTCTGTGTTCTGTGTTCTGTGTTAACTACGGG
>Ga0209542_10020750_pt1 | contig 10367 bp, 11 predicted proteins | sample RifCSPhighO2_01_FD_184028 | JGI IMG/M metagenome (GOLD analysis project Ga0209542, IMG submission 184028) | Soil microbial communities from Rifle, Colorado - Rifle CSP2_plank highO2_0.1 (SPAdes) (version 2) | ecosystem: Environmental > Terrestrial > Deep subsurface > Rock core/Sediment ...
TCGCGCCCGCGCTCGCGCCGCCCAGAAAATGGAATTGGTGCGGAAGAAAATCGGGGTTGATAAAGGTTTTTAGTTTTACCAAGTCTGATTTGATTTCATCAAGTCAGACTTGATACTCAAATAAAAAATCGCTTCCGGAACCTGTGTTCGGAAGCGAAGTGTGCCTAGTTTTTCTTCAAACACCCACCGACTCTTGTGGCCATGCGTTGTCTTTTTTCGGTCCATTGTAGTGTAGCAATACGATAGTCAACATGTTGACATCCACATCTTTGGCATCCACTGATTCGACAACACGGTTCAGAAAAGAGAGTCACAGTTTGGTGAAATTTTTCATGAAAAAGAATGCAAAAGATCTGTTTAACTTTCTGTAGTTTGTTCATAGTTTGAGTGACTAAGTTCACATACATATTGCACTCATTAATTAAATGGGCGCAAAATGAGAATTCATTGCAAATACACCGGTATTAAAGGTTTTTTGACCGTCTACAACCGGGCGGTAAGGTTTCGGTATATGATTACCGAAAAAGCCAAGAGGAGGCTCAAAATCCTCGACCATTGGAAAAGACATGGTCTCGAGTCAGCTAGGCACGCTTTTGATGTTTCAGAGAGAACGCTTTGGTATTGGAAAGCCAGGTTGGACAAAGAGGAAGGCAAGATAGAAACTCTTAATCCTTTGAGGAGAACGCCGCAAAAGAAAAGGAAAAGAATCTGGGACATTCGCCTTCTTGACGAAATCAAGAACATCAGAGAAAAACGCCCTAACTTGGGTAGAGACAAGATTCACCCCTTGCTTCTTGATTTCACAGACGCTTTTGGTTTAGGAAAATGTCCCAAGCCGATGACGATTGGTCGTTTAATCAAGGATATGGGAGGATTGAGAACAACACCACAAAGAATTACCGGCACTGGCAAGATCAGAAAAATTAATCGTCAAAAAGTCCTGAGAAAACCGAAAGATTTTGTTTCTCTGTATCCCGGCCATTGTCTAGCTTTGGACACTATTGAGAGGCAAAGAAACGGACGGAGAATGTATGTTTTGACCGCCATAGACATTTTCACCAGAACGACTTTCGCTATCACCACCAAGTCCCATTCATCAAGAACCTCCGCTCACTTCTTTTATCTGGTCAGACAACTCTTTCCTTACAAAATCAAAAATGTCCTCACCGACAACGGCAGCGCTCGTTTGCTCACCGGTAATTTGTATTTTCACCAAGAGTTAGAAGATAAAATTGCCAAATTCAAAAACCGACCGGCCGGCATATCTTTTGTTACTGGCTATATGGCGAATGCCGGAGCTATTCCACCGCTCGTTAATGTTTTCAAACCATCACTGATGTCCCTTATTAGAGGTAAGATTTTGAAAGACAAAGAGACCGTTGTTTTTAGCGATGAGTTTAATCATGCCAGTATTATCGCAGGTGTTCGCTTAAGCAAAGCGGAAAAGGAAATTTACAGACATCGCTCCCCTACCGCAGATTTTGGAACTAGCAAAAAAATATAAAGCGATGACTTACATAGATGATGCTCACGCTACGGGAATTTTGGGTCCGCACGGCCGAGGCATTGAAGATTATTTTGGAGTTGAAGGCCAAACAGATGTGATAATGGGCACTTTCACCAAGGCCTTCGGCGGTGTTGGTGGCTTTATTGTCAGTAGCCAAGACATAGTTGATTATTTGAAAATCCGAGCTGATTCGTTTATCTTCACCCCGCCGATTGCCCCTCCCATTGTCTACGGACTTATCAAAGCTATTGAATTGGTGGAGAGAGAAACTTGGCGACGGGAAAAATTACTCACGAACGGAAAATATCTTAGAGAAAAATTAACCGAACTCGGTATTGATTTCCGTAATTCGCAAACCCAAATCATTCCGATAATGATAGGCGACGAAAAAAAGGCCATGAATTTGAAAAAGATGAAAACTGGTGTGGGGTTTTAATCGTAGTTTTTTGGTGGACATTTAATTTTTAGAGAGTTATATTATTGTGATATAGGCTGTTAGCTTAATTACAAAGCTCCTAATTCTTTATTAGGGAGATGGAGGTGTAAATCCTTCACAGCCTACCATAAAACCGCATGATTAAAATTGCACGCTTGTCAAAATCTTTTCCTGACGAGAATCATGGTGATAGTGTGTGTGTTTTTAATAATTTTAATCTGCAAATAGCATCAAAGGAATTACTTGTAATTTTTGGACCATCAGGGTGTGGAAAATCTACTTTACTAAATATTATAACGGGAACAGAAAGTTACGATGACGGAATTATCAATGGACTACAAGATACTAAGCGGATAGGTTTTGTAAGCCAACATAATTCGTTGTTACCTTGGCTTAAGGTGATTGATAATGTTGCTTTTGGATTGAAATTGCAAGGTGTGAACAAAGTTCAACGGCAACAGGCGGCGCACAAACTATTAGAAGAAATGGGTTTAACTCGTTATTCAGATTTCTACCCCCATCAATTATCTGGGGGGATGTCACAACTAGTATCATTTGCCAGAGCTGTGGCGTGTCGAGCTGAGATTATGCTTATGGATGAACCTTTCTCGTCATTAGATTTTATTGTTAGAAATAAACTTCAGGATACCGTTCTGAAGATTCATAAAAATTGGAATTTGACGACGATTTTTGTTACACATCAGCTTGATGAGGCATTATATCTCGCTGATAGGATCGTCGCACTTTCTGCTGGTAATCCAACCAAAATTATATCTGAATTTGACACTCGAGGCGTAAAGGACAAAATCTCAGAACACTTTTACCATTTACAGTGTCAACTATTAAAATGCTATCAATGAAATCACAATCGAGTTTGTGTAATTTTTTATGGCGCAATTCTCTCATTTTTGCGTTGCTTGGTTTTTGGCTTGTGATTGGATGGCTAGGATGGATTAATGAAGTATTTATCCCATCTTTGCCAGAGGTAGTCAGAAACACCTTTGAGTTGCTATTCACAGCTGGGTTGTGGGTTCATATCTTTTCCAGTCTTAGTGTAATACTCGCCGGATTTTCATTGTCGGTATTTATAGCTGTACCTGTAGGTGTGATAATGGGGTCATATGCGAGGGTGAATTCCGCCCTGCAGAATTTTATTGAATTGATACGACCCATATCGCCTTTGGCACTTTATCCATTGTTTATTTTTTTGTTTGGTATTGGCTTTATGTCAAAACTCGCGATTGTTTTTTGGGTATCCTGGATACCGTTGCTTTTTAACACCATTGCCGGAGTGCAGAGAATTAGTGAGCGTTATCTACACATAGCAAAAACATTAGGGGCCACTAGAACTCAAATGTTAATCGAGATTGTTTTTCCGGCAATTATACCTTGGGTCATTACCGGCATGAGATTAGCTATGGGGTCAGCATTATTGGTGATTATAGCGGCTGAGATGATCGGTTCTAATAGAGGAATAGGGTTCTTTATCTTGAATGCTTCTTATACTTTCAAGATTGTAGATCTATACGGTGGTATAATAGTAATAGCCATTATCGGTATATTAATAAACGCGGTCTTTTTGATGTGGGAGAAAAGAACGCAGATTTCTAGTCATAGAAAAATATTATGAATAAATCTAACCTGTGGGTTTTATTTGGTGGGGCAATTGTTGTGGGCATACTCATAATGATATTCCAGCCAAAATACAAAGGGAGTGAACATCAAATTAATTATGTGCAAATCAAAGTGTTTGATCCGGTCTATATTGCCTTAGACCAAGGTTATTTCAAAGAAGCTGGGGTAACGGTGAATTTAAAAGGTGAGACCTTTGGTGGCCCGCAAGCTTTAACAGCGGCCGCTAGTGGTGATGTTGATGCAGGGATTGCGGCTACTACAGCAATTATTAATGCCAGAGCTGCCGGAATTAAAGTCAAGGGTATTTTAGATGTGCAGACTTCATTCAAAGATTCGCCGTTAATGAAATGGTATGCGCTTAATGAGTCAAAGATAAATAGTGCCTCCAATTTGCGTGGAAAAAAGATTGGTGTGAACGCTCTGGGTGCCTCATTTTATTACGGAACATTTGAGTATTTGATGAAAAATAATATACCAACTAACGAGGTAGAATTTTTAGTAATTCCTCACGGCAATTTAGAGCAGGCATTGAGATCGAGACAGATTGATGTTGCTGGAATGATTGATCCGTTCAGTGAAATTGCCTATGAGCGCGGAGGTCTACATACACTATTCACCGCTTATGATGTATTGGGAGAAAATCAATTTTCCATGATTTTTATGAGTGAAAAAAAGATTCAATCTGATCCAATTGCCGTGGTTAAATTTACCGAATCATACAAGAAAGCTGTAAAATTTATTGAAGATAATCCTGAAAAAGCCGCCGATATAATAGCCAAGATTTTTGATATTGATAAAAAATACATTCCTAAACATCAATTCATACCTAACGCCAGGGTAAATATAGATGACATAAGATCTTGGCTAATGTTTATGAAATCGCAAGGTGTAAAAGAGTTAGATTCAATAAAACCCGAAGATGTTGGAACCAATGAATTTAATAACTGAAAATTCTCGTGGTTTTGATTTCGACTTAAGTTTGTTAGCCAAAGATGGCACTATAAATATAAACGAGTCGAAAACACCATTGGCTCATGTACACGCCGGTTCCTTCAGGCGGATTTTTTTGCATGCTCAATTGCAAAAATGGCTATCAGATTTGGGTTACAAAGTTGTTTTTTTGATTGGCAACGACGATTATGACCCCTACGATTATTTCCCGAACTATTTTAATGCTGAACAAAAAAAGAGGTATGGAGTATTCTTGGGACATCCATTGTGTTCTGTGCCGGCGCCGGTAAGTGGAGGTAGTTATGCTGATTATTATTTTAATGAGATGGTCGAAATTTTGCATAAGAATTTTGGTATTACCGTAGTAACCTACAAAACCAGCGAATTGTATCGTCAGGGGGTTTTTGATGATGGTATTAAGCTCGTCATTACGAATCTAAACAAACTTAATGAGATTTATGAATCAATGACTGGTGTAAAAAGTAAGTTCAATGAAAGACCTTTACAGATAATTTGTCCAAAATGTGGCAATATGCGAACAACACGAATTTTGAGTTATAAGGGCGAAAAAGTTGAAATTATTTGTAAAGATTATGTTTTGCGCAAAGTTAAGTTTATTGGATGTGGTTTTAGTGGATGGGTAAGTCCATATAAAGGCAACGGAAGATTGTTCTGGAAGCTTGAATGGCCAATTCGTTGGTATTATATGAAAATAGGAATAGAGGGAAGCAGAAAAGATCAAAATTCAGATCTAGGGGCAAGAAAATTTGCTGAAGCCGTCTTTAAAGTTCTTTTCAACAAAAATCCACCGAATAATTTACCATACGATTTTTGTTATGTGCGTTCTGAACACTCATCACAAATTAACAGATTCGGTATTTCAGCGACTGAGGCATTAAAGTTTTTAACACCACAGTTATTCTTTGAATTATTGACCAAGCCACGAAGTGTCCAACCCATTGATATGGATTTAGAGTCAGAGCAAATGTTAAAAATATATGAGGACTATTCGAACAAAGTCTTCGGAGATAAAGATAGCCAATTATTTAACCGAATCTTAGAGGATGTTCGATTTGATTTGCAAACAAAATGGCCAGTCGAACAGAATTTATTGGCTAAATGTTTGCACCATTATTTACATATATCTCAAGCCGAAGGCGCATGGTTCTTAGATTTGACAAAGAAACATTGTAACAAAACCGAACAGGATTTCTTAGCTAGATTGATGAATGGGTTGGAGAATGTGCCTGATTGGCAATCTTCCAATCTTCAGTATAAATTCGGCGAAATTGTTGCGAACTCTAATCTAACATTACATAACGCCTGCTTGATCATATATCGGTTATTTATTAATCGACAAGCTGGTCCAAGGATTGGGGTGTTGTTCGAAAAGATTGGGCGCGAGAGATTATTAAAGTATTTAAAATCATGTTAATGTTGAAAGATTAAAAATATGGATAGAGATAATAATAAAAGAAAAACAGATGCTTTGAAAATAGTTGACGACTTGCGACAATCGGGAGTAAATCCTTACCCGGAAAAATTCGACAAGAGAATTACTGTTGATGGGGCCCGCAGGTTTGAATTAGGCACTCCAATAGAAACGGCTGGTCGGATCGTTCTCCTGCGTGCCATGGGTAAACTGACATTTGCTCACATCCAGGATTTTTCCGGTCGGATGCAAATAGTAGTTAAAGAAGACATATTGGGAAAGGAGTATTATAAATGGTTTCTTAAGACTTTTGGTGTTGGGGATTTTATTGGTATTAGAGGTAAGATTTTCGTAACTAAAGTGGGAGAGAAATCTGTCCAGGTTGAACATTGTGATTTTCTGGGCAAGGCGTTAGAACCGATGCCAGAAAAATGGTCGGGATTAAAAAACCAAGAAGTAAAATATCGCCAACGATATTTAGATTTGATTGCCAATCCCGAAACAATGAAAGTATTTTTATTCCGAAGCGAGCTTATTCGACAACTACGCGAGTTCTATGGTCAAAATAAATTTATAGAAGTGGAAACACCAACACTTATGCGTAGCGCCACTGGCGCGGTAGCAAAACCATATATCACCAGAAATAATGCTCTCGGTATTGATCTGCATTTGCGTATTTCTCACGAGTTGCCATTGAAGACCTTGATTATCGGCGGGTTCGATCGCATATTTGAAATTGGTAAGGCTTTTCGAAACGAAGGTGTTGATGTGTCGCACTTACCAGAGCACACTCATCTTGAACACTATGCGTCGTATTGGAACTACGAAGACAATATTGACTTTACGGAGAAGATGTTGAAATTCATTTTTGAAAAACTACAAATATCCCCCAGGATTAAAATGGAAGACGGTATTCAAGTGGACTTCAGTTTTCCCTGGCCAAGGTTAAATTTTATAGAGTTGATGGAAAAGGAAACCGGCATAGATGTTATGAAATATGAAGATGCTGGCAAGCTCCGTAAAGCGATCAAAATCAAAAGATTTCAATTTGACGGGATGGATAAAATGTCTTTATCCGGTCTGGTGGACAATTTGTATAAGAAAGTAGTTCGTCCGAAATTGATAAATCCAACCTTTCTTTATTACTACCCAATCAATCTGCAACCATTGGCCAGGCGGAATGATAGTAACCCTAAAATAGTGGACCAGTTTCAATTGGTAGTGAACGGCTGGGAAATCGTAAAGGCCTACAGCGAGCTTGTCGACCCCGTTGATCAGGAGCAGCGATTTGTCGAACAGGCAAAGAGCAAAGAACTTGGCGAAGAAGAAGTTATGGCGATAGACCACGATTATATTCAGGCGATGTCATATGGAATGCCGCCGATCTCGGGTTTGGGAATAGGTGTGGACAGATTGGTGGCTTTATTACTCGGGAAAGTAAATCTCCGCGATGTTGTCTTTTTTCCGTTGCTTCGACCAGAAATTAAACCTTAATATTTTGTGTCTTTTCGTTTAGGCGGTATAATGTTTACAATGAAAGATTTGGTTTCTGACGAGTATTTATCAAAAAAATATCCGACGAGGGGAAGTTTTGTGGTGCAAGGAAAAACCGTTAATATCCCGGCGATTTATAAGGGTCAAGGTCTGACAGCGGTATTTCCGATTTCGTATAAAATTGAGTGTCTCATTTTTTTCCAATGAAATTAAAAAGAAAATTACAGTTAGTGATAAATGGAGAGACAAAAGTTATCCGCTTTGGTGAAGCTGAAACCGAAGAAGAATTAAACAAGATTTTTAAATTGCGTTATGACTCATATTCCAGCAAGGGATACATTGACCCAGCGCGTTTTCCAAATGGTTTAGAGACCGATGATTATGATACCAGAAAAGATTGTCGATATTTTTTAGCAGAGCTAGATGGAAAAACTATCAGTACAATCCGTATTATTTTTGACAAGATTCTTCCCACTGAAAAGTATTTTACATTTAATGAGCCACGAGAAATTAAGGAAATTCCAAGAAAAAATAGAGCGGAACTCGGCAGACTTATTGTCATCCCACCTGATCGTGAAAAAGGAATTTTCTTGCCTAGAAATCTCGTCATGCTTTTCATGTTTGATATGGTTATAGATTTTGGAATCAATAATGGGATTTTAGGGGAATACTCTTTCATAAAAGACAATCTGCATAAAAAATTACAAAAAATGCACGCCCCTATTCACTCAATTTTTCCGCATAAGCAACATTATCCCGATGACGGTGTTATCCGAGGATATTTTAATCAACCGGAAAACCCAGTTGTTCCCTGTTATTTTATTACCAGTGAATTTAAAAAATTTATAGATAAAATAATCCGAAACTCTTGGATTTTCCAAAAGAAAAGCGAGACAGAATTTGTCCTGAAAACAAATCTATACACGAAATTTTTGAAAGCAATGAAAATAATATAACAATGCTAGACACTAATTTTTGGAAAAAATACTTTGAGGTCTATGATTCTTTGAATGTTTTGGAGCCGTATCAGAAACTGCTCGGCGCTTTTGCCGAAGCGCTTGGCGATGTTAGTGGTAAAAAAATCTTGGATGCCGGAGCGGGCACCGGTAATTTAGCCGCGCTTTTGGAAAAGCGCGGCGCCGAAGTCGTTGGATTGGATTTTTCCAGAGAAGGACTGGAAATTTTCAAAAAGAAACTTCCCAATAGCCAAGCGATTTTTCACGATTTAACTAAACCCCTACCCTTCCCCGATGAAAGTTTTGACGCTGTTATTTCTAACAATACTATTTACACTTTGCCTTTGGAAACTAGGCCGGCAGTGTTTAAGGAATTTTTCCGAGTACTCAAACCGAATGGTAAAATTGTTGTTTCCAATGTCCGCAGTGGTTGGAAACCTTTCACTATCTATCTTGCCCACATTCGCTGGAGCATTAAAGAAAAAGGAATTATCAAAACTCTCGCCGATATCATTCGCTTGCTTATTCCCTCTCTCAAGATTTTCTACTATAACTATCTTATCCAAAAAGAGAACCGCAACCGCGCCTATTTTTTCATTAAACCCGACGAACAGCAAAAACTCCTTCAATTCGCTGGTTTTTCCAATATCTCCGAAAACCACTTTGTCTATGCAGAACAAGCAATTTTGAATTTTGCGGTGAAAAAATAGTTCCCGCACCAAAACGAATAGTGCGGGAAATGTGGCGGGGATTTTGTCATGCGAGTTCCTCGCAAGCTTCATGTAAGAAGTCTGTGATTGGCATTTCAGTGTCAGGGAGTTGTCTGCTGCCCATTACCATTGGGACTGAAACACGCGGCATTGACCCCGCTAGATCAATTGCTGTAATCCGCCTGCCATTCATCTCATCAATCTGCTTGAAAAGTTTTAGAGCTTCAAGTAGGCACATTAATGAGAATGGCGAAGCGTGTTCAACGGGGATACTCGCCCAATCGACGGGATCACCGTATGGTTTGATGTACGGGAAGCAGAAGGAGATACTCTCGTGGTTGTAACATGGCAAGGTTTCGCTTCCAAAATGCTCTCCGAAAACTCGCCCGCAGTTTGGCGCAAATGGTAAGAAGTCGTGATCGGGCATCCATTCGTATGGTTTTTCAATCTCCTCGACCACCACGATTTCTCCGCTAAATGTCCTGCGGATGTTCTCGATTGCGCCAGGGAAACAAATTCCGGTTACTATTGCCGCAACCTTCACCCCTCTGCTTTCAAGCCTGCCGAGGATATATTCCAAAGTGCCACCTGTAAAGGCACCGTCTTCTGCCAGCACAACTGGGTTGCCATTTGCAACAGCGGCGATACCACTGATTTGCTCTCCAATCGGAGGATTGCCAGGTCTCGGACCTAGGCCAATAATCTTGCCGTTCTCGTCAACCAGACGATTTACCTCGATTGTGTGTCCCCTCCTTGCAGAAGCTACCTCGGCGCAGCTACTGACAACAATTGCGTCCTTGATACTTCTTTGAATGCGGATTGCCTCTGTCCACACATCTGTCACAAGCCGTCCCGTATCATAAGTGATGATTTTCACCTCAGGCAAGATGACGGCTAGCGCGTCTTTGACTTTGTTGTGAAATTCCAGAAAGAATGGATCACTTGCCCCCGGTGTTTTTAACCCGAGCAATTGTAAATTCTCAATTCTCTCGCCAAGATCCTGCGTAACTATGTATGTTTGTTCTGTACTATGTCGAATAGGCATCATAAGCACCCCCGTATCTACTTTGTTTTGTTTTAGAACTTTTTCTCCAACCAATAACACAACATGGCCAGAGCATCGTTCCTTCCCAAATCTATTAGGACACTCTTGTAAAATAGAGTGTTATGAAATACAAAAATCTTTCAGCGGCGGAGCGGTTGGAAATTGGAATACTTTGGTCGAAGAGATATTCCGTCCGATCCA